>Ga0307515_10018241_pt1 | contig 12727 bp, 3 predicted proteins | sample 17_EM_MG_FD_194513 | JGI IMG/M metagenome (GOLD analysis project Ga0307515, IMG submission 194513) | Populus trichocarpa ectomycorrhiza microbial communities from riparian zone in the Pacific Northwest, United States - 17_EM | ecosystem: Host-associated > Plants > Roots > Unclassified | place... | reverse complement strand
GGTGGTAAGAAAGGATGGTGTTTTGAAGCTTTTAGTAGAGGTCAAAGATCTAAGGGTCTTCGGCTAAAATTCGGGCGGGAAACCCCTGGGATATTTATACAAAATAGTATAGTTTTCTCCAAATTCCCTGTCGCGTATATAAACGCGTTTATATTAACCTTTTTATTACTATAGAAAATACAACGTACCTTACATTTTACCAGCTAGCCAACTAGTAGAGCTTCTTCCTCTACTCCTTCCTTATTAAGTTTATAATCTACGCGTTAATTAAGCTCTTTAGCATCCTACAGGCGTCGCGGATCTACTGCTTTTACTCCCCTCGCAATCAAAAACACGCCCGAATTAAATAAGTAGAATAACTCTACATTACGAGATCCTCCATTAATTGGCCAGAACTATAGCTGTATCTTTCCTATTAACTGGGACAATCTTTACCTAGGTAAGCATGGTAAGCTTACTAGTAAATACAGATACCGAATTATTAACAAGCGGTCCCTTTTAAAGAACTCCATTATATTAACAATATAAAAGTATAGAGCAGATCTATTCTAGGATAGGCTAGAGGGTAGGAAGAGACTCTAGTTATATAAAATCTACCATCTAGCTTAAAGACCAGCTGTATTACTTATAATTAACGGCACGGATTATATCGTTAGTCATTTAAAATCGAAACATAGTCTTATTCTTAATTATAATAGCCATAGTAGTACTTTACAAGCACTATCTGAACTAAACGCTTAAGTCTCTCCTATATCCGGCGGCAGCGAATGCCAGCCGTTTTGGGCAGCTGGCTATATATAAGCCTATGTTAATTAGACGATCCTGTAGGATATTATATTTCGGCAAGCTACAAGTACTTATACCCGCGCATTGCTTATATTTAACCGTCCTCAGATACAAAAGTGTCTTATACGTTCGCATATATCACTAAGTAACTAAATAAAATCTGCCTTTAAGCGCCGACGCCTTAATATTAAAGACCTCCTCCTTACCTTATAAAGTAAAATCCACATCAGCTGCGATATCTGGACGTTGACAAATAGAATGTTACTACTTAGTGTAGTAGCCTACTTAGTTAATAATAGTAGCAAGTTACAATTAATCCTTATAGGACTTCCGCAGATATAAGGATCGCATACGGCTAAGAACATAGTAATAGCTTTAGCAACAGTTATTCAGAAGTATTAATTTAAATATAAGCTTAGCTGTCTAATAGCTAATAACGCCACTAATAATAACAAGCTCTATAAACACCTCTTATAAAGCCTCACAGTGGCAAAAAGGGAACGACTCTAGTGTGTTGGCTATATTATAAACCTCATCGTTAAGGCCTTACTATATGGCAAAGGTGTTAGCAAGCTTAAACGCTTACTAATTAGTGCCAGCGATTAAGCTAAATTTAACCTTATACGGCAGAAAGGTGTTATTAGAAAAGTTTATAATATTATTAAATATATTATGCGATTTATGGCTGTCAGATAACTTATATAGAGCTATTTATTAATGAAATGGGTTGATTGATTGATGATCTTAATCGTGTCTTAATCGTTACTTGACCTAGGGCCCCTGGGCTTAAACGAAGATATTTACAATACACGTAACCCATGCACGTAACTCGTGCACGTCCTACGCCTCCGAGAATACAGATTATCTAACACACCCCCTTAGCTTCGACCTGGTCGTGGACGAAGCTAGCCACCTTCTCGTGTCCGTTAATGCGTTAATTAAACTATAATCTTATCTAAATCCTTCCGTCTCGCTCTAATATTCTCCCTTAGGTCCTCCAATTGCTTCTCCTTATTTAGCCGCTCCTTAATATCCACCATTCCAATTATATTAACAAAGCTCTTAAACCTCTACTTAGGCAGGGCCTTTATAAGTCTATCGGCAATTATCTCCTTCATCGCTATCTATTAAAATTGTACTCGTCTTATTGCGTATTCCTAACGTAGCCAGTATTAATAGATATTAACGTGTCAGAGCTTCGTAATTAGCTTTACCGTATCTTTTATAATTAGTTAGAGCGTCTAGGTATTATTACATTTAATAATTAAGGGCTCGTTTAGCTGTAACGTTATTACTTTAAACAGCCTACTAATAAAGATAGCTTTCTTTGCTGTCTATAATAGGGCTAATAACTTAGCTTCTGTGCTTAACGTTATAACCATACCCTATGTCACGGAGTAAGTATAAGCGACGATAATATATAGCAAGGTAGATATTATTAAGCTATGTATATAAACTATATAAGGAGGTTAAGACGTTGCGTAAGGAAAGAAGGTAAGAAAACGGGAGGAAAGGGTATATATCGTTAACTCAGTTGCTTAGTTAACACGTGCACGGGGCAGAATAGGATTCGGGCAACGGTCCTGGCAGAACTTGGTAGGATTTAGTAAACTTGGCAGAATATAGCAGAATATAGCAGATTGCCGTAGATTGCCGTCAGATTGCCGTTAGATTGCCATCTCATGGTCGGTCTCTTATTACTAAGTTGGTGGAAATAGGTAGACGTATGCAAGGTATTACGGGAGTGTCCCGTAACAGTACCCCCCCCTTAAACTCGAGCTTCTGCGAGATGGGGTTGTAGTAGTTTTAGGTAAAGTTTGTGAAAGTCTTCTATGGCTTGTGTAAGTCCTATAGAGTTAACGGGTTCCTATAAGGGCTTAGTATAGCCTCTCTACTTTGTGAGATATATATATTAGCGTTTCCGTTTATTATACTTAATATTATTAATTCTTTTAATAAAGTACTTATTCTTACCGTCTACCTTAACTAGTGGGGGAGGGTCCTATATTTATTTAGGCAGGGCGTCTAATACGGGGGTAGTAGGGCGGAGGACTGACGTATGGAATACGGGGTGGATTTTAACCGTATTAGGGAGCTTTAGTTAGTAGGCATAAGGAGAGATAACCTTTTTAACCTTATAAGGGCCAGCGTTCTTCTAATTAAGTTTCTTAGTAGGTTGTTTTGTGTTTAGATTTCTTATATCTAGCCAGACGAAGTCACCAGTTTAATAGGCCGGTGCTAGGGTTTATTTCTTATTTGTTGCGGCTTTATAGACAGCTTAAGCCTATATTATCTTATTAGTAAGGAACTATTGTAGCTCCTCTATCTTCTCTATAAATTTATTTACTTCTGCGACTTATAAGGCGTGATAAGCGGGGCAAAGAATATTGCTAAAGGGTTTAAACCCTATTTATGGATGCTAGCCGTAATTAGCTAGGAATAGGGAGACTTTCGTGGTTTCTAAGACGGAGTTATTTATAGTAAACTTGGCGAATACGAGCTAGTTAATTTAGTTATCCTATAAATATAACGTGTATATCCAAACATACTGTTCCATTATAGCATTTACGCGTTCCATTTAACTATCCGTTTTTAGGTAATATATAGTAGATAACAGTGCTTTAATATAGAGTTAAGTAGTTAGTTCTTTCTAGAATATAGAGATAAACTGTCTACCTCTATCGGAGATAATCGTTTTGGGAAGTCTATAGAGTTTCCATACGTAATCCAGGAATAGTTAGGCGACGGCAGGCGTTAACATATTGGGGTAGGCGATTAAGTATCTCATCTTAGATAGTCTGTCTATAACTACTATAATATTCGCGTAGCCTCTACTCTCGGGAAGGTCAATAACGAAGTTAATTGAGATATCCTTCTATCTTCGGTCCGGAACAGGCAGCGGCTTTAAAAGGCCGTTATACGTCTTATGCGAGGCTTTAGCTCGTCGGTAGGTATAGCAGCTAGAGACGTACCTTCGTGTCGTGTTATATATATTTGGCTAATAATACTCCCGTTAGAGTAGTTCTAGGGTCTTTCCTTGGCCTAGGTGGCCAGCGACAGGTAGATCGTGTACGTGTTTAAGGAGTTTAAGCTTAAGCTTATCGTGATTAGGGATAACTAGACGGTTCCAGTAATACAAGCGGTTTCCGCGGGCTTTATATTTACTTAGAGAAATCTTTTTAGAGCGTCTGATGCTATCTTATATTAGCTTAAGCGTCTCTTAAATAAACTCGTTATTTGGGTATTTATTGACTATAATTTGTTTAATTAATTGATTAGTTATTTCAAGGACGTGTACCGTAAGATCTTTAGTGGGAAGGTTGAATAGTTTAGGGCGAAGCAGGGTCTGATTTCGGTAAGAGCGCGCTTCTTCCAGGGCTGGCGCGTCTTGCGAGCGTTGGGTTAGGGCATTAGGCTTCTAGCCTTAGATGCCTAGGTGGTACGTAATTAAGAATCAAAAACGAGACAGATATTCTAACCAGCGGGCCTAACAATGACTTAGCTGTTTCGTGGTCGTAAAGTACTATAGGTTCTTATAGTTGCTAAGGACCTTAATCGGAAATCCAGCGCCTTCTAGTTTAGGTCGCCATTGTTTAAAATATCTGATAATAGCTAATAATTCCTTATTATAGATCTCGTAGTTACATTCGGCTAGGCTTAGTCGTTTTAAGAAGTATGCTATGGGGTGCAATACTCTATCCTCGTTATATTAAGACAGGATGCCTCCAGTGACGTAGTCGGATAAGTCGGCTTCTATAATACTTATTCGGTTTAGGTCGAAGTGTTAAAGCACGGGCGCAGTAGTAAATATAACCTTTAGATAGGCAAAGGCCTTCTTACATTCCTTATTAAAGACAAAGACTTTATCCTTTTAGGTTAGAGCTATAAGGGGTAAAACTAGGGTGGAGAAGTTATTAATAAACCGTTGGTAGAAATTAGCAAATCCTATAAAGGCTCTTACGTCCTTAACGTTCTCAGGTTCTTGCCAGTTTACAATTACTTTAACTTTCTTTAGGTCCATTCGTATACCGTTTATAGAAATAAGGAGTCTAAGGTATAGGACTTCCGTTTTATAGAACTCGCATTTATCTACATCTAATTATAGACTAGCTCCGTGTAGGGCTTATAGGACAAGGTCAACGTATTTCCGATGTTTAGTTAGGTTATTACTATATATCAAGATGTCGTCGATATAAGCAGTACAGAAGATGTCCAGGTAGGGGCGTAGGGTATTATTTATATAATGTTAAAACGAGCTCAAAGCGTTTATAAGGCTGAATGGCGTCACTAGGTATTTAAATAGTCTATACTAAGTACGAAATGCAGTAAGCCATTTATCTCCTTTTGCTATACGGAGGCGGTTAAATGCAGAGATAATATTAAGCTTCGTATAGTAGCGAGCCTTACTTAGTTGGTTTAGTGTCTCCTATATTAACGGGATCGGATATCGGTTCTTAATGGTAACGGTGTTAAGAGCTTGGTAGTCTATATAGAAGCGCAGACCGCCGCCGGGTTTCTTAACGAAGATTACTGGTACGGCTATAGGCGATGAGCTTGCTCTAATGAATCCTTTGCTTAGGTTCTCATCTAAATACTTTCGTAGTACTTAGAGTTTGTTTTAGGATATCCTATATAAGGGTCTAAATCTAGGCTGCTTTCCTTCTTTAAGTACAATCTTATGGTCGTACGATCGGTATTCTGGTAGCTTATTAGCTTCCTTCCGTAAAAATGCCTCTAGGCGGTTATAGTACTCTACTAGTACCTTTATAGCAGGGTTAATGTACTTCTTTGGTGCTAAGGCCTTCTTAATATTAGCCATAGTGACAGTAAAGATCGTATGTTTAGGTTTCTTAGCAAGTTACGCTAACGGAGTAGCTCCAATTATGCGGATATCTAGGGTACTGAGCTTATTCGGCTCGTCCGTAGTTTCTTATTCGGGTTTAGGTTTAGTGTTAGGTACGGAGTTAGTATTAGATTTGGGTTTAGGTTCTTTAAGTATTCTTTTTATTATAAGATACTAGTCCTTTTAGTAGTTTCGTGTGCTAAGCTTAAGTTTCTATTTAGTTTGGGGCGGTGTAGTGCTTAGTAATAACTTATGGAGCTTAGTGGAATTTTCAGATCCTTAGTGGGTGTCGGTGGAATTCTTATATTGGTGGAATTTGGTGGAATTCTTGTGCTAGTGAAATCTGGTGGATTTCTTGGGCGTGGAGTGGATATTGGTGGAAATCTTATGTTAGTGGAATTTGGTGGAATCTTTAGATTTTGGTTCTGGGTCTAAGCAGCGAGTTGTAAAGCACTTCTACTTGCAACAGGAGGCGGTAAATAAAAGCTTAAGGTTGTCCTAATTAATAGTTACCTTATATAGCTTTATCCAGGGTTGTCTAAGGATTACTAAGTGACCTAGGGTAGTAACGAAAAGCTTAATCAGTTCTTTATAGTTTAGGTATTAGAGTCTTAGGGTTACCACATAGGTAATACGGCTTAAGATAGTGCGTTTGCTATTAAATCTAAATACGTTAATATGCCGGTTAAGGGGGGTTAGGGTAAAACTATTATCTTACGCAAAGATCTTGTTAATAAATCCTATGCCGCTAGCTTCTGTGTTAATTAGAATTTAAGCGTTAGCCTATTAACCATTCTGCCGAAGATGATAGTTAATAGTTATGCTATGGTCCCAAGAGTCAGAGTTTATAATGTTAAATGCGTTTAACGAGATCCTGTAGCAGAGCCGTCCTGGAGAGCGACTTAGCTCTAGGACCTTCCTTTTGGAGGCGATCAGGGTGGGGTTCTTATAGGACGTTAGTTGGAGCTTCATTCTCGCGAATGGTGCTTACTAATTGTTAAGCTGGAGCCAGATGAAGATCGGGGATAGTGGCTAGAGGATTAGGGCGGTAGGCTGCTAGCGTTAGCTATTTATAGGTCTTTTTAAAAAGGGGTAGAGTAGTAGTTGGAGAGGTAGGAGTTACTTCCACATTTAAAGCAGAGGCCTAGCTTAATGCGTTATTCTTGTTCGGAGGACCCTAGTGGGGTATATCCTAGGGTCCTAGTGTTAATATCCATGGCGTTGGGGTGCTTAAGCTAAGATAGCTTAGTAGACATTCGTGGGGTTGCCGTATTGTATTAGGGGGTGGGCTTTAGTATTAGGCGTAGTATATTATTATACCGTTTATTAATGACGTTTACGCAGGCATTAAGGGCTCCTAGTAGGTCTATACCTATTAGGGAGGTTTTTAGTTTAGGGCTTAGGAATTTAATAAGGCTGTTAATTAGTGCGGAGTTATTCCATCCTGTTTCCTTTACGTAACGGTTAAATTTAGAGAAGTATATTAGGAAACTTTTCGTTCCTTAAGTTATATAGTTTATCTTTCTTTAAGCAGTAGCTTGGCGGTTTGGGTTACTATATATAGCTTTAAGAAGTATAACTAGGCTTTGCACTAAGTTTGGCTAAAGAGGTTTAATAAGGTCGGCTATATCTCCTCCTAGTTAACTTAGGGCGTAATAGAGTTGGTTAGCTTTAGTTAGGTAACGGTTGGCGTTACTAGTTAGCTTATTTTTAAGCTGGCTTAAAAATAATTGGAGCTCTTATTATTTACTAGTAAATACCGGGGGATCTAGTAGTCGTTCGGATCGTTTTAGTATAGTAGTTAGCTTAGGGTGAGTGGCTACTATAGGTTTAGGGCTTGCGTTTCGCGTATTTATTTCTAGAGATGGCGTTTAGTCTTAAGGTCCTAGCGTAGGCATCTTAAGGGCGCGGACTTCTTCTTAGAGGTCCTTAATTAATTGCTAGTATTATACTTCTTATTTAGCTTGTCATTAATTTAAAGTGGCTTAGTTCTGTTTAAGGGCGTCTATAAAAAACTTCTATATCCCTACCAATTATTCTTAGAGTGCGGTTATAATACTAGCGGCCGTTATAGGGGCTTTAGGTTCGTTCTGCATGTTAATAGTAATATAGGTAGTTGACGCAACGTAGTGTCACGGAGTAAGTATAAGCGACGATAATATATAGCAAGGTAGATATTATTAAGCTATATATATAAACTATGTAAGGAGGTTAAGACGTTGTATAAGGAAAGAAGGTAAGAAAACGGGAGGAAAGGGTATATATTGTTAACTTAGTTGCTTAGTTAATACGTGCATGGGGCAGAATAGGATTCGGGCAGCGGTCCTGGCAGAACTTGGCAGGATTCGGTGGACTTAGCAGAATATGGCAGAATGTGGCAGATTGCCGTAGATTGCCGTCAGATTGCCGTTAGATTGCCGTCTCGTGGTCGGTCTCTTATTGCTAAGTCGGTGGAAACAGGTGGACGTATGCAAGGTGTTACGGGAGTGTCCCGTAACACCCTGCTTATTTGCTCTCCAGGCAATCGGCCCCCTAAATAGCTTTATAATATATCCTTGCGAGCTCTTTCTGTTAATAGAGTTGTCTGTAAATAATGCGTCGCTAGCATAGATAAATAATTACGCTTCACTTCTACCGTCTCTGTCGTCTCGTCCTTGGTCGCGTATTCCTTTATCTCTCCCTCTACCGTTCGTTCCTTCCTTATCTCCTCTATAGTAGATTGCTCTGCTCCTTGTGCTATATAGGTACTAGATAACTCTATCTGCCGCTTAATAGTGCTTTTAGCTTAGGTCCTAATTAAACCTTACTAGCCGTAATACTGTAAAGGCAATATCTAGACGCGTCGTAGTGGCTGTATAGAGTACTAAACCTAGTTTTCTCTAATATAGCATTGTAGAAGCTAGTAGGGATATAGGATGGACTAATAGGTCTATATTGGGGGACAGACGCGTTAAATGGATTATACGGTAATTACTAGGGAGGAGTTCCGATTCTACCATAGGAGTGTCTAAAAGACGCCCTTTAAGATTTATCTTATACTAGTTAGCTATTTTCTTAATATAGGCTTCCTGGGATAGCTATAGGAGCCTCTGTCTATAATTGCGTAGTACGTAGATTCCTAGAAACTATTTTAGCTCGCTAAGGGTACTTATTTGGTATTCCTTGCTCAGCTCCTTAATTGCTTCTTAAGCTTTCTTCTTATCTATCTTTTAGTAGCAGAAGACAATATCGTTAATATAGAAGAAGATAACTATTCTACCTTTTAGCATAACACACAGCTCCTAGGGTACTTCTTTAAAACCCAATTCGTTTAATAAGCTCGTGAGATTCTTCTGCCATAACAGTAGTGATCGTCGTAGTCCGTACAGGGCTTTTCTTAAGCGCAGTACTTTGTCTGTCTTTCCTTTATTAAACCCTAGTGGTAGCTTTATATAGACGACCTCGTCGAGATCGCAATGGACAAACGCATTAACTGTATCTATCTGTGTCGTCTCCAGGTCAAATTTTATAGTGATCGCTATAAGGGTTCGGAAGGTCGTACTAGCTAATATAGTAGCTCTTATAGGTAGGTCTCCTAGGGCCTGTTAATTTCCGCAGACTACTAAGCGTGCCTTGCATTTCTGGAGAAATCCGTACTTATCCGTCTTATAGACGAATACCTATATTAAGCTGAGGACCTGCTATCCCTTTACGTGCTTCTTATCTATTTCTTAAAACGACCTCATTTAATAATAAGATTAGAGATAGGCTTATTAAGCCTCTTAGAACTAATCTTAAAGAGGATACGTATTAAGGTTGCGGATCGAGTAAGGTAGCGGAGGTAAGTTCTTCCTTTATAATCTAACATTACGTATTCTACCTAATTTCAGCTTGCTGTCGTTAAGTTAACTATTAAGGTTAAACTTCCTTCCTGCTAAGAAGGCGCCGTAATAGGCTAAGGTGATCCTTTTAGTGATAAAGTCTTTAAACCTATTATCGTAGGCTTCCTTAAATAAGTCTTTAGCTAAGTTATTAGACACCCCCTAAGTGTTAAACGCATCTCCTACTTAATAAGCGACGTCTTAATTAGTACCTTGTTTATCTAACTTCGTAGGATACTTAATATAAAAGGCATATAGAGATTCTTCGTCTTCTTTTATTGGAGGTAGTATACAGTATATATCTTCGAGAGCTCTTATAAGCTTAAGATCTGCTAACTTATTAAAGGCTTAAACTGGCTTATTAACGTCGTCGTCTTCCTCTTAAATTGACGGTTTAAATACTTCTTTATTGTCTTCTAGAAGGACCTCGTTCTTAGTTTAGGTATTAGGTAGTTAAATCTTCTTAATTAGCGTATCTAATTTGGCGTGTAGATCCTTTAAGATATCCGTTCGTTTGCCGTTAAAGAACATCTTTTCGTCAAAGATAACATTCCTAGTAGAGATAATAATACCCTTATATAGGATCTAGATCCTATAGATATTGGTAGAGTTATAGCCGATAAGGTAGCCGATATGGGCTCTTAGATCTAGCTTGCTTAGCCTTTTCTTCTTTAGCTGGGCGTCTAACGTCATCGCGTACGCCCTACAGCCGTAGGCTTTTAGGTGCGCTAGTTGTGGTTTTCTTAATCTGCTATTAGCTAGGAAGGTATAGAACCTCTTATATAGCAATATCTAACCGTTACTTTCCTATGGCGTTTAATCTTAAAGGTAGACTATATAGTTAACTATCTCGTTCTATAGGTCGTATGGTAGATTAGCAGCAATTCTTATTACTTATGCTCTCTTAATAATTACACCCCCTAAGCGTTTGGCGGTACCATTTTAAGCTTAGGTGTATAGCGCTAAAGGCTTAAATATAATCCCTTAAGTCCGTAGCCATTTAAGGGTTCTCCTTTTCCCTAGCTCGTTGTCTGATCTAATAGTGTTAACTTTAAGGTTATACCTTAGACAAATCCACTAGACGAAATCTTTAAGCACCCTTAGTGTCTCCTTCTCCTTACTGTGCGTCGTTATAAAGTACGGGAAGGATCTTCCTAAGTAGGTGTTATAGATAAGCATAACTCGTATAAATCCGGCATGTACTTCTTTAAGGTCAGTCCAGTCAATATAGAGGTTAAGATAGGGTTTATTAATTTTCTATTCTAAGAACCTTCGTAAGACCTAATGCTTAATTTTGGCGAGACTGCAATGTTAATATTCCGTCGTCTTTAGGCCTTAAAGCTTAACTCCTAAGGCGTTAAGACCTAAATAATAAAGGCTTATAGGTCCTGGATAACCTAGACGTAGATACTATAGACGTGTATCTCCTTTTAAATCTAAATAAGCGTCTTTTAATAATGCTCTGCGCTTCCGTTAACGTAGTAGTTAGCTTATATTAAACGCTAATAGACTTCCTAGTCGGACGTATTTAATAGTCTATTATCCGTAACGTTCTTTTATTTAATATAGGATTATATTATCCTTCCGAACTAGAAGATTATTATCTCCTTTATTGTCCCAGTAGTACCCTTATTTTCGAAGTAGACGGAACAATATAAGGTTTGTATTAAAGTCCGTATAAAAAGCAACGTCCTTAAGATATAGGATTCCCTTACTCTTGTCTAGTTTTATAACTTAGATAGTAACATCGCCGTAACCTAGTATAGGCGCTTCTGAGCTGCCGGCGATGACGTATTCGTATCTTAGAGCTTTCCTAAAGTTATAGAAATAAGAGAGGTTATTAAAGATATAGAGAGTGGTTCCTAAGTTAAGAATAGTTGATAGCTTTAGTAGATGGAGTTAACCGGTGTAATACAATTCTAGGAATATCGCATTAGCTTCTCCCTTAATCTTAACTATCTCCTAGCTCTCGTCCTGTCGTTATTAAGCCTTGTCTTCCTATTCTTTAAGTCTAATCTTTATAACTTAGTTAGTAAGATTCTTATTCTTTTCTACCTTCTTTAGTGCCCTATTAATGCGCGCATCTCCTATTATAACTCCTATAGGTCTTTTGTCTTTAAATAAACACCAATAGTCCCGTAGGGAGTGTCCTTATATTCCGCACGCTAAGTACTTAGGCGTTAGCTTCTTATAGAATGTCTCCTTATCTACTAGTGTCCCGGCTCTCTTTAAGCGTCTATTGCGTACTAAGGCTCTTCCTCTTCGTAAACCTTTAGTAGTATTAAAGTAATCCTTAATAGCTTGCTCTGCGAAGTCTGCATTAAAGGTACTCCCTCTTATAGTAGTATTGGCTTTCTTTAAGGGTGTTCTAAGTCCTTCTTATAGCTCCTTTACTACTTTACGGTATTTAGAAGATCTTAACTTCTAAGGGTTATTTAACTCGGTAGTATACTTTATATAATAGGTATCGCTAAAAGGTTAAATAACGTCTGCTAAATCTTAAAGCTAGATTCTATTAGACATTTAAGGGATCTTATACTTCTCTTCTAGTAATATTACGTGTTCCCATTAATCTAGCTATTAGTTTAATTTTAACAATTGTTTAAACCCCTTAAGGGCTTCCGTGTACTAATATTGTACCTTCTTCCTAACAAATAATAAGGTAGGTTCTGTGTTCTCCTTTAACTAAGATAGCTATTCCTTAACGGTCACGGAAGGGTTAAGTAGTAGCTTCTTCTAAATTAATACTATAGACGTGATCTGGGTGCGTATCTATTATAGATGCTCTTCCTGTTTCAGGAAGTACTTTATATTTTGGTTGTAGTATCGTCTACTGTTCTTATACGCTCTCTGTTAATTCGTCGAGAGCTGTGCATATAAGGTTGCATTCTCATTAAAATCTGTAACTTCTAGATAGGCTGGTTCTTATAGTAGACCTCGTTGAGGTGCTGCATTGTCTGGGTTAACGTGGGCCCAAATTCGCTGATCCACGAGGGCTCGGAGTTGCCATAGCCATTGCTCCCAGTCTTCTGGCTTATTGAGGATGATCGTGGTCGACGAACTCGACGTCGGTGGAGTCATTTGACTGATAGGCAGATGGGAATTGAGATAGAATTTGTCGTCAGGATCGTCCTTGTCGCAGGATCGTCCTTGTCGTCAGGATCGTCCTTTGACGATGAGGTAGAATCTCGTGGAATCTCGTGGAAACTCGTGGAATCTCGTCCTGTGACAATTGAGG
>Ga0307515_10018240_pt1 | contig 12727 bp, 13 predicted proteins | sample 17_EM_MG_FD_194513 | JGI IMG/M metagenome (GOLD analysis project Ga0307515, IMG submission 194513) | Populus trichocarpa ectomycorrhiza microbial communities from riparian zone in the Pacific Northwest, United States - 17_EM | ecosystem: Host-associated > Plants > Roots > Unclassified | place... | reverse complement strand
TGCTTCATCGTTTACTCTCGAGGTCCTACTCCCGCGTGGAGCCCCGATCTTCTCGATCGCATCAACTGCAACGACATTTTCAACAAACTAACCACTCAACCCGTCCGCCGCTTCAAGTCGATCCAAAATCCGGTCGTTCACATCTCCTGGGTCACAGCTACTCTGACCAATATGAGGATCCGGGGACTCGATGTCGATGAGTGGTGGCCCGGGAGCGGCGAACTCCCGCCGGATACGTGGGAGGATGTTAAGGCAGTTTTCGAAAATAATATTAACCGGTTGCGTATCAGGTGCTGGATTCTGGCGCATCATTCGTAATTGTTGGTCTATTTTTTGCCCATCGCCTTCATAGTCGCGTATGATTACGACTTCGAGCCCCTTTGGCATCGCGTGGACAACCTCGCGCATGCATCTAGTGCTATCTTGTCCAGGGATTTGTACTGGAGAGGTTCGTACTTCATACAGCGCCCCCAACACCGTTTCCGTCACCCTCCCGTAGAACCCTATCGTAATAACTCTTCTAAACGCGTCAATGAATGACCTTGTGGCGTCAATGGAGCAATCCTCTCCTTGGAAATCCAACCGAACCACTCTTGCGCCGAGTTGTGCCGAAATGAGAGGGTACTTTGTTGCCACGTACTCAGATGTGATATTTGAGAGCTCCAAATGGCGTAGTTGAGATAAATGGAGGCCTGAGTTTAGAGCACGCTCGAGGAGTTCGATCCACCCATGAGACAGCCCGAGGTATCGCAGGTGGAAGTGGGTGAACGAAACCGGTCCTAGAAGTGTAGCTTCCATCTCTGCTCTGATCAGGTCGAACTCGGTGAGATGGGGTGATTGGCTAATCATCTTGGTAAATACGAACGCGGGTTGCACTCCGCATACTTCCAAGCGTATTAAGGATTTACAATCCCCTTGGAACGATATCTCCACATTCCAAACCGTGAGGTGCGTCGTACGACTAATCAAATCAGAGGAGACTACCCAACCACGCGCCGGTTCCGTGCGGTAAAGCCATAAATGGACTGGAGAAGGTAAATTGAAATTGGGCCATCCTTCGTTGTTTGCTGATAGATTAAGGCGCCGAATCGTTGTGGTATTGGGGATAAGGTCATCTGGAGGTTTGGCTCCGGCGCGGATCGTTAGTTCAATCTCACCACCACGGCAGCGGTCGAGGTAGTTTTGAAGATGATTTCTGGCTCCAGGATTACCCCGCTTTGGGATATCCCCCCATATTTCAGGCATTCGGAGATGCCGCCATAGGTACTGCGTTTCAAGCATTATGTCGCGCCACCTGCTGCAGACGCTAGCTAAACGTAGGGCCATTGTTGGAGGTACTCTGAAGAGCCTTGGAGGATTGCGGTGGTGGTCGTCTATCTCATCGTTCACGCAGTCCTCGAATATCTGGAGTAATATCTCTACCGGGAGTCTTCGAATTGGGTGAAGGATGCCTCTTTTCTTGGCTTTGATACTCTCCTGCGCGTGCTCGATCATGGAAGAGAAGGAGGAGATCGTGCTCGACACCTGGTCGCGCAAGGACTCCGTGCCATACAGCTGTTCGGTGACGGACGTTATTCGCTCTTGCGTTCGACGCAGTTGCCGTTTCAGAGACGCATCGAGAGCAATAATTCCACCCTTGATCACCCCCCAACTGTGTATGAAGTCAAGGGTAGAAGGCAAATGGGATTTGTCGTCCTCTTGAACTGCTAGTTGCGTCTCTAACTGCGCTAAGAGTGGCATAAAGTGGGTACAGAGTTGAGAGCCAACTTCACGGAGGGTCTCTGTCGAGTCGAGGTTGCGCCGTAGCATAATGGCTTTCGCTGCAAGTAGCTGATGCTCCGCTTCATGCTCCCTCTGCACCTTCCAAATAGTGTCAAGAACGGCTTCTTCCCGAGCTATAACTTCATGCAGAGCGATACATTCAGCTTCCCCCGGAACACGATTCAGCCGCGTTAGAGATGCCATCTCCTCCTTTCGTGGTTCGGGGCCGGTAGGAAGGAGAATGATGAGAGGTGTATCAGGGGGAGAATAGAGTTGAGACTGCAGATGGGGCGCTTGGTCTGATATAGGTCACCGCGCAAATCAGACTCCAGCTGAATGAGACGTTAGACTCCAACCAGGAACAGCCAAGGTTCGCTTAGAAACCAAGACCCAAACATCCTGCGACTGAAATATCAATTGAACGATGCACTCAGGCCATCTGCCTTTTTTAGATATGCCGTTCCTGTGCATGGAACGAGCGCACAGTGGTGGCCAACGTAATCACCGGATGCAAGTCAGATGTGGTCAGGTCTAACAAGCATATAAATAAATCAACTAGTAGCGAGGACATACAGCAGTAAACTAAATGGGAAAACACCAATTCTGACAGCCTTCCGTATTGAATATTGGTTGCGGCGAAATTTATTACGCGGCCTCAGAGTGCGATCAAGTGCGAGTCGGTCGTCGGGCTCTACACACAGCAAGCTGTCCAGCTTCATACAGCCAGTAAAGTAATTTCGAATATACCGCTGGTATTGGACTGAACATACAGTTCACCGATTCACAACTGAAGAGTATCGCTACAGTGCACAGAAGTCTTAACATACTGTGAAAATGTAGGAAATCCATTAAGGTTGTTTCATCCACTGGACCTCTGATTGTTTCTGAGATGGATTTCTCAAAATTCCGTTCTGATCAACGAAGAACGTGAGTCGTCACGATGCATTCGACTCGACAGCCTGGTCCATCTTTAATAATGCGAATTTTCCAGTGCTTAGGGCGTTGTACGAGTCTTTGAAGAAAGGCATCAAGACCCCCATTCAAATCCGATCTACCGCGACGACCTTGAGCGCAAGTTGAAGGGGATAGAAAACCAGGAGCTTTGAAGGCCAGAAAGTCCCTCCAGGCGTTGCGACCAGGTCGGCCCGTAGCTTATGTCGAGACCGGGGCAGCTCGCCGGCCCAGCGTGCTAGAGGCACACAGGGGCGATAATGGTCGTTTCCCCGTTCTAGAAAGTGACCCGCCTCTACTGTCAGGAATAGCAGCCGGCCTCTACTGCTCCTACTTAAAGGGTGATTCATTATACAGTCAAAGCAACGTAAATGGTGCCCGCCATTTGTTGTTACATGCTCCTTGGAGGCTCACTCTCCACCTGCACCTCATCGAACAAATACCTAAACAACAACTCCAGGAACTGGCCGGTGTTCGAGGCTTTGCACAAGTCGGTAATGGATGGTACGGAGATCCGGAAGTCGCTTGAATTTAACGACCGCAAGACCTATTGCGAAAATCTTGAGCTCGAGCTGAAACCAGGAGGTCTGGAGCGCAGGTAACCCCGTCCGGGGGTCGCGGTCGGATGCGAACTGGAGTAAACCGCTATGGGAGGCGAGTAAAAAATGAGCCGTACAGGGCACGGTTATCATATTGGTCGGGCTGGTAATTTCACTCGAGCACGAAATGAATATCTTTCACGTTCAATGTTACAGATCAAAATCGTTTCATTCACACCTTTTGGTTCGATCTAGCCACAACATTACTACATAGTAAGAATCAGAATAGGTTTGGTGGTGACCTTCCCTACGACCTCCTGCTTCATCGTTTACTCTCGAGATCCTGCTCCCGCGTGGCGCCCCGATCTTCTCAGTCCCATCAACGGCAACGACATTTTCAATAAACTACACACTCAACCCGTCCGCCGCTTCAAGTTCATCCAAAATCCGGTCGTTCACATCCCCTGGGTCACGGCTACTCTGGCCAGGACCGAGGTGAGGATCCGCGGACTCGATGACGATGAGTGGCCCGGGAACGGCGAACTCCTGCCGGATACGTGGGAGGATATTAAGGCAGTTTTCGAAAACGACATTAACTGGTTGCGTATCAGGTGCTGGATGTTGGCGCATCGTTCGTAATTGTTGGTCTACTTCGAGCCCCTCGCCTTCATAGTCGCGTATGATTACGACCTCGAGCCCCTTTGGCATCGCGTGGACAATCTCGGGCGTGCATCTAATGCTATCTTGTCCAGGGATTGATACTCGAGGGGTTCGTACTTCATATAACGCTCCCAACACCGTTTCTGTCACCCCTCCGTAGAGCCCCATCGTATTAACTCTTCTAAATGCGTCGATGAATGACCTTGTGGCGTCCATGGAGCAATCCTCTCCTTGGAAATCCAACCGAACCACTGTTGCGCCGAGTTGGGCCGAAATGAGAGGGTACTTTGTCGCCATGCACTCAAATGTCACATTGAGAGCTCCAAATGACGTAGTTGAGACAAATGGAGGCCTGAGTTTAGGGCACTCTCGAGGAGGTTGATGCACCCACGAGACAACCCGAGGTATCGCAAGTGGAAGTGGGTGAACGGGACCGGTTCTAGAGGCGGTTCATCTTGGATTGCTGCTCTGATCAGGTCCAAGACGGTGAGATGGGGTAATTGGCGAATTATTTGAGGAAATATGAAAGTTGGTTGTACTCCGCATATCTCCAGGCGCGTTAAGGATTTGCAAACCCCCTCGAACGATATCCCCACGTTCCAACCCGTGAGGTGCGTTGTACGACTAATCAGATCCGAGGGGACCACCCAACTGCTCCCCGGTTCCGTGTGGTAAAGCCATAAATGGACTGGAGAAGGTACAGTGAGCAATTCACCGAAGTCCTCTGGTAGTTCCACATTAAGCCGTCGAACCGTTATGGTATGAGAATTGAGCTCATCTGGACGTTTGCCTATGATGGGGAGAGTCAGCTCAATCTCACCACCACGGCAGCGGTCGAGGTAGTTTTGGAAATGATTTCTTGCTTTAAGGTTACGCCACACCCGGTTACGCCAAAATTGCGTAGGCCCCCGGAGATGCCGCCATAAGCACGGCGCCTCAAGCATTATGTCGCGCCACCTGCTGCAGACGCTAGCTAAACGTAGAGCCATTTTCGGAGCTACTCTGAAGATACTTGGAGGATTGCGGTGGTATTCGTGTATCTCATCATTCACGCAATCCTCGAATAGATGGAGTAATATCTCCACCGGAAGTCTTCGAATTGGGTGAAGGATGCCTCTTTTCTTGGCTTTGATACTCTCCTGTGCGTGCTCGATCATGGAAGAGGAGGAGATTGTGCTCGACATCTGGTCGCGCAAGGACTCCGTGCTATACAGCTGTTGGGTGACGGACGTTATTCGCTCCCGCGTTCGACGCAGTTGCCGTTTCAGAGATGCATCAAGAGCAATAATTCCATCCGAAACTCTCTTGGACCCTACCTCCCCCGGGTCGCGCGTAAGAAATAACACTGAGTGTATCCATAACTCGTGAAATAAACAACGTAAGGTATGCCACAAGACCCCTCGGTTGCCCCGAGGAGGGAGAAAACCAAAGTGTCCGACCGCAACTGGTCCACCAACGAGCCAGCAACTACCACGACAGAAACCACGATCACCCCGGCCGACACAACGCAAGACACTCTGATACAACTCAAGAAGTCTATACTAAGTGAAGGAGGGCTGATTAAGAACACAACTGACGCGAAAAAATACTTGGCCTCTACGGGCATGACCCCCCACGACACTACGTTTACCCCTGGCAGCTGCGTAAAGATTCTCCTCACTCTGATAGCAACCTCCAACACGAAAAGAACCGCAAGTGACAAAATACCTGAAAAGGCGATAAACATAATCAAAGCAACAGCCCTACTCCTTGATGACATCACCTCGACCGACGAAACCACCGAAGCCAAACTGCAGGACAGCAACTCAGCCAACAAGAGCACAACAGGTCACGAAACCACCCCCAATGACATGGCACTCCAGGACCTCAAGACTCAAATGGAAACTAATCTCGACTTCCTCAAACACGCAACAGCTAACCAAACTGAGGCAACTGACAAAACTAATGCCCTTTTAGCTAGGATGGAAAAGATTTGCAAACAATCCGAAAAGTCCCTGGACGCAGCCCAGAACACAACCTCAGCAACCCCCTACAGAGACGCCCTCGTCCACGGCCGCAACAACACAATCCCGAAAACTCCCACCCAACTAAGGATTCTCAACCGCATCAACATCAAATCCCGTCAAGTACTGATTGAATTTGAACCTGGAGCTCTTGACAAATTCGCCAAGGATGACCAACCAACCACCAAACCGACCAACCTAGTCATCAAGGACACTGTCAACACATGGCTAAATGCCCCAGAGGACCAAAAAGGGCCACTCCCAAGAAATGCCATCACCAAAGCGATAGCAACATATGGTAACAACTGCATGATGTTGGAAATGAACTCAACCAAATCAGCGACATGGATGTGTACTCACCCCAAACGTATTCTAGGAAAAATTCTGAAATGCCCAGTAAAGGTACTTACCAGAACTTACATCGTTATAGCTAGATTTGTACCAATAACCTTCGACACATCCCCTGCAAGCCTCAAGGAACTGGAAGAAGTGATGGAACTACCAAATGGAACCATACAGGAAGCATGCTGGATAAAACACCCATCGAAACGAGCAGTACACCAGAGATACGCCAACCTAAAGATCTTGTGCACAACCCCTGAAGGAGCCAACGTGCTTATCAACGGACCGACCTACATCTTAGGATCTCAAGAATCAGCATCCAAAAGGATATCAGGTCGCCAGGAGTGTGCAACAAATGCCAATCGTACGGCCACATAATCAAAGACTGCAAGGCTACAACGGACACATGCGGACTATGTGGAAAGGACCACAGAACATCCACCTGCCGGGAAAGGAACGAACGCAAATGCACCCCATGCGGGTCTACTGACCATCCCACAAACCACGCCGACTGTCCGATCTACCAACAACACGAGAGATTAATGATGGATAAGAACCCCGAAGCTATCTCCCCTTACTACTTGACTAACGAGGAATGGTTGTGGGGTCTTAGGTCGGATGCTACTGATACGATACCCCCCCCTGCAGTTACTCGCCCTCCCAGACCAGACACTAACTCTGGAAATAGGCCTACAACCTCGAACGTCGCCAATCTACCACCTACCAGGCTACCTCTACGACAACAACAACGCCAGAAGACCTTACTTACTCACTTCCTCCCCCCCAGAGCCGACCCCAACACGATTCAAAGGAACCAGGTCCCGATCGACCTCACTGACGAAAATGGCCCTCCAGAAGCAAGCACCTCCTCTGCGACCCCTCAATGATGGAAGACACTGTAGCCACCACCAAAGCAAGAGTTAAAATATGGCAACAGAACCTCGCCAAATCCAACATTGCACAACAAGAAATGATCGCAGCAGCAAAACCTAATGAGTGGGATATTCTGGCACTACAAGAACCTTGGATCGACCACCTTGGCAAGACAAGAGCCAACTCGAAATGGAACGTGGTATACCCAACACTCATAGGATGAGATGACCTCCCCCCCCCTAGATCTGTTATCTTCATCAACACAAAATTCCCGTCTGAATTGATCACTCAAATACCCATCAAATCCAACGACATCACAGCTATCAGAATCTGTACCCAGTGCCACACCCTAACGATCATCAACGTATACAACACAAACGACAACAACAACACCATCTCCACCCTCAACGACGCCTGGGAAATGCAAGAAGCAAGTTTTCTACCTACGACATCAACTGAACTTGTTTTACTTGGGGACTTCAACAGACACCACCCATCATGGGAAGGTAACGCCAATGAGCACCTAACCAGCCTGGACAGATTACTCAACCCTCTGCTCGAACTGATCATCAACATGCGACTTGAAATGGTACTACCTAAGAACATTCCGACACTGGAGGCAAGACACAGCGGAAGATGGACAAGACTGGATAACGTCTGGAGAAATACTGATTCGGAATCAAAAATACTAGCATGCGAAGTACAAGGAAATCTACACCCCGTCAACACGGATCACCTCCCGATTATCACCACACTGGACCTTAGCTATTACCCAACCAATCCCAACACGCGCTTCAACTTCAAACAGGCCGATTGGGAAAAATTTGAGAATACAGTAAAGGAAAAACTGGAAAGCTCACCTACATTGAACAGCCCAGCATTCAACACCAAGCAAGAACTTGAAGACGCAGTCAACAAGCTATTCAAAATTCTACAAGAGGCCATGGCTGAAAGCGTCCCTAGGATCAAACTGGTACCCCACCTCAAGAGATGGTGGAACAATGACTTAACCGAAATGAGGAAGAAAAAGAACAAGGCCAGTGCAAGACACTTCAAATGGAGAGGCCTGCCCGAACACCCGTCCCACAACGAATACCGAATTATCCAAAAGGAGTTCGCTAAGGCCATCGATCAAGCCAAGGCAGATCACTGGAAGGGTTGGATTGAACACGTCACCGGCGATGGCCTCTGGAAGGTAAATAAGTACATGAGCACCTCACCTACCGATTACAGCTGCCAATGCATACCCCACCTCAACCGACTCGACGGGACCAAAACCTCAATGAGCAAGGAAAAGGTGGAAAGACTAGCTGAGGTTTTCTTTCCTACCCCGATCGACTCCCCCGATTCAGTACCCCCATTCACAGAGCGAGATCCCCCAACAGCGCCACTGACTAGCTTCACCAAATTCACTGCAAGCAGAGTTGAAGAAATCCTCAACAAACTCAGCCCATTCAAGGCTCCTGGACAATCAGGAATTCCAAACACTGCCCTCAAACACTGTGCAACCATGATCTCCCTGATCCTGGCCACGATCTACACCTCTATATGTCGGCTAAATTACTATCCCCACAGATTCCGCTGCATTAATCAGGTAGTAATCCGCAAACCTGGAAGACCCTCATATGAAGAAGCCAACGCCTACTGGCCTATCGCACTCATTGAAACTTTAGCCAAAGTACAATCAACTATGGTAACTGAGGATCTAAGCTACATCTGCAAAAAACACGAACTCCTCCCCAAGAACCAGTTCGGCGGAAGACCAGGAATGACAACATTGGAGGCACTGCACATGGTGGAGCAATTCACAAGAAATGCATGGAGAAAGGGTAACGTGGTTTCCGCACTATTCCTCGACATTCAGGCTGCCTTCCCAAACATGCAGAAGAAATGCTTACTAGAGAACATGAGGGCGCGAAACATACACGAAGGTTACTGTAACTATGTGGACATGATATTGACCCACAGGGAAATCTGACTACTGTTCGACAACATCACCTCACAACCATGCAATCCTCTGGGAGGATGCAACCAAGGCTGCCCATTGTCAATGCTCCTCTACATCCTCTACAACGCCCCTCTTATCAACATAGCAGACCCCAACGCAAAGAACAAATGCATAATTGGATACATTGACGATACCACCCTACTTGCCAGCAGCAAGACTTTCACGGATGCGCACAAAACGATCAGGAACATGATGGAGAGAGAAAATGGGGTATTCAACTGGTCGCGCACTTACAGCTCCCCTCTAGAAATGAACAAACTGGCTCTCGTCAATTTCTCTCACTCCCAGGCAAAGGTATCGGAGGCTGAAAACCTGATCCTGTTCCAGACTACCCCCAAGGGAATGGTAAGACATGAATTGAAGGGAAAGCCTCAAGTGAAACTACTGGGCATCCTGCTAGATTCAAAACTCAACTGGTCAGCACAACATGAAAAAGTCAGGGGAAATGCTATAAAATTCACAGCCGCTTTCAGAAGATACACCAAGGTGGCATCCGGCATACGACCAACTGAGGCGTTAAAGCTATACAACACAGTGGCGATCCCATGAATATGCTACGCTTCTGATGTTTGGTACAAACCCCCACACAGGAATGACACGGAGGCCAAAAGAAAAGGTACAGTGAAACTGACCAAGCAGCTTGAGGCAATCCAATGACAGGCGGCAATATCCATCATCAGTGCTATGAGGACTACGGCTGGTGACGAGGCAATCGTTCACACTAACATCAAGCCAATTGCAATTCAACTCAAGGAAACAGTACTCAAATCATACACTAGGTTCACAACAAGACCTTCAGCCCACCCCCTCTATCCAGCTATTCAGAAAACTGCTAAACGCTCAGTCAAAAGACACAAAACGGCCCTACATCTCCATGCGAAATCCAGCAAATTCAAACTGACGGCAATGGAAACCATAACTGCCACAAGAGCCCCTCCGGGAACAACCAGCCCACACACCTTTCGCATAGTGACAAGCAAAGACAAGTTGATAAAATGGGATACAGATAATTTCGACAATGGGGTTGTGATTTACACTGATGGCTCTTGCTACAGGAATGCGGTCGGGGCTTCAGCGGTGCTATACATTAACGGAATTGAAATCGACAACCTCAAATGTCAACTCGGGCCAGCATGCGAACACACGGTATTCAAAGGGGAACTAGTTGGTATCATTCTGGGAACACACCTGGCCACGAAATATCCCATGCTACACACCTCTATCAACTACAGCATCGACAACCAGGCCACCTTGAAATCAATGTGGAACAACTCAAGACAACCCAGGCAGTACTTAATTGACAAGATCCACAGATGCACAAACAAGCTTCAACTCTTTCTGGACAACGAACGAAGACAGGACGTAATACATCTTTGGCCGAATGATCTGGACGCAAATTGGAGCACACAACTGTCCTTCACATGGGTCGCGGGACACATGAACTCCACTGGTAATGAATGAGCTGACATTTTAGCCAAGGAAGCAGCGGAATTTGGCTCCAGTCCAGAAAACAACCTCCCTACCTTCCTCCACCACCGACTCCCAATAAGCATCTCAGCAGTCAAGCAGGAAATCAGCGCGAAAATCAAGATACTCATGAAGGAATGGTGGAAAAAATCACCCAGATTCAAGAAAACGAGACGCATTGACCCTTCATTCCCCTCAGACAAATACATTACGATAACGAGCTCTCTCAACTGAAGACAAACAAGCGTACTGACCCAATTACGAACAGGCCATGCCCCTATCAACGCGCATCTACACAGGATACGAAAAAACGATACGCCAAACTTCCCACAAGCTACCTGCAGAGGAATAATGGAAGACAAACATCACCTACTGTTCACCTGTCCACGATACGTACACGAAAGATATCAACTTATGCAAAGAATTGGGAAAAACGCCTTCAACTCAAACAAGCTACTCGCCGACGCAAAGATCATCCCCCACATGCTCAACTACCTCAACAAGATCGGACGATTCAAACACATCTACAGAGATATCACACCCGGACTGGAGAGATAAAAGAGACGTTAGCACAATGTGCCTTGCCCTATAGGGCAACTGTTGAAAATACCAAATCTTGTAGTAAAACCACGGAAGTTCTACTGGACCACATCTAATTCCTTCCGACAGGGAGCAATGGGCCCTTTAGTTACTTAGCTTACAACACATCCGACAAATCGTGTAACATAGACTACAGTACTTTACCACTCACCGAGCGACAATCTGTTGCTCGCTCAGAACATCAAGCCAGTGGGAGATTGAATGCTCAATGTAATTACATATTAAATAGAGATAATTTGACTCAATTTGAGCCGCACCCGCAGTCGCGATCCCATTGATTTGTGCCCGGGTTTTTACCACAATGTACCACTCAGTGAGCGATGCAGGGCAGGCGCAACAAATCACATCAATATAATATCTATGGTACATTCCCTTTAATTATTCGTCACTCTCATCTTGTGCTGATCATGGTTTGGACTCTGTGTCAGATTCAACATCCTCTGGGTCAAGATTGTCCTCTCAAAGCAAGTCATTTGAGGTGTATTACTTCTTGTTCTTCCCTTTTCGTGAGTTCTGCATATTTTCCGCACTGATAGACAGTCCATCTAATTGTGCTGTACCTGTGGAGGTAATGATGGCTGACTTTTGCATCTCCAATGCCAGATCACATATGCAGGATCTCATTTCACATCTAGCAGATCGCTTTCTAGTTTCTGGAAAGCCCCAATGTGCTGTCTCTTCAAGATAATTGACAGTAAGACATTCCTCATCAGGATGAATCTTCTGCCATAGGCTAGCCGAAGCCAGTTTTGAAGGTTGACCTCAGATGCATGCCGTTAGTGTTAATAATGGGCTGCGATGCTTGGCTACAATGGCAGTTTGGGAGAGTGGCTTTTCATCCTCCCAGGTGGTCCAATACTCACCTACAGCCCTTTGAATGCTCAGTTCCTTTTCTATAAGCTCCTTTTGTGTCTTTACAGCTGTTGGGAGCCGCGCTGGTATTGGTACTGGGTGGCGATGGGTAGGTAGTGCATGGTGGCCCCTTGTTTCATTGCTCCTGCCACTCAAGAGAAAGATCGGGCTCTCAGTGAAGAACCATATGTTCATAAACACTATATTATGCTCCTGACAAAATCTCATAAGTTCCCATGCATTTTCCGGCCGAAAAATGCAAGGTGAGCACTCAGAAGCCATGGCTCAGCTGTCTTATGGGCACTCCAGGTGAACAGATGAGTGCGGGTGCTAGGAAACGAATTCAGATTATATATTAAATACATTTAAATACATTGGTTATGTTCAAGGCCCCATTGGAGCTCTGAGCTGCCCGTCGCTCGCTGGGTGGTCCGGCTCGGTGAGTGGTATAGTACTGTAGCTCTTAGCACGTAAAATTGGATTACAAAAAAAAAAAAAAAAAAATCCATCCAAGGCCGCCCCCCAACTGTGTATGAAGTCGGGTGTAGAGGGCAAATACGTGGCAAGGATGGATTTGTCGTCCTCTTGAGATGCCAGTTGCGTCTCTAGCTGCACTAGAAGTGGCATAAAGTGGGTACAAAGTTGAGAGCCAACTTCACGGAGGATCTCTG
>Ga0307515_10018239_pt1 | contig 12728 bp, 10 predicted proteins | sample 17_EM_MG_FD_194513 | JGI IMG/M metagenome (GOLD analysis project Ga0307515, IMG submission 194513) | Populus trichocarpa ectomycorrhiza microbial communities from riparian zone in the Pacific Northwest, United States - 17_EM | ecosystem: Host-associated > Plants > Roots > Unclassified | place... | reverse complement strand
CGAAACGATGCCGGAAAAGCTGTGGGTGTCCGTGTGCTATACGGCCAAAGCCTGCATGCCTGCAAATGTGTCGTGCTCGGAAGAAGACGACGACAAGGTTGTCGATCGACGCAGCTTCGATGGCTACGACATTCGGGTCTACAAGCAGATGCCGGAGTGCGCATGTTCTTGCATCAAGCCCGCTCCAACGCCGCCTAAGAGCGATGGACCGTGTTGCGACGCTGAGGTGCCGGAGTCGCCGCAGCCGGCCACACCGATACCGGCGGGCGTGGCGCAGGCTCAACTACGAACTGGTGCGGCGGGCTCAACGCTGGACCCATGCGATTGCTATGACAAGCACAACGCGGGCGAGTGCGAATGTGACTGCGGAGGCCACTGTGTAGTGATCGGCCAGCTCGTGTATCCGGGCTCGAATCCGCTCGAGCCGGATCTATGGGACTTCAAGAAGGACGCACAACGCTTCGTACGCCCCATGTTGCTCGGAGCCAAGGACTGCTATTGCAAAGAGTGCCGTCAGCAGGGGCGTGTTCCCGACCCAAACTCGAGATATTCTCCGAATGCGGAATATATTCCCGCGACAGGCATCGTTCCCTTCGTAAACGAGGCCCGATTTCGCGACTACAAGCTGCAGCTCGATAGCCTGCGCGACCTGCGTTATGAGCACGAAATGCTTCAACGCAAGTTGGACATTGATCTGATCACGCACCAGGCAGCGCTTCGTAAGGCGGTCGCGGATTTCGAAGCGGCCCAGAAGGCCCATGCAAGCGCCGACGTCGTCCACGCGGCGGAAGCGGCGCGCCGAGTCGCGGAGGCCCGTTTGGAGAACAACAAGCTGGAGTTGAGTCAACTTAACGACAAGCAGAAGGAAATCGACACGGCACTCAAAGCCGCGGAGGCGCGCGTAACTCGCGCGGATGCCTATCGCAAAGTCAATTCGCTGCAGCGGGAACTGGCCTATATCGATGAGAAGGTTATTGTCGCTAAGGCACTGGAGCCCAATGACCAGGCGCTCACGGAAAACCGGCGGCGTGTCGTCGAACTATTGAATGGCGCCTTCGAAGAGTTGAAACAGACGCCGTGATCCGCGGCGGCCGCACGCGAATCGGCCGCACCGGCTGACCATGAGCGCCCAGAGAACCATTGCTCGTCAGGCTGCGCCCGCGCCGAAGCGGGAGGCGGCGCGGCCGGTGAGCGTTCGCGCCCCGACTTCGCCCGCTGCTCTGAATCGTGCGCAGGTGCTCCAGCAGCGGCTGGGAAATTCGGGCACGCAAGCGTTTCTCGCGCGGCAAGCGGTGAGCGTCGAATCGCCGATGCAAGTGCAGGCGGCATCTGCGCTCAACGTTTCCTCACCAAACGATCCCGCGGAGCGTGAAGCCACGAGTGTGGCGAGCAGCGTGATGCGGATGGCAGAGCCAATGCCGGCGCGCGATATCGCGACGGCAGGAGGTGGAACGCTTCATCGCGCGGTGTCAGCGACTGCGGTGCCCAGCGTTGCCGCCACTTCGAGCGCGACTCCCGCATCTTCAATGGCGCGCTCATCTCCTTCATCCAGCGCATCCGCCGCGGCGCCTGGGATATCGCACCAGATTTCGCAGAGCCTGTCGGGAGGTGCGCCCCTACCGGACACCGTGCGCGGCTTCATGGAGCCGCGGTTCAACGCAAGCTTCGGGCACGTGCGCATTCATACCGGCGAGCAAGCCGCGCAGATGAGCGATGGGGTCAGCGCTCGCGCATTCACTGTGGGCAACCACATCTACTTCGGCGCAGGTCAGTATCAGCCGAGTAGTTCCCAAGGCAAAGAGCTGATCGCGCATGAGTTGACTCATGTGGTTCAACAGGGTGGCGGCGCGACCGCGCCCAAGATTCAGCGCGAAGAAAAGAAAGGCCTCCTCGACCAGGCACTCGACTTCGGTGCAGGCGTCCTTGAATTCGGCGAGGAAGTGGGTTGGGGCATTGTGCGCAAGTACTCGCCCGACCTCGAGCAGTACATGCGCAAGGGTCCGCTCGCACTTTTCGACTGGCTGAAAGAAAAAGCGGTCGCGGCGGCGGAAGGCGTGTTTGACACCATTACCGCGCCGGTGCGTCTGATCAATGGCATCGGCGCACGACTCTCAGCGCAATTCGCGCCGCTCGTCGCGACCATACAAACGGCCGCAGCGCAGATCGCGCGCAACGACTGCACGCCACTGCGAGATGCCGCGGACAAGATCGAAAAGACCGCAACGGAAATTCTGACTCCGATCGTCGCCACACTGCAGCCGGCCGTCGCCAAGATCCAAAGCGTTCTCAACCTGCTGTGGGACAAGATCGGCGCCCCGATCTGGGATCTCATCAAGCAGTACGCCTCGGACCAATGGGATGCCATTCAATTGGTGTGGAAGGGCATCAAAGCCGTCGCGAGCTGGATTTGGGGAAAGACCGCAACGTTCCGCGAGATGGCCTCTAAGGCTTGGACGTGGGTCAAGAACAAACTCGGCATCGGCGAAGGGCCCGAGGGCGAAGACGGGTTGCTGCAATGGTTGCAACGAAAGCTCTCCGATGCTTGGAACGTCGTGAAGGCGAAGATCGAGCCGTTCAAGAAAGAGCTGACGGCCATCGCCATGACCGTCGGCGGCGTGGCGCTCGCGGTTTCACCCCTCGGACCCATTGCGGCGGTAGGTGTCGCGGTGTACGGCGCCGTCCAGGGCTTGCGGTGGATTCACGCAAACTGGGGCAAGGGCAACATCATCGTCACAGCCCGCCAGTACATCGAGAAGTCTCTTATACCGCCTTTGCTCGGCGCTGCGGCCCGTATCGGCGCAACGGTGACGAAGGCGGCTGGGTCGATCAGCTCAGCGCTCGGCAGTCTCTCCGCGGGAATGATGCGCGCCGCCGGGGTGCTCGGCAATTCGGTGCTGAAGCTTGCCGTGAGCGCGGTGCAGTGGATCGCCGATCAAGTGGCAGCGATTGCGGATTGGGCGACCGACAAGCTCAACAACCTCAGTACTTGGATCACAAACGCGGTCGGGAAGCTACAGACCTTCCTGCGCAATGTGATGACGTTCTTGAAGCGAGTCGGCGATGCGGTGCTCGATGTTTGGAGCTTGCCGGTGGTGCTCGCCGAAAAAGTCTGGAACTGGGTGCCGGCTTGTCTCCGCGACCCGATCGTCGACTTCCTCGGACCGATCATTCTCAAGCAGATCGAAATCTTCCAAGAGCTCGTGAAGGACGACGAGGCCTGGCAGAAAACCAAGGTCGAAATCGGGAAGATCATTCGCCTGGTCTTCAAAGATCGCGACCTCGCGGGCGCGGTAAGGGCCACCTTCTATTTGATCCTGCGCGTATTCAATATTCCGCCGAGCTTATTGGGCACGATTGCGAACAAGGCGCTGGCCGCGTGGGATGTCGTAAGCAAGAAGCCGCTCGCTTTCATCAAGAACGTGATCCGCTCGATGGGTCACGGCTTCAAATTGCTATGGCAGAACATCGGCGATCACTTAGCGTACGGCCTGCAAGAATGGCTGTTCGGTGGGCTGCGCGAAAAACAGATTACGCCGCCCTCGAGCTGGCTCGATCCGAAAGCGGTATTCATGTTTGCGCTCGATGTGCTGAATTTGAATGTCAACCATATCTGGGAGTTGCTGGCTAAGCGCGTCGATCCGATAAAAGTAGCCAAGCTGCGCGCGTTTTTCGCAGGCATCTCGCGAGCGTGGGACTGGATCAAGAAAGCGATCGACACCTCGAAGTCTCCGCAGGAGAACACGAAAGGCCTGATCGATCAGGCGAAAGGTTTTGGCTTGTCGATTCTGACCGGCGTGGCGGAGTGGGTGGCTGGGCGCGTGGCGACAGAGTTGGCACTGATGGCCACAGCGGCGGCCGCTTCGGCTGGATTATCCGAGCTCTTGGATATCGCGCGTCGCATTTACAAAGCCATCGCGACCGCGGTGCGCTGGGCGCGCCGCATTCTCGATATGGTGAACGAGACACTCGACAATATTCTCGAGATCGCCGGCGGCAACATCGAATCCGCGGGCGAGAAGTTCGAGAAAATCCTGCACCGAGGCATGCCGGTGGTGATCGGATTCCTCGCGGATCAGGTGGGCTTGAGTGGAGTGGGGCAGGCGGTACGGGATATTGTCGATAAGCTTCGTCAAACCGTGGACGACGCGATTCTGTGGCTGATCGATGTGATCAAAGCTGGGATCGACGCGTTGATCGGAGCCGTGAAGTCAGGTGTCGCGGCAGTGCTCAACTGGTGGAAGGCGCGTGATCACATCACGATGGTCGGCGGAGAAGAGCATGAGCTGTACTTCAAAGGAACGGAAGACAATGCGGAGCTGATCGTCGAGAGCACTCCGAAGACGCTAAAAGCCTATCTAACGGAATATGAAGCCAAGCCCAACTTGCCGGCTTCGGAAAAGGCCATCCTGAAACAGATTCGCGCGGAAGCCGATCTCATCGACCAGGACAAACAGGCCGCGAAGTCGAAGGGCTTCGGTCAAAGCGCGGGAGAGGCCATCCAGCAGCGGTTTGCGAAGATCGTGGCACTGATGGGCCAACTGCAGGGCGGCGAGAAGCCGGCTAAGAGTCAAGTGAAGTGGTCTCCGCGCGGCGACGATGGATATTCGATGACTGCGAATGTGCTGAGTGTCGATTCGGGGGGTCTCGCCGGCTCCCAGCCGTACTACGAATCTTCATTGTGGAAGCAAGTGCGCCGACGCGTGCGCAAGAGCAGTGGCGATCCCATTTATGTGCGCGGTCATCTGCTCAACCACCATCTCCACGGGCCCGGCAACTCAGAGAATCTTGTTCCCATCACCAAGGATGCCAACGGCCGGATGGAGCGACTGGCCGAATCGCAATTGAAGAACGCCATTGTCGGTGAGAACCGTGTGTTCCGTTACGTCGTTACGGTTGTCGGCTCAGGACCGAAGGGCAAGCTCGCGACTTTCCCTGACGGGTCGATGCCTGAGCAGAATCTACCGTCGAAGATCAGAGTGTCTGCTACAGAGTTGACGGCTGATGGCAAGCAGCCGAAGCCGGGTAAGTCGGTACTCGACTCTGAGCCTACGGAGATCGATAACACGATTCCGGACGTAGACACGAAGGTGCTGCCGTGAATGATCGAAGCTCACCGGCGCTGACTTTCACTCGGCAGTTCTTTGGAAGTGCGCAAGCTTTCGCGAAACCGGCGGATGACATGCGTCCGCCGCTCCACTTGCAGCTTCGCAAGAATGTGGTGCACGTGATGCTTGACGGTGGCGACGCTAAGATCCAGCTCGCGCGCGATCTCCTTGTTGGAGTAACCGCGCCCGATCAGCTCGATCACTTGTTCTTGACGATTCGTCAGCGCACTGGTTTGTGGCGCGTCCTGCGCCGGCTGCGCATCGCCACTGAACAAGGCTCTCATCATTTCGCCGGCAATCTCCGCCGGGCATCGCAGACGGCCGCCACTACAATCGAGCACGGCATTGCGCAGGGCTTCGAGGCTTGCATCGCGCGGCACATAGCCGGCAAAGCCGGCGCGCCCACAACGGATGACCGCATCTCGCTGCTCTTCAAGGCCCAAGGCTAGCAATCGCACTTGCGGCCATTCGCAAGCGAGCGCGCGCATGTCTTGGCTGTCTGAGACTCGTGAGATGTCCACGAGCACAACATCGAATATGTGTTGACCCAGCAAAGCACGCACCGCGGTGCTGGTGGCAGCGATCTCCACGCGTTCGATGCCGCAGTGCCCGGCAAGACAGACGGCGAGGCTTTCACCCAGAAGCCGTACAGGCGCGAGAATCACTATGTTCATTTGCGTTTTTGGCGTGACCGCGCTGCTGTGGTGCCGCGCTGTGCGTACCCTTTGTTAGTTTTGTCGCGGTCACTCTATTTATCACACAAGCGGCAGCCGTGACGCTAAAAACGCGCGCAAAAGCGCTGGGCCTGGGAAATTCCCTGCGCGATTGTCAGGGCATGCTTTAAATCGCGGACTTGCCGGCCCTGATGCGAAAGTGGCCCATGGCTCCAGCTGTTGCTATAACGAGGTCTAGGTTTGTAAGGGAGCGGGCAATGAGCAAGGAGTGCATGGGTGAAGAGTAAGGCACCGGTTGTGGCTCTGTTCGTTTCTCTGGGCGCGCTAGCCCTCGTGGTTTTCGCTGGGCTCAGAGCGATCCCACACATTAGCGAAGATCTGGGCTTCAAAAGCATTACTGGAGTTTCCACGCCGCGCGATGTTCAAGTTGTCGGGCACGACAGCCGCGTTGACGACAATTTCTTTCACGAGACGCACTTCTGGATACTGTTCGGTTCCATCCAAGCATTCAGGGAGGTCGCTCGCCGGTTCCACCTTGAGCGATCGGACGAAGATGCGAGTGGAACACTGCAGGGAATTAAGGGCGTGCTCGCACTATCCGGGCGGCGCGAAGATCTTTTGGAAGGCTATGAGGGCAGTCTCGATGGGGGTCGCGATCGGTGGCTGATTATCATGCGTGACGGCCGGCATGCGGTATTCGTCTATTGATCTCGGGATACACCGGGTGGCGCGGACCAGTCATGTTCCGCGAGTCATCGGCCGCGCCGGCTTGTTGAGCTCGAGCGCCAATATCTCGTCCCCATGCGCTAACTTTTCACCGGTCGCTCGCCATCCGAGCGAACGATAAAACCCATGTGCGCGGATCCTTGAATCCGATGTCGTTGCGAGCCATGCCGCGCCGAAGCCGATTGAGCGTAGATGTTCGACAACGTGAGAGAGGAGGCGTGTGCCAATGCCTTTGCCTTCGTACTCCGGTAAAACCGCGAGCACGAGCACCTCGCCGGTTTTCGAGTCGCCGTTGCAGAAGCCAACCAGATTGGCATTGTCCAGGCACACCCAGCCTTTCATTTTTCCGCTCGCCATGTCGCGAGCAACGGATTGCGGCGTAATGCCGAGCACCGCGAGATGTTCCCTGGAGACTGTGTTCTCCCGAGTGTGTGTGCGAACGATGAAGAGACCTTCAACATCGGTGGGTTGTGTTTCGCGGAATATCAATTCCATGATTGAGCTCAAAGCCGGGGCTACCGCCAAAGGTTATATCGCATGTCCGCGCAAAGCAGTGATCATCGAATCACTTTCGCGCCTGCATCCTCACTATGCGATCGCTGCAGGGCGGCGCTTACCGAGCAGATGGTGACCCGCACCCACCAGTATCAGACATAGCGCGAACACCACAGTCGCCCAATGTCCGAACGTCGCAAAAATAGTGGGCGGTAGCGGTGGCGGCGTCAGGGTATCGATCGTTCCTCGGCGATGCTGCGGAATGCTGGCGAGCAATTCGCCTCTTGAACTGATCACGGCCGAAATGCCATTCGGTGTCGAGCGCACGATCGGCAAGCCTTCTTCGATCGCTCGCAACCTTGCATGAGCTAAGTGTTGCGGCGGACCGGACTCGCCGAACCATGCATCGTTCGAAGGGTTGAATAACAGGTCTGGACGGTGCGATGAGTCGACGACGTGCGCCGCGAAAATAATCTCGTAGCAGATCTGAACGCCGACCGAAGGAAAGTTCGGTAACCGAAAAGTCCTTGGACCTGGGCCAACGGTAAAGTCGGACGTACCGGCAACTACACGCGAGAGGCCGATGCGCGACAGCAAGGGTCGCAGCGGCAAGTACTCGCCGAATGGCACGAGATGGGCCTTGTCGTATCTCCAAAGCAGCGCTGCCTGTGAATCAAGAGCGAACACACTATTGTGATATTCGGGCGGAGTGCCTTTCTCACGAGCCACAACCGATTCACTGCCCGTCAACAGAATGTCGTTTGGCCCGAGCAGGGCTGAGATCTCAGTTCGCGCCTTCGGCTCCAGATCGAGGACATGCGCCGTCGCGGCTTCGGGCCACAGGACGAGTTTAGGCTGCTGCGAACCCGCCTTCGTGGACAACTCCGAAAAGATCGCGTCGAAGCGGTGCACTTCAGAGGAAACGGCTCTTTGGTCCTGCGAGATGTTTGGCTGGACGATACGAAGATTTATGGGTGTGGTTTCCACTGTCCGGAGTGATCGCGCGTACCCGAAACCGAACGCGCCAAAGGCAGCCACAGTGAGCGCGAGAGCGATTGCTGGGCGCCAATGTCGTCTTCCCACAAGACACAGTAGTCCTGCCATCAGGACCGCCATTCCGGAAAGGCCGCAGCTTCCGAACACACTGGCGCCTTGAGCGATCGGCGGGAGAGAGACCCAGATAATGCCGAGCGGGTTCCAAGCAAAGCCGGTCAGCAGAAAACTGCGCACCCATTCCAGCAACATCCAGGCGACGGCCAAAGCGACCACGAACGGTAGACCGAGTTTTCGGCTCATGAACCGCGGAAATACGCTAGCGGCTCCGGTGAACAGTGCCAGATAAAGCGAAAGAGCTATCACCGCGGCCACGCCCAACCATGCCGGCATATTCGCCTGGTAAGTGAACGCCTTCGCGATCCAGCTCAGAGTGAATAGGAATTGCCCGGTCGCGAAGCAGAATCCTTGGAGGAATGCCGCGCGGTTCGTGGGCGACGCAGCGATGCGGTCGATGAGTGCGGCGACAGCGATTAGCGTCAGCGGCCATAAGTTATGCGGCTCGAAACCGAGCGCGGAAACACAGCCCAAGACGAAGGGCCAGCAAATGCGACTAAGTACAGAGTGGAGAAGGGAACGCAGGCGGGATCGTTTAGGCTCGGACATTCGGGAGCGCGCGACTTTATGCGCAACGGACCTGGTAACGAGGAAAGGATTATGGCATTCCGTTCAGGTCCATGTCCTTCGCGCGAGGAAATTCGGGATCGAAGAGGCAGAAGGAACCGGTGTGATAACGCGACAGACTTCAGAAGAACCACAGTTCTCAATTCGCGATGCGCTGACCGACGCTCTCAGCTATTGGGAGCCGCGGCGGCTAATTTACAACGCCGCTCTTGCTGTGGTCGTCGTGGTTCAAGTTGCGCGCGCTTGGCCGGCATCGCGACACATTCTCAAGCTCGACTCGATACTGGGTCTGTTCATACTCGCCGTGTTGGCGAATGTCGCTTACTGCGCGGCTTATATTCCCGACGTATTGATTCAGCAGTCCGCGCTTCGCTCGACTTGGCTGAGGTATCGGTGGATCTTGCTCGGAGTGGGGTGTTTGTTCGCAGCCGCGCTAACGTATTTCTTCACCTTCGGAATTATCCATCCGGAAGGTTTCGCTCCGGACCCGATGTAGGCCGAACGTAGGTGACAGAAGCGGAGGCGCGCGACGACTAGCGACGTGATCCGTAAGTGGCTTCTACTCGATACCTGAGATGCAGCGCACAGGCTTTGCTAGTCGATCGATCCTCAGGCCGAACGCCAGCGCAGGTCGCATCGTCCGCAAGCATACTTTCCGATCGATTCAGTAGACTGTTAATCGACGAATCCAGCTCGAAGTGGCCGCTGCAGCCGGAGATCGGGCAGGGATAGCGGAATGTAGCGGCTGCCGCGGGGTGCAGGATGTGCACCTGCGCTGCGGGAGCCCACTTGTCGGCGCTGTCGAATTCCAGCTCGACTCGCAGTTCATTGACCGACGGAAAGGCGACTCGCATTGCGGGAGACGCATTGCGCGCCGCTTCGAGATTCTTCGCAATGGGTTTACGGTTTCGCATGGGAGGAAAAGGATCGTTGATACATCGCCATAGGAAAGCCCCGCAAAACGCTGGAGAAAGATCTCAACAACCTGACAGCCAACACAGGTTAAACACGCTGCCGAGGCGCCAGAATTGGGCCCAAATGAGTTCGTCGGAGCGGCGCATTCGGCCAGGAATGCTGAGAGCAAAATGCTGAGTAACATGCATATTACGCGAAAATGGTTGTCGCTGGTGACTATTTCGCCATCAAACTGCAAAGTGCTCGGTTCAAAAGGCGCGGCTCTACTGCCCCGATTGCTGTACGGTGTATAGCCCCCGGTCAATGTCGACCAGTGCGGTGTCAGGAGCGAGAAGTATGGGCGAGATCAACATGACGGAGGCCTTTGGCCGCTACAAAACCAAGCTTCCTCCCGGCGGGCGCTCGGCGAAGACAGCTGACGGCGCGCTGATAGTCATGTGCGATTACGGCCGCTTCAAGCGCGCGCAGTCCGAAGTGATGCGTTATGAGGAAGACCTGTCGGAACAGACAGGCAACGCCGCGGAGAATTTGCGCAAGCATCTGGCTGAGGCTTTGACGAAAGAGACGGATGTGCGAGTGGTCATCGCTGTGACAGAAACGCGGATGCCTCATGTGGATATCAGCCGAGCCGAGCGACCACTGAAGACGACGTTTCATGCACGCAAGGATTTGCTGGGCCGTGTCAGTTTCTTTGATGGTCAGAAGTTCGCCATCGATTTCAGGAAGGACGCGGACGCCGAGCCGATTCCTACTGCCCCGCCCGCGAAGCGATCTCAGAAGTGAGTAGTGCGCATTTGAGCCCAGCTCGAATGCGATAGCCGTACGGCGAGTCCCGCCGGTTCAAGCGCTCATCTTCAGCGGGCTATCCAAGTCCGCAACATCGAGTCCAGCTCGTCGGACTTGGCTTTTGTCGGTGGATTCAGGGACGCGGTCGCCGCTTCGTAGCGTTCTAACTCCGATCGGATACCGGCCGCGCGAAACGGTTCGAGGCTGATCGTTGCCGCCTCGACAGCATCGGCCTTTTTTCGCAAAACGTCCTGGATCCACTCTCGCTCTTCAGTCGACACGAACTCGGCCGCCACGAGCTCCGCGAATTAAGAGTTTGAGGATTTGGCGCTGGATGCATGGTTATCCCGATCATGTTCATCGGTGCAAGTCAGCCATCTCCGAATGCGTGAGGTTCATTTCTGAATCATCACTGCGCAATTGATTTACAACTCTCAAGTACGAAAATGCCGTATCGATCCGCATCGAAGGCTCGGCACCGCACTACGCGGCTGGCGTTTCCTGCGCGATACGCCACAGAACACCGGAAGGGTCGAATAGCACGAAGTCGCGCATGTTCCAGGACCTCAGCTCAGGAGGATCGGCGCGCACGCCGTACTTCTCGGGGATTTTTTTATCTTGAACGTTTGCCCACCACGCATCCACGTCTTTCACCAGCAGATGCATCATGAGATTTTCGGCAAACTCCTTGATGTAGAAACGCTGCAGGAGAATGCCGGCTTTGCCGTGGCTGCCGTGGTCGCCGTAATGGAGATAGGCGAGGTCGCCTTCTGACCAGCACAACGTGAAACCTAAGTCCTGATAGAACTCCTTGGAGAGCTCGAAGTCTTTTGCGGGCACGCATGCTTTCAGCTCAACGGCGTCCAGGTTGCTCATTGGTTCGTCATCCCTGTGCAATCACTGTTGTTAGGATACACGGCGTCGCATCCGATCGAAGAGAGTGTGATCCGCGGGTGCCGCTGATGCGTAGAGCCTGTGCGCCTGCCTCTGCCGTAACTGCTCAAGGAAGCACTCAATGAACTTGCGATTCCACACGCCTGCCGCGCTCACCTTCGTTGTGGCTGTCGTAAGCATTCTGCTGGCCAGTACGCTCGATGCGGGCGAGCTCCCGGTCGTCGCACCGGAAAAAGTAGGCCTTTCCCGGGAACGTCTGGCACACCTCAGCAGCGCCATGCAAGCAGAAGTCAACGCGAAGCGTAAGGCCGGCATCGTCACGCTCATCGCTCGCAACGGCCGGATTGCGCACCTCCAGGCCTTTGGTATGGCGGATGTGGAAGCCGGCCGAAAAATGCAGACGGATGCGTACTTCCGTCTCTACTCCATGACGAAACCCGTCACCAGTGTCGCCTTGTTGATCCTCTACGAGGAAGGCAGATTCCAGCTCTCCGACCCGCTCGACAAGTACCTTCCCAGCTTCGCAAACATGAAAGTGTTCAGCGGCGAGGCGGACGGCAAGATGCAGTTCGTGGATGCGAAGCGAAAGATCACTATCCACGATATCTTTCGTCACACGGCGGGGCTGCTTTACGGTTTCGGTAGTACTCCCGTCGACAATGCCTACCGTGCAGCCGGCATCAATATCGACAGCCTCGCCTCTTTACAGGAGCTCACTGACAAGCTCGCATCGCAGCCGCTCGCATATCAGCCCGGTGAGCGCTACGTCTACAGCTATGCGCACGATGTACAGGCGCGTCTGGTGGAAGTGCTTTCCGGCATGAAGTTCGATGAGTTCGTATCTGCGCGCATCACCGGCCCGCTCGGAATGAAGGACACATTTTTCGGCGTTCCTTCCGATCGAGCATCCCGCTACACGACCAGCTACGTCCTGGATGATCGCGACAATCTTCTGGCTGTGGATACCGGCCGGACCGAGAGCGGCCGCCCTGGCACCGCGTATAAGCACTTCACGAAGATTCCCTTCGGTGGTCATGGCCTGTCCTCCTCTATCACGGACTACGCTAAGTTCGCACAGATGCTCGTGAATGGCGGAACACTCGATGGTGTGCGCATTCTAGGGCGCAAAACGGTGGAGTTGATGACCTCCGACAACTTGCCATCAGGCGTACCCGGACCTGCTCCTGGAAGAGGCTATGGACTGGGCGTTGGTGTCGTTACATCGCCCGCAGAACGAGCGAACTTGGCCAGCACTGGACAATTTGGTTGGTCGGGGGCAGCTACCACGCTGGTCATCATGGATCCGAAGGAAAAGCTGGTGGCTCTCGTTTTCAGCCAACGCTTGCCGCACGATTCCGAGTTCACGAGCAAATTCGAAACGCTGGTGTATCAAGCGTTGGTGGAATGAACGGTTGCGACTGTCAGGCGCCGCCGCCAGCACCCCTACCAGCCATAG
>Ga0307515_10018238_pt1 | contig 12729 bp, 1 predicted proteins | sample 17_EM_MG_FD_194513 | JGI IMG/M metagenome (GOLD analysis project Ga0307515, IMG submission 194513) | Populus trichocarpa ectomycorrhiza microbial communities from riparian zone in the Pacific Northwest, United States - 17_EM | ecosystem: Host-associated > Plants > Roots > Unclassified | place... | reverse complement strand
GTCTACAGCCGTTGTGCTGCAGACGACCTCTACTGCAACCGGTCCACGGCTGTCGCGCTATAGGCAATCAGACTATAGAGGACCGCAGGCGTACCGCAGGCGCACCGTAGGCGTACCGCAGACGATGCACTGCTAGGGTAGCTATAGTGGGGGAAGGGGAAAGGGGAAGGGGAAAGGGGAAGGGGAAAGGGGAAGGGGACCGGCCCGTGTTACCATTAGCACGTTAAATATAAGGTGTATAGGCGAATTGGTGTTTATACCCTATACAGACAACCTTGTGAAAATTTTCCTATGGGAGTGGGTTTATGTAACAAGGTTCGCCCTTATAAAATACCATTAGTAGGTTACTTTTGGGGAGAGTACCTACTAATTACTAATTCCCTACCCTTTTTTTTAGCAAGGAGGAGAAATAGGGTACAGGATAAAAAGTCGTATAGGAATAACTGGTAGTTGTCTTTAAGCTGGCAAACTATGTGCGCCTTTAGTTCTTATACGCAAAACAGTCTTAAAATTCACCTTTTAGAGCGCTTTTTCTACTCTAGGAACGGCAGAATACGGCAGAAATAGATAAAAGAGCCAGGATTTCTTTAGTGCGATTTTGGTATAAACAAGATAGTAGTGAGCAAAATACCAGGATAAGACACCAATAGGCTAGGAGCTCCCCCTAGTATTTAAAACGGGCCAGAGTGTCCACTTAGCTACTAGTACATGTTAAGCTGCCTAAAAAGGATTCATGTATATAGAACTATAGCGCCATAGCCTAGAGGCTGCATGCGCAGTATTATATATAGTATAATACAACGGACCTAAAAATAAAAAAAAATACTGTGCTATAAGCGCCCTATTATTTTACTTAACTTATATAGCTAGCGTTTAGAACTATATCGTGTATTCTATTGCTAAGGTTCGTTACGTAATATCTTAGAGTTTTCTTTTTACTGTGGTTACTACCTCTAGATCTCCAAATATTTATATAAGTTGCTCTATAAACCCTTCCTAACTTAAGAATATAAACTATATATCTTAGTTTGTTATCGTTATTCTGTTTATTTATATCTCTATAAGGTAAAGCTTAAACCATTTAAGTGCCCTTCCTAATAGGAATAGTCCTGTATAAACTATTCGATCTATAGGTATTAGCAGTTTCGCTCCTTCCTCTGTAACTTTAAAGTATATTTACGTAAGGAATCCTTTAAGCTTCAATCTCTTTCCTAAGAATCTTTTAATTAAAGGTAACTTAACCTTCGCTGCCCCTATCCTATTAATCCGTTATTTAAGTGTCGCATTATTCTCTGTTAACTAGTTAACTATCTCTTATAGTTATCTAACCATTATAGGTTGTTATAAATTAGTATCTGCTATACTGGTGTCACCTCCTAACCTTAAAGTAGTTGCCGCCGTTAATGGCGTTGTGGTAGCTGCTTTTGGTGGCATATTGTTCGACTTTCTATATTTAAAACCGTAACTAGGTAGTGATTGTATAATGGAACTTTATAGCAGGAACTACGGTGGGCTTATTATTAGGCTAGGTGTATAGGAAATACAAGTATAAAGTTAACAACGTAATAATAACTGGTGGAGTGGTTGCCTAACAGATTAACTCCAATTATATTCTAAGAATTACTATAAGGAAGGAACTATCTAGGTAGGGACTAAGGGTCCTTAAATACATAACCGTACTCCTAAGAAATCCTTCTTATGCGTGATGTACGTGTGCTCTGTTTACTCTGTTATAGATCTTGTAGATTATACAGATTACACAGATTACATTATATAACTTGTGCTACTATTCCTCGTCACATAGTTCTACCGGCTCTATTCTAAACCGTGCTCTTATTAACTAACTAGCTTCTTCCGACTCCTCTCCAAGTAGTTATAGTATTATACTTAAAGCGTTCGTAATATATAAAGTTTATAAATCAAAACGCTAAGCTATACCTAACGCCCAAAGAGAAGAAACTAAAAGATAGTCCTTAGCTATAGAAACTAGTATACAAGCTAGAGCTTTATATGTACTTAACAGTACTTATATATATAGGCTTGCATATAGAACCTACCATTAAGAATTACTAGCATAAAGACTTTAGCTATAGTATAATGTATATTATTAGATAATATATAGGATATAACTAGTAGCAGCAAATTAATTGCTACTTTTACTGCATTATACTAAAGGAGGAAGACTATAAGGACTTCTAAAATACTTTTAAAAAATATAGAACCTTAGCGAGTACCTCCGCCTTTATTATAGGGAGTTCTATTAACTAGGAATTAACCTCGCCGTTAATAAGACGATTAAAGGCTTTACTAGCTATACACCTAAAATAGTAAATATTCCTACCAAGCTAACGCCAGAGGGCTTTAAAATATAGGTACTAGGCAATTAGGACTATATACTTAATTAGATGTTTTATATAAAAGGCAGTAAAAGAGGCCTATATAATTTGGATTTACACTAGCATTAAGATAAAGGCTTTTTAAAGACGTAGGTAGTACTGCTTAATTTTCTTACGTAGTGAGATAACGTTACCAGTAAGCGCCTTTATCCCCCTAATAAGCACATAATTTAGCTTAATAATCTATTTACATCCGTCTAACTTCTTTAACAACTTTAGGAGCTTAGAATTAGTAGTATAGGAACCGTTTAAATAACTAGAATAAAAACGTAAGGAGTAAAAAAAGGCTAGAGAGCAGAAAATAGTATTAAATTTAGGAATAAATCTACCGCTAATTAAGCAAATTAACTCATCGCTAGCCGACCTAAAATTAATACATAACTCTTAAATTCCTTAGGGTATATTATATACAGAGACTTCAGAGGATAGTACGGTAATAGAGTTTGCCTAGAAGGACGCTTAAGTAGTCCTATTTATAGGTACTATCGCTAATAGTAAGTATATTTAATTTCTAAAATCTTAACACTATGTCTGCGAGCTAATAACGTTATATATTACCAACTTTAGAAAAGGTTAAGCGACTACGAAGACGGCTAGCTATGACGGCTAGCAGCGCTATATAGACTTAGAAGATCTTTAGCGACGATACTAGGAAGTAGTTATAGATACTAGCGTTTATTAACTTCTATAATCGCTTTATAAAAGGTATTAATACTGCCAACTAGATAAGGTCGTATTATTCCTCTCTTAAGCGTTACTAGAAGACCTAGAAACCGCTATTTCACTTCCTTATTAATATAATTGTTACTAACTATTTTAAGATGTCCTTCTTCGCCGCTCTAGGCTGGCTAAATAAGGCTAGCTATAAAGCCTTTGTTAAACAACTCGTCAACTTCCTCTTTAAGCACTTAATGCGCGCTACTAAGGCCTCCCGCTAGCGTGTTTCTATAAGCTAAATATAATAGTACCTAGTGGTAGAGCATAGATATAAGCCAGAGAAGATAAATAATGAAGATATAGTTTGCTCGGCGTATTCTAAAGTAGGAAGAAAAGCTTCTACTAAGAGATTAGGCAGTAGGAAGCCTTTAGGCGAGCTGGTAATAAACGCCGCTCGGAAACCTTATAAGCAGTAGAAGAGACCTTAGAGGACTACTAGGACTAAATTTGGGTATAGACTCTGTTAAATACCACTTTATAAATTAGGGCCTTGCTAGCAGGAATATATTAATTAAATTAATACTAAGGATTAACCATAGATAGACAATATTTATATATATTTAAAGCTTTATATAAATATTAAGTGTATGGCAGAACGCCTTACCGCCAACGAACGCAGCTATTTGATTAGTTAAGCTCAGGCTACTATTTTATAGACGAATCTATCTATGCAAGGGATATATAGGCCAGGAACTACTAATTATACGGATACACTTATAAGACGTAAACAGGACCTAGGCAAATAGGTAGCCGTAAAGATATTATTATGGAGCTAAACGCTACTATAACTAGAGCACCTTAACCCTTAAATACGGGCAGAACTAAATACAGAATCTTTAGAAGCTAAGATATGCCCTATTAACTCTATAAAACTTAACCTTATTAATAAACTACTGCAGGTAAACCATACGGCCTTTTCTTTACAAGAGTACCGTAAAAAGGCGAAGGATACTACTAGCTTATGGTCTCTCAAAAATGGACTGCTTAAATATTAGGCACGGCTAGTAGTGGTAGAGGAATAGAATTTACGGACTTAGCTTATCGCCGAAGCATATACCTAGATCTCTATAGCCTATTCAAAAAAAAATAAGGCCTGTAAAATTATTAGTGACCGTTACTACTAGCCCGGAATAGTTATAGATATTAACCGTTACGTACGGAACTATAACGGTTGCTATAGGTTTATAATTCCACAAGATAGGACCTTAGAACTATTAAAACCCCTTCTAATACTAGAACGCCCTTAGTAGTATATCTCTATAGATTTTTATAAACTGCCTCTAGACCGTAACGGATACGATATAGTTATAATTTTAGTTAACCGCTTTAGCAAGCGCCCGTTCTTAATTCCCTATCATAAAAATATTAATGCTAAAGAGGTGGCTTAACTATATATTTACTACGTCTACTAAATTTATAGACTACTAAATACTATCGTCTCTAATTACGGGCCGTAGTTTATATTAGCCTTTTAAAACGAGTTTACCCGGATCCTAAGCATTAAGCTAAAGCTTTCTACGGTATATTACCCCTAAATAGACGGCCAGACGGAGATTAGAGGCTCCGGCCCTTTATTAACTACTTCTAAAATAACTAGGCTAAATTGCTACCCCTTATAGACAATCCCAGGCAACCTTACCCCATAACTCTACTAGATTTGCCCCTATTTAACTAGAAATGGGCTACTTACCCCGCACTAGCTTTAACTAAGAAAGACTAAAAGGACCCCTAACTGTACGCGAAAAACTATCTTATAAGGAAGCCTAGCAATACGCTAAGCGCTTAGAAGAAACCTAAACGGTAGCCTATGCAAATCTAGAAAAGGCCTAAAAATTAATAAAAATAGTAGACAAATAAGTATAGGCGTAAGCATAACTTTACCGTAGGTAATATGGTCTAGGTTATAACAAAAAACTAGAAGACGGAACGACCTAGCTATAAGCTAAACTATTAGATAACAGGACCGTACGAGGTCCTTAAGAAGAGGGACAACTCGTATAGGGTAAAGCTCTTGGAATTAATAAAGGTTTACCTTATTTTCTTGCTGGATAAGCTATGGAAAGCTATAAACGACCTATTACCCGGACAAAAGAATAAACCCCCCCTGCCGATTTAAGTTAATGGCGATAACGAATAGAAGATTAAAGAAATACTGGCCTATAAACTAGTAAGGAGAACGCTAAAATACTATGTTAGTTAGAAAGGCTATAACCTAGATCCTACCTGGTACCCTATATAGAACTTTATTAGTAGTCCCTATATGCTTTAAGAATTCTATAGTCGTTACCCTAATAAACTAGGACCCTTAAAGTACCTAGACGAGTAGATAGAGTACTAGTATAGTAAAGATAATAAGCTATTAGGAGTAATATAAATATATAAAGCCTAAGGACAGGCTTTATTAAAGGGGGGGTAATGTTATAGCACTAGCAGAACTTGGTAGAACTTTACAGTCCTCTATACTGGCAAGTTGCTACAGATTGCCGCATATTGCGGTCACGTAACGCGAAGATCTTATAAAACATTAAGCGGCGCTACTCTTCTTCTCCTTTCCTTTCTTTAGCTTTAGATCCTTGTTTATAGACAATCTAATTATATAGGCTTACGCGTCCTTTATACTGTATACGTGCCTTAATTAACTAAGTCGCTAATAGGTAACTTATCTCTAGCGTATTGGCGTATATGTCTTTCTTATAATTGTCTTTAAGGTAGTTAATTATGTCTTCCTTATAGTCGTCTCTAAGGTAGTTATTTTTTATTTTTATTTTTTATTTTTATATCCGTTGTATTATACTACGTATAATACTACACATGCAGCCTCTAGGCTATAGCGCTATAGTTCTATATACATAAATCCTTTCTAGGCAGCTTAACATATACTAGTAGCTAAGTGGACACTCTGGCCCATTTTAAACACTAGGGGGAGCTCCTAGCCTATTAGTGTTTTGTCCTAATATTTTGCTTACTATGGTCCAGTTTATACTAAGAAAATCGCACTAAGGAAATCCTGGCTGTTACGGACGCTTTAAGTACGATATTATAACTACTTAGAGAAGAGTTAGAAGAAGCTAGTTGGTTAATAAGAGCACGGTCCAGGATAGATCCGGTAGAACTATATGACGAAGGATAGTAAGTGAGTCACATAATATTGTACGCAGTGTACGCAGTGTACGAAGGAAACGTACGTACAACACGTATAACACGTACATTACGTATAAGAAGGATTTCTTAAGAGTACAGTCGTGTATTTAAAGGACTATAGTCCCTACCTAGATAGTTCCTTCCTTGTAGTAATTCTTAGAATACAATTAGAGTTAATCTATTAGGCAACCACTCCGCTAGTTGTTATTACGTTGTTAACTAATTCGATTCCTATATACCTAGCCCATTAACAGGACCCACCATAGTACTTACTATAAGGTTCCGTTACACTGGCTCTTTTATTTATTTCTGCCGTATTCTGCCGTTCCTAGAGTAGAAAAAGCGCTCTAAAAGATAGATTTAGTAATATTTTTGTATATAAAAACAAAGGGCCCTAGATAGTTTGCTAGCTTAGAGACAACTAACAGTTATTTCTATACGACTTTTTTCCTGTACCTTATTCCTCCTCCTTACTAAAGAAATAGGTAGGGAATTAGTAATTAGTAGGTACTCTCCCTAAAAGTAACCTATTAATCCTAGATTTACGTTTTAGAAAACGGGTATTTTATAAGGGCAAACCTCGCTATATAAACCCACTCCCATAGGAAAATTTTTTATAAGGTTGTCTGTATAGGGTATAAACACCAATTTGCCTATACACCTTATATTTTACGTGCTAAAGTAATATAGGCCAACCCCTTTCCCCCTACTATAGCTACCCTAGCGCATCTGCGGTATGCCTATACGGTAGTTATAGTGGTTATAGTAGTTGTAGTAGTTGTAGTAGTTGTGGTAGTTGTAGTGGTTGTCTATATCGCGATGGCTTAATAGCCTACGGTATGTCTGCGGTATTGGTGGTACTACGGCAACGACAGTACGTCTGCGGTAATGGTAGTAGGTCTACGGTAATGGTGATAGTAGTTATCGTCTGCGTCTGCGGCGCGTCTGCAGTGCGTCTATAGTGCGTCTACGGTGCGACCGTGCGACTGGTTGTAGTAGAGGTCGTCTGCTCTGTGGCAGACTGATTGTAGTAAAATTGTTGGTTGGTTATGGCTAGCGTCGTGGTGACGCGTCTTCAGGAGGTATATAATCGGCGGCGCCCCTGAGGCGACGGCAGAGACGAAAGGGAGGCGACTAGGTAGTTAATTATGTGCTATACGTAGTATATATCTTGGTATTAAATTAAGCTTTTACCTACTTATAAATATATAGGGTCCCTAACTATAATAGTAGCGCTATACCTAGAATCTAGTCGGTATTTAATTACTGCGACTAATAAGAACTTATTATAAATAAGTGGTCTAAAGCTATAGTAAGGACTTGTGATTAACGAAAAAATATATAATAAAATCTTCTAATACTATATTAGCAAATTAATAAAGCATTTAGTAGTAGGTTGCTAGTATTCAGACTTATATAAAATAGAGTTAAGTATATAGCCTTTAACCTTCTTAATATTAAATATAGGTATATGTTTAAGAGATCTGATCTACTATTAGAGTTTAAAGCTTTTACTATTACCGCTAAAAAAATCCATATAGCGATACGTAACGACTAACAGATGTAGAGGCGTAGAGGTTATTATAGCTAATATTATTTAAAAGCGTAGCGCCTTATCTTCTAGAGAGTAGTTTATTAATTTATCTAGATTAAGGGTAACCTCCAAGGCTGTCTAAATACTTAGTAGTCTGTTTATTAAAGATCTATAATAGCCAAATACTATACCTATACCATTCTATAAAATAAGCTTTACTATATATAGTTACCTAAATAAAATGCTATTAAATAGGGCCCCTGTTCTATATGGATTTATATTAAAAACCAAGTATAAGCATCTATTATCTAATTCTCCAGAGAAAATTAATATATATTACTATAAAGATGATAAACTATAGGCCGTAATAAATATAAATTTCTTAGTAGATAAATATAGAGATGGCTGGGCTATAGTAGATTTAACTACTAGTATATTAATTCTTAATTATATAAATCTAGCATTTACGGTACTTTCTACGAGAAAGGCTAGACTTAATATAATTATAATTAGAGTTAAAGATTCTAATCGGATTATAAAGCGTAAAAGACTTTATAATTTATATAGTATTATATAGTATTATCTAACGTACGTTTATAGATATAAAATTTACTAAAGGTAATTCTAAGTCTAACTCTAACCTTAATATTATACGACTGGTGCTAACTAGGAGAAGAATAGGCACACCTACTCTAGGTTAAAGTAGTTATAAATAGTTAATTTTAGAGTCTATGTTTTCTATATCTACGTAGTTAAATCTAAAGCCTATATTAACCCTAAAGTCTACACCATCTATACCTACTAGTGTATTATTAGCCGTATAGCCGGCTATAATTAAAACTACTTATAGCTAAACCCGTAGTAGTAAAGACTAGCCCTTACTAAATAAATTAGAGCTCTTAAAGGGTATAGATTTAAATAAAATATAAACATTTAAGATAATGCTATAGTATAAGATAAAAAGGATAGTATAATAAATACCTAAAGTCTAATCGCGAAATATTTATCGATATATTATTTAAGAATATAAATAATAACCCTAACCTAATTTATATTAGGGAAATTAATCTTAACTCTATATAGGAGCGCCGCCACTTTAACGCTTTAATTAACCCTATTTTAACTAATAAGGAACTAGAGGATAAATATAAGAATAGAATTAAGGAGGTTAATTAGGAAGTTAATTATCTAAAGGACGTATAAAAAGCATATATTAACCCAATATTATAGGTAAAGGCGCTGCAGTTCCTTTTATTTCCGTTAACTATTTATAATACTCTTTAAGACGTAACCTTCTACTTATATAGCATAAAAAAGGGTAAAGCTATATAGATATATTAGCTGCTTAGTATTACCTATACTCTTTATAATTATATAGCCCTAAGTAGGACCTTTCTTGCGGATATAATGGGTTCAGGTAAAATACTTTAAATGCTTTTAATCTAGTATAGTAGTGTGTTAATAACCAAAATTAACCTTAACTAGCTTAATTGGAAAAATTACAAAGGTAGAGATAAAAGTCTCTACCTTGCCCCTAGCATAAATAAATACCTATAGCTGCTTAACGCCTAATACCTAAGTTAAATAGATAGTATGCCACAGTACTATTATATTAAGGGAAGAATTGCTAGAAAATTTCTTAACCGGCTAGTAGGACTAACGATATATATAAGCTTTGCAGTGCGAAGAATTGAATAAATGACTTGATTGTGAATGTAGCTCTAGAGCCTCTATATATACACGAAGAAGGTAGGGGTAATAAGACATAATGGGGTAATAGGTAATTGAAATGGGAACAGTGATCTGCAATCAATATATAGGGTGGCGTTGACGCTGTCTTGGAGCCTTCCAAGCGGTAATCTTATATCTTATTACAGTGTTGGTAGTCGGTTACAATATATATTACTAGATAGAATCTACTACCCTAAGCGGTTAAAGACATTAAATTATAGTTTAAAACCTTAGAACTAAATATTTTTATTTTTAGAGGCAAACTATAAGTTTATATACGCTATACGGCTTTTATTAGGTTTAGTATAAAGAAGTATAATTTTATAGATAAAGATAAAGATATTCTTAAACCTATAAAATGCGAAAGAGAAGGTAAAAAGGTTTAGTAGAAAATAGACCTAAGATTAGCATTATATTTTATAATTATAATATTATAAACTTAGGCAATAACCTAGACCGCTTAGAAATAGTATAAGACTATTTTTAATCTCTATAAAGACGGTAGTCCTTATTATATTGTTAGTGGGATTCTTACTAACAAGTTCTATATAAATAAGTTAAAGATAGGTTATCTAATAAAAATAGCTAAATAAGTATATAATAATTAAGCAATATTTCCTCGCTTTTAATACCTAGGCCTGTCTTATAAGGACAGTAACGGTAAAATAGCCTACTATACCTCTTAACCTTTTATAGTATTTACTTCCAGTATACTAACTAGTAAAGGTTTTATCAGCCCAATTTCCGCCTTAGAAATTTTTAGAGCCCCTAATTAAGCGGATTTCCTAAATATAAAATTAATTAATAATTGCAATATTAAAGCATTAATTAAATATAAAAAGCTAAGAGTAGCTAATTACTCTTCTTTTCTAAATAAGGTTATTATAGGCTTTAAAAATGCTCCTCTTTAATTAGAAAGATTTTAATTATATATAGGATAGGGGAAGACCAATAGTTTAATAGGAGGGTAATTAATAAGCTACTACTAGTCGTCTACTAAGACTGCTATATAATAAACGATTTAATATTTAAACCGTATATTAATAAGCTTTAGCGTAAAGCATCCCTAAATGCTTTCAAATAGCTAAATAAAGCTTTTAGATACTGGAAAGCTAAAGAAAGAAAAAAAAGAGCCTGTTTTTAATATAAATTAATTTCTAGAGGGAGCCGGTCACTTATTAAAAAAAATTTACTATCTTTTTAGGCCTGGCTAAGGTAGGAGATAAGTGGTAGAATATATAGTAGAAGGATAAGGCAAAAGTTAAAATAAAGCCGAGGTGGATAGTTAATAAGTTTTATAGTAAAAAAAATAAGATAAACCTTTAGACAAGAATCCGCTTTAGAAGAATTAAAGTATAATTACTAACTCTAGGAAATTAAAGCTAATTATAAAATATATTAATAAAGTATTTAAAAGGAATCCTAATAAGAGACTATTATTTAGTAGTTATAAACTAGCAGTCTATATGCTATTACGCCTTATACGTTAGCTATTAGACTAGTAGTAAACTATTATTAATAATATAATATAGTATTTCTATAAAAGGCTTAACTAGTTTAAGTATTTAACTATTTACTAACTAGAGTTTAGGATATCCCTAAAAAAACTAAAAGGATATCTATAAAGCGTTTTATATTTTAATAGGCGGTCCTTACTAAAATAACATAGTTAAATTTCTTATTATTAACTAAAGGGTTAGAGGAGAAGGTTTAAATTTAATCTCTATATATAGAGTCCATCTGCTTAAACCGGTAATAATAGTAGATATAGAGGTATAAGTATTTAGCCAAGCTGCTAGATCTAAATAGTTAGCGCTAGTAGTTACTATATTAATAACATATAGTATAGATAGGTGGAACCTAATTAATATAGTTATTAGCGAGGCGTATAATAACTAAAAGGATAATAATTAATAGGTTTTATAAGGTGTTTAAAACCTAACCTACTTAGTAGGCTAATAATAATGTAATAGAAATAGCGTAGCTAATATAGTTAGAGTCGTGATCCGTATAATATGAGTGTGTTTTAGTATAATGTATATATATAGATAATATATAACTATTTAATATTTTGTAATATATTATCTTAGTATTAACTACTATATAGAAGTATAGGCCACCTTATATATAAGGTAGCCTATTTTAAAAAGTTTAAATTTAGTTTAGATTAATATCACTTTAGCTACTAACTACTTTAATACCTATTAAGTAATCTAGCTTACTAACTCTCATTCCTATATATATAAATAATTTCTATTAAGGTATATTTTCTATACTAATAGATTATATATATATGCTATTTTTATTATTTTAAAAGTCTAATTAATATATAAGAAGATCCTTTTATAACTAAAAGAGTTTACTTTTTAGCTTATCCTAAATCTACTATATAGGGTAATTAATATCCAGCTCCCTCTGTATTTTAAATTGGTATAAAAAGTAAAATGGTATTAGAATAGATAAACTAATATTTATAACTATTGCTTTTATCTGCCAGTTATATAGTTATAGTGCATATACATAGTTGTCTACTATAAGGAGGAACCGTTAGTGGTGGTTTTTAAGATCTTACTATTTTATATAAAAACCTTTTACTACTGCCTATAATGTTATAATAATCACTAGCTCCTACCCATATACGTTATAATCTCTATATAAAATCCCTAATGGCAAAGAAAAGCGTACCCTAATTATTCTATTTAATCTACCTTCTACCTTTTCTATAGGTGTAGGATATTAAATTAACTTATAATATAATGCTGATTAGAATAATTGGTAAACCTAGCTCTATTAGATAAATATACTTAATAATAAAAACTAAACCCCTATTACTATTAAGCCTATTATATTACAAAATAAAAGGGCTATTACTAATCTTAGTACGTTTTAAACGCACTTTATTAGCCGGTACTAATAGATATAGGTTAATAGACTACCTACTACTTTATATTTAATGGTTTTAAGGATAATAGGGCAAAATATACCGTTATTTATTATGCTCTTACTAACTATAATATTTAATTTATTATAGGCCAGAAATTTAACCCTAAAGATAAGTAAAAGGCAGACTTTTAAAATATATTAGATATATTATAAATAAAACCATTATATAGCCTACCCGTATTAAAACACCTTAAAGCAGTACTATACTATTAAATTTTGTTCTTAGGTATTAGAGTAACTAAGTAACCTAAGTTAAATTATAGAGAC
>Ga0307515_10018237_pt1 | contig 12729 bp, 7 predicted proteins | sample 17_EM_MG_FD_194513 | JGI IMG/M metagenome (GOLD analysis project Ga0307515, IMG submission 194513) | Populus trichocarpa ectomycorrhiza microbial communities from riparian zone in the Pacific Northwest, United States - 17_EM | ecosystem: Host-associated > Plants > Roots > Unclassified | place... | reverse complement strand
CATGCTCATGCTAAATTACGAAACTGCTAGCTTTAAGACGCGTCCGAAAAAGGCAGCAGCTTCTTTCTTGATGGGCCTTGCCATAAGGAAACCTGTGGTGGAGCATCATGGTCGTCGAGAGTATTTGTTGCTGTAATTATTTCTGTTTTTGAAATAAATTATAAAAAACAAGTAATTGATAAAATATAATTTTTGTTTATGGAACTTAGTATAATTTGCGTTTAAAACGCAGGGCAACCAAAAACAGCTTGAAGCTGTTTCTTTTTCTTTTTTTTTGTCATCCTTACTGTTCCAGTCGAACCCAATAAAATTAATTTTTTTATTTTTAATTGTGTTTTATTTGAAAAATTAGTGTTTAACATTATTCAATGACACTACATAAATTAGAAGGAGATCGCATGATAACGTAGCATTTGCAGAATTTGATCGCAATCCCAATTTTGTTCCTGATGATATTTTACCTGATGTTGTTGCACCGCTTAAGAAATCATGAAAACTGTAGTTCTTGTCGAATGAATTTCGTACGTAATGAAATTATAAATAGTTTAATGAAACAATAAAAAATATTTTATATAAAGTATTATTTATTTTATGATGTAATAACATTAGTTAAATCTACAATATTTAAATTAAAAACCATCAATATTAATATATATCCTTTTTAGTTATTTTATAACCTCAATTTGAAAAGTATTCTTAACCAAACACATTAAATTATTTTTTGCTCAATCTTAATTTCAATCACAATTTTAACCAAACATATATAAATATCAAACCAACCTCAACCAAAAATATTTTTTTATAAAATATTTTTTTTCAAATCATAACAACAATACCAAACACACAACCTCGTATCTGCGTTTCATTTCAGCCGTTGTATTTTTCTATTAAAATATTCAAGCATTACAAGTATATTTTTTAAAAAATAATTCAATAACTCAATTTATAATCTTAACCAACTAATTAAACTCGTTTTATAAAATCAATATATTATTAGCTTGGATTGAAGAGTAAAAAAACACATACGATGTTTTGTTTGCCTTAGCAAATCATACGTCGTTTGTAATTCACAGGATTTCAGTCACTAGGATGACTAGAAAAAACAAGATTTGTTTTTTATTTAAAAAACTATTTTCAACTTAATCTAAAACACATAGAAATTATGTGCATTGACTAACTCTGATATCATATGTGCATTTAAGACCAATATTGTTCCATATGAGCCATCTCCCATAAAATATGATCCAAATCCATGCAAGAAAAAAAAGAAAAGCATGATTAGTCAAGTCACGAGTTATCACCATAATTAATGATATATAATTAATGAGATAATTACATTGAAGCACTTATAATTTATAATTTGATTGTTTTTTTGTTTTTTTTGTTTTGTTTCTGTATTTTGAAAATTTTCATTTTACATCTCATATTTTATAAGTTGTAAAACACTTTATATTTACTAAAAAAAGTCAACAAAAAGTTTGGAATCATTTACAAAATTCCATTTTATTTCACTTAATAATTAAAAAACATATGCTATGTTAAAAAAATGGTATTGCCACTCTCTCCACACTCTCCCTCTCTTTTCCAAACATAAAACCCTAGCCACCGCCGATCTCTACCATACTTGCTGGAATCTTGACACAACTAGACTCCATAATATACCCACGCCAGCAACCCATCTTCAAATGTTCAGATAGTTTTGTTGTTTATCACGCTTGAAGGGACACCTTATTTTAAACAAAGATGTAATTGCTTTAAATAACAACATTTTTGTTGTTCAACCTTCGTGAAAACACTTAATCTTTCTTTCAACCTTTTAGTAAAAACTACACGAAGTCTTTTTTTATTTTTTTTTGGCCCACACCCTTCACCTATTTTGTTTGTAAGTATTCTAGCTGGGAAGTTATATAATTTTTTAAAAAATATTATTTTAATATATTTTCAAGTAAAAAACAACTTATATCACATTTTTAAATTGCCCTAAAACATCATACCAATAATTATTAATTAACATCTCGCTGTTGCATGTCTAGAACAATATAAATTTGCATTAAAAAAGAGGTTCTCGAACATGGATATTCTCACTATAATGATTTTATGATGATCACGTAAATTGTTATATATAAGTTAATGTGTAGGATAAGTTAATGGTTGGGGGACCATAAACAACCCATACCTTTAGTTACCAATAAAATAAAAAAGAGATCTTGCTCACATGGTTGCATGTGACGGGGATGGGATGTTCTTGTTAATTTTGTTAATTTCCCTTTAATGATTATTATTATTATTATTATTATTATTATTATTATTATTATTATTATTATTATTATTATTATATTTTTTCCAAAATCCAACCCATAATTCTCCTCTTTTACTTATCTATTCTTATTTCCACAATTGTAAATTTGACCAGATGAACACTCAAATTAATATCAAACAATTCTTTAATTTATCTTTTTATCATTAAGTTTTTGAATAAAATAGTGATTTAGACACCCAAAATCGAAAATATTATCGGTCTAGAAATAAAAATAAAAATATTTATGTAAGACATTACCTTTTGCACAAACATATAGATTTAAATAGATTATTTTGTCGAATTTATATCAAAACCAAGACTTGGCATATATTTACATAGAACTAATTGGACAAAAATATGCCACTTCATTAAAAAGTTCGGAACCCACACTTCAAATCTCAAACTTGAATGAGTTTTTATCTTTTACCTTAATAATTATTTTTTCCAAAAAAAAAAAATCTCATCACAATCATTTTCACACACACACCTATATAATTGTAAAAATCTTGTTTTGTTTTGTTTTTATATACCAATCAGAAAGTCTTTATATGTACCCCACTGCGCACTCACTAGTAAAAGTGGGCTTTTTGCGAGTAAAATGTTCTCTTGTGAGTGAAGGGAACCCCACTCTTCTTCTCTATAAAGCTGCTTGCAAGATCATATGTATGCTAGAGTGGTCCATTATATTTTGTATGGGCATGCTCCATCTCCCTCACTCTCTTCAGTTCTTTCTCTCACTACATTTTCAATTCAAGAAAACCAAAATTAAAGGGATGTGAGATCTGAGAAGATTTGAAGGTTTTTTATTTAATTTTGTAAGTCCTGGTCATGCTTTTCCACAGCTTTCTTGAACTTCCTTGCCATGCTTAACTTGTGTGTGTGTGTGTGTGTGTGTGTGTATAGATCACTATATATCTGTATAGTTATACACATTTAGCTAGCTAGCACCATGGAAGCTCAAGAAAGCCGTGGGAGAACATGGCAACTCAGGATTTTTTGGGGCGATCTGTTTCTTGCTTTTATGGTCAAGATCTCTCCCATGGACTGCATCCAAGAAGCTTTGATCATCTTCCTCCTTGCATGGATCATGGTAACTCTCTTGTAATTTAGACCCTTTTTTTGCATAACTTCTTTAATGGTTTTAATTTCCTTTTCTTGTTTTGTAAGGAAAATTCTCTTCTAATCCATGAGAATTCTTGACAAAGATTTGGTTTTTGTGATGAATTATGATACGGGGTTTCATCCTCTATGATATTTCCACCAAAACTTCCCCCTTTTTGCTGTTAGAGAGGAGAAATTAGGCTTCAAACCATTTAAACCATGCATGAAGAGAGTAACAGAACATTTTGAAGTCTTATTTAGTAATTGGAAATTCAACTTTCCTTAAGATTGACATAAATAATGGTCATTGAATCAAAATTGTGAGGGGGAAAGAAAAAGAGTTGTGTTTTGTGTTCCTCGCAGGGAAGATTCCCTACCTTTCCTTTTTGTTGTTAGTGATGATAGTTCTTCCTGTTTGTTTTTTGGTTTATTTCTAACATGATCTCCTACGTTTCCGTGAAAAAGGTTTAACTTTGTCACTTTGTTGACATCATTTTTAACCACTCTCCCACATTCTGACATCAGTGTTTTTTTTACCTCTTCTCCACTCTCTCTCTCCCCCCACCCCCCTTTCTGGTAGTTGAAGATTTGTGCATTTATTGGGTTTTGATTACATTTCTCAGTTGTTAATTTAGCTGATGATCTCAACTTGTACAAACCTACACAATTATTATTGTTCTTTTGAATCTTGATATCCAACTCAAAGCCTTTGTACTAGGTTCTGCATTGCAGTCCATGAAAATTCCCATAATTCTTTATATAATTCTTGATTCAGTGTTAAGTTGCAGAGAATCATTGCAACTTGGAGTGTGGCTGTTGGGATTCCTAATTATCTCTCTCTTTTAGTTTTTCTTCTTTAATTTCAACGAATAATGTATTTTTGTTTTCTAATTTCAAGCAATCTTGATCGAAATACAACGTAAATTCCTCCTCATTTCTAGGATGTTTTTCTTTTTAATTTGGTCTCTTAGATCAATTTTGTACGTCCAAACTGTTTCGAGGATTCAAGGCATATAATTTTATTACAGGCTACAAGAAATGATTCAAGGCATATATGGTACCAATTTTGTTTCTACTATGATGCTTGGCATGTTATGATGACCAGATGGGGTTTAACCAATTAAGGACAATCTGCAACTTGCAGAAAAATCTCATTGGCTTGTTACAGCCAAATAAATAAAAAGTGAATTGCCTCTCACTAGCACTTCTTAATTTGTCTGCTCTTTCAGCCACTTTTTTTCCTTTCCTTTCCTTTCCCTTTATTTTTGGTTTTCTAGAATTATACGAGAATATAATTTGCTCTGGCAAGTAGCTAATCTCATCATTGCAGATCAAATATCAGACACTGCTGCTCACTATCTTAGGCATTCTAGGTCTTAAGCATTTATAAATTATCTGCCCCAAATCAATTAGATCCCATCAAATTTGATTACAACAATGAAACCTTTATTTATTTATTTAATTTCTTGATACAGTTGAAAATACTAGATCGAGCCCTTGATTTATTCCAAATATAGTAGATATAGAAGGATTTGAAACAAATTTTCTTTATAATTTTCCTAAATCTCATACATTGCAAGGGATAGTTCTTGGTTTGAAGGAAGAACTAAAACTACAAAGGCTGGTTGTATGTTTACTGTGGATGATCATAAGTGAAATAGGGAAAAGGCCCATTAGACAAAAATAATGAAGCTTTGTTAAGGGAATCTTTACCTAATGCAAATAATGAAATATGAAAAGCCTATTGCTTTTAATGTTGAGTATGAAAGAATACTGATGAAGGGGCAGGTCCACCAAAACTTGTTTATAATAGGGCAGACAGGGGAGCATGGCAGACCTGATCAACACCTCAAGATAAATTTTGTTAATGCACTGAATATAGTTTCTAATATTAGACCATTAACATTCATTTAGCATTCAAGATATGCCTCGTCCATTAGTATTTATTGAAGTCAGCTTTGTGCGAATAGACAACATGGCTGCTAAAGGTAAAAGAGCAGCAATAATTCAAATATTTATGAACTGGTATATATATTTTTCGCAATGCATGAATATTGTTGTTCATGGAGCATTCGAGATAAAAGCTGAAGCAAGCTTTCGTTTCCAAAAACAAGAAGGAATCTCTGAAGTGCTGACCCAACTATGGACAATCGTCCAAATTTGTATAGCGGGATGGCGTTCAGGCTGATTGATTTGGCCATTAGGTATAGAACAAGACTGTTTTTACCATTTTTCGTACATAGCCTGGTTTCTCAAGTAAATGGCTTCTCACATGTCCTTGGAAGTGTTTTCTCTTTAGCGAATATGACCTAGCTATTCTTCTTGCCATCACCTCCTTTTTTTGTTGGATGTGTGAAATGATCTTATCAAGAAAATTCCAAAGGTTCTGCATAAGAAAGCCACCAAGGAGATGTCTAGCTAGGAAACCAAACAACCACGTTACAAAAAGAAAAGAACTAATGGTTTGCAATGATCACCTCCTTTATATATGAAGGCTGAAAGCTGAATTAGATGTGGAAAGCTAGCCAGGGCATCATACCAAGGTACGATCTCCCAGCACAACAGTACTCTATAATAATTAATGATGTGAAATAATTCTTCATGAAACTACTCTTTTGACAATCATATATGTAATGAGTTGTGCTTCAAGATCAGGTTCTCGATCGGTGGTAATTTAGAATTTACAACAAAATATATATACTGTACTTATTGTTTCACAGTTGAGGAGCATTGTTCACAATATATATTAGATGATGTTCTATGGCGATCGATCTTCCATTTATATCTCCACAATCCATCTTAATTAGATTTCAATTGATGCATTCTCTGTTCTTCTGACATGTATTTAAGCAAAACTAAAGCTATCACATATACAACATTGTTTTGGTAGAAGATGCGACATTTTAAGCACCGAATAAAAAGATGCGACACTTCTTTTGAGAAAAAAGAAAAAAAGGGTTATGGCTAATTAACATGGGATAACTGGCCCCTATATATTTCCCTAAAAGTAAGAGATCATATCATCTAATTGGGAAGAATTTAGCCACGAAAGATTCCCTTGTTGAATAGTTAGCTTTAATTTAAATCTATCAATTAACTGGATATATATACAGGAGTCCATAATTCCCCATTTCACTCGCTTTTAACTGTTACTTAACTCCAGGTCACATAATGAAGGACCATTAGCAGCAGCCAAAAACGTCATAATCAAGCTCATGACACCATTAGATCGGTTGAGCATTGTGTATGAATCACGGATGGTCCAATTGAAACAATCACAACAGACGTGGTTGCCCCATATATGTGCCAACAATATTATCTGGATATTGAACTACAACTTAATACATGTATATGTGTACGCATAATTATATGTATATAACCAAGGATAGATGCTATGCAGTTTCAGTTGATATGAAAAGAAAAATCAACTTGTCACATAAACTAAAAGAGTACACTCTGGAAATTAACTACGGGCAACATGAAAGGGAAATGGCAGAGCCAAGCAATAATATCGCTGCTTCCATGTGGTGGGGAAACGGAACAGTCACGTCGCTATTGATACAAAACTAATGCTGCTCTACGATTAGAACAATTGGTCATGAAGCATCATATGAAATGCAAAAGCTAGCTTCGCCTTTTTATTTGATGTGAGAGTGCACAACAACAACGATAAATGGAAACTTTGTTGACCCTAAAAAGAAAGTAAAAGAGGGGAAAGTTTGGTTAAAAAACGTGTACAAACAAAATATCAACAGCCATGAATGATCAGTACTTACTAGTTACTACCGTGTAAAAGAGAAGAATATATGTTACTGTTTATGCATGGTTGCAACACTCGGTGCTGATAGTTTACTTCAGTTTATCCTATATGGCCAACTATGATTCTAACTTTGAGATTTTGTTGTGTGCTGACTAAATCAGGGAAAGGATATGATGGATTTCCTCGTAAATTATATATAATCTGTGCTGACTCTCCAAATGGGGCTATTTCGATCCTTGCAAATAAAAGAAATGGGGAGCATCAAGAGAAATTACTTAATTCCATCGCAGGCATTAACTTTAAGCTTTTTAATTTATTTTTATTTGAGTTAATGACCTCCTCCAGGCCAATTTGTGTAAATCCCATTTGCCTGCTTTTAAACAAAATTAATGTTGGCATCTATATGCATGCATGCAAGTAATTTTACAGCTGAAAAACTTGAAACCAAGCACTTGCCCACGTTTGGGACTGTGCCCTTGTATATAAAAATAAATTAAATACAAACCCGCTTCTTGGTTGGTATCATCGTCCTACAAGTACAGCTTTCGATTATCTTATAAAAATAAAATTAAGGGTGCATGTCAGCTTTTATTCTCTTTCTTGTCTCAAAACAAAAGAGATAATAAAGCTTATCAATTAATTAGACCTTTAAAATAATTAATGAAATGACTACCGAATTCATCAAATAATCTAAGCACCAAGACAAAAGTTACAGCACCATAGAAGCAGAATGTGCATCGATTTTCAACAATTATATATTTTCTTGTGGTTAAATATTCTTTAATTCCCACATCTCCCTTCACGTTCACAAAGCACAAGAAAATCTAGCTTTTCCAACTCTTTCTCCTCTAAAGAAAAGCTAAATGTATATTAAATAAGACAAGCCAGATCCTGTATGTGATCCTAATTGTTTTCCTTTAAGAGCGCATGATTAGTGGAAATAATAAGCATGTCCCCCTCTAAAGAGAAGGTAATAATATAATTAAGAATTCACGGCACTATTGAAATGAAAAGGATAAAGCAAAGGGTCATCCTTGATTGATTATAATATATGATTATATTATTGAATTGCTTACAGCTAACAAAAAAAGATTGATGATTAATTAATTAAAATATGTGTTGGATTAGTTGGCCACATTAAGAGATGCATCCCAAAATGTAATTATAATTATAATTATATATATATAACCAAAAAAGATGGCCTGTAACAATTGGATGGATCATTCAGTTCCCCTTAATTTGATGTGTTTTTCCAGCTAAGTTCATGAGAAACTAGACCCAATTTTATTTTTTTTATCACCATCACGTTCTTTACATTGTTGTGTACTATTCACGGATAATTTTGCATCTGAGAAGTAGGTATGTCATCATTTATATGGCTCATGAAAGTTGTTCATGCGAGAGTCATTTGTACATAGAAGAAAGATATATTGTTTCTACCATCCAAAGGAGAAGGCAGGAACCCTATGATCTGATTAAAAAAATGCAAGTTTTGTTCCCTGTACGTAGATCATATTTTTCCTTGCCATTTACTTGTGAAAAAAAAAACTAATTTCTAACTTCTAACTTCTACAAGCTTTCGTTAGGCATTATTTCAACTCCAATTCTGTTCGTTTCATTTACAGCTAGAGATCCAAATAAAGCAAGTGTTACACAAGTTTCATTTCTCTATGTTTATGGGCTTTCCATTAAATCTCCACCTAACATTAGCAATGGAGTTAGTGTTGAAATTGGGGGCTTGTAGGTGATGGTTGATTCCATATATACTGAGAAGGCAATATAGCAACCTTGTGTGGTCCATATATCCTATAGCTAAAAAAGCAAGCCTAATTTAATTTGATCGAAGATGCCATGCGCAACATGATTTATACACAGTAAAGCTTAATTTATATTTGAACAAAAAACAGCGAGGCAAATCAACAACAGACTACATATCACCCTCGTCATGAAAAGGAATCTTCAGATCGGATGTATACAAAAAAAAAAAAAAACTGCAATTGACTATTACTGCATCAACCGACACGGTACAAACACATTATAGTGGGCGATCAAAGTATATGGCCTTGTAAACTAATAGTATTATCAGTACAAGATTTTTACCTAGTGAATCTAAAACACTACTACTGTGCTGTAAAATCAACTAAAAAAATCCAAAATCTTACTTGTCATCAAAAGTTATTAAACAGGGACAGGAATCTGAAGTAAAAAAGAATGATTCGTGAAGAGTATATGTATGCCAAATAAATCTATCTTTGTGTGGTCTCCTTTTGATGCAAGTACAAATGGAAGGACACTGTTGGAAGGAAGCTATGCGTCCAAGATACTCTGTGAATATCTGTAGTGCAAAACATAATCATTAACACTGTAAGATCTGTTTTAACATAAGAAAATCAGAATAATCAACAAAAAATACCCTTTAAACACGAATAAATATTAAAGAAATCTTGTTCCTTCCATATAGGTGGATCAGAAATGCCATTTTCATTCAAGAATGGAAAACCCTTTGAGTAGCAAGACTGAAAGATAATTCATCCACCCCTTCTTGTTCTCCTTCAAAGCATGAAACTTGCAAGAAACAAGAGATTGTCGAAGTCATCATGAATATTTGCAAGCATCAATTAACATCACACAATTTGTTTTCACAAAAACCCTAAAATCAACTGGATCCAAGAGATCGTATATCAAGCAAAAAGAAAAAGATCAGAGACCTTATACACTGATCATTGATGCAGGGCCCGATGAAGAAACATTAACTTTCTTTGATCCTGTTTGTATCTTCCCACAGCTTTATTGAACCGCAACAAAAATACAATGTCATATGTACATGCACGGCAACATCAACAACAATATTCAAATAGGTGCAGTTCAAGAAAGCTGTGGAAGAATACCAAGAGGGTCACATATAGACCACCACAAAACTTAGATTAAAGTATTTTAGGAGCTTCAAAGCCCTCCATAAACAAACCCTAGCAAGGTTTGTAAAGAGAAGGGAAGGGCAGCAGGGCTAAGAGAGAAAAGATTCAAAATATATAGGGATAAAAGAGAGAGATGGAGAGAGAGACCATGAAAGAGAGGTGTTGTGTGTGTGGGTTTAGGGTGAGAAAGGCTGGTACTTATAGCGGATTTGAGGTCCTTTTTACCACCAATCCCAAGAAGAATATTGGGCCTAAGAAAACTGAACCCCACCAAACTCCACCTTTAATTGTTTTTTTTTTTTAATTTCTTAACAATTCTCTAACACAACTATTTTTACAGAAAGCTGACTATTTTTCTTGATCCCACTAATCTCCTCACTACCAACAAAATGTTTTGATTAAAATATCAAGAAATCCCATTAATATATGTGCGGTTCTGATGCAAACAGCCGGATCTGACGGTGACGGCTACCCTTGTGAGGGCACATACATGGGTCCCACAATGCGTTGGAAGAAAAGTCTAACCCCTACGCGCCTTAAATGGTTACTTGAGCTTACCATTTTCTGAGTTTCTTTCCTTATTTTAATGGCCAGCAAAGGAAATAAGAAAAACTACTTCACAGTTTTAGGATTTGAGAGTAGTGGAGGAATGATGCCCTGTGATTAAAATCTCAAGCCTTTTTTAGCATCTTCGTGCATCGTAAATATTTCAGTAACGATTACTGTTAATTAAAAGTCTTTTCAGAATTAAACTTTTGATAATTTAAGTTAAGAATGTGTAAGCACCACAAATTTAGTAAAAGCTTGCTATTAATTACAAGTGTTTTCAAGATTAAACTCTTGATAATTTAGGTTAAGAATTTGTCTACATAAAAAAAATCAGTAAAACTTGAAGTACCTAAAACACCTATATATAGTATGGTGAAATTTGTTTCGGTGCAAGAAAGTTGTGGCTTGATGATGATGATGATGATATATATATATATATAACTCAGACTAAAAAAGATTATAATTAGAAGTGTTTTCAACTCTACATAATTTACATTAAGGAATTTTCTACACCATATATTTAGTAAGGCTTACTATTAATTACAAGTGTTTTGAAATTGAACTCTTAATAATTAACGTTAAAATATTTATACATCATAATTCACTATTTTTTAATGAATTGGAATATGTAGATTTTATTAACGAGGATAAATAAAGGATATAAAAAAAAGAACAACGTAAGAAAAATCAAACATTAAATTAAAAGCCAAACATCGTTACCATAAGAAAATGTTAAGTCCCTTAATCCTCATTTAATTAGTATTCTGCCAAGAAATTCTTGTTACATAATTATAACAAGGAGTATCAATTATTAATAAGTCAAGGATAATTCCTAAATACATCCTAATTATTCTATATTTTTTTGTGTCTGGAAATTCCAAATCTTAACAACTTAACCTTCGAGGTCATGGAGTGTTCCATTTGAGACATCAAGCTATTAAGATGCAATATGTTTCATATATCTTTTTAAATTCTTAGATGCTTGTTTTGCTGGGTAGTTTTGATTTTATTTAGCTCATTTCAAGTTGTTTGGGTCATAATGCAAGTTTTTAGCTTATTTGGAGGGTCTGTATGTTCTTGGTTGGAGAAGGGCTTCATTATAGCGTTGAGTTTAATGAATTTCTTAACCAGGTTGCATGATTTATGGTATGAAGCACACACTTATGCTAAGAGAAAAGCCGAGTAAGATGACTTTAAGGTTTAGAAAAATTATAGACCTCCCTACAACATTAAGAGAAATTAGGAAAGATATTTAGAGTTTCATACGTCGGAAGGTTTTCAAAGGCGTTCACGGAGTGAGTTCTAGAAAAGAAATAAAGAGACTCACGGCTCCATTAGCAAGCATATCAACGGGTCGCTTTCTTTTACAAACCATGCAAAGCGCCTGGTAAGAGAGGTTGTTTTAATTTCATGTATTTTTTCTGAAAATGGTACCTATAATTTATGTTTAACTAATAACCGACGACGTATTTATTTTGCAGGCTACATATCTTGAGCGCGAGCCTATTCTAATAAAGTTGTATATGGAAACACATATATACAGAGGGAGGATCGATGGAAAAGGGTGCAATAATTTATTGATAGTCGAGCTGAGGTATTTATTGTAAGTAGACTTTGAAACATTTTTGTATATTATTTGGACTAATGTTTTTTCATCCATATCTCTTACTTATTTTTATATGGTGTAGGAACAATATAACATTGCCATGTGTACAAAGCATGGAGAGGACCCTTCAACTCATTCAGAACATAATTCAGATTTGTGGTTAGAGGTTGAAGCAACCGGTGAACCCGATAAGAATCAAGATTACAATATCTTTATGACTACGACCTAAGATATAAGATCGGGTTGTAGTGTCTTTACTGTAGGTACCCTATAATCCAGCTCGAGTTAACCATCACCAACCATTGAGAAGTTAGTTGAACAACAATTTGGTGCTCTGAGGGCCGAAATGGAGACAAAATATGAAACACATAAAAAAAAAAAGCTAGAGGACATCACGGAGAAGTATGAAGCATACTTTTTCCAGTCATTATCCTCCCCCCTACGAACCTACAGCTAGAGCTTTTAATTCATTTATATATACATTTGTTATTGATTTTAT
>Ga0307515_10018234_pt1 | contig 12730 bp, 10 predicted proteins | sample 17_EM_MG_FD_194513 | JGI IMG/M metagenome (GOLD analysis project Ga0307515, IMG submission 194513) | Populus trichocarpa ectomycorrhiza microbial communities from riparian zone in the Pacific Northwest, United States - 17_EM | ecosystem: Host-associated > Plants > Roots > Unclassified | place... | reverse complement strand
GTTCAGACGACTCGGTCAGACAAAGCTGTAGGGCGGAAGAGGTCCGGTCACCCGGAGTTCCAGCCCGTGACCGAGGCTCTCGGCGACCCGGCCCACGGACGCGGCGAACGCGTCGGCCTGCCCGCGTTCGATCAGCAGGCTCAGGTTCAGGAAGACCTCGCCCGTCGGATCACCCGCGGCGGTGCGGTGAGCCAGCGGCTCCAGTCGGCGGGCGATCTCCTGGGCGTGCCGCGCCTGTAGGGCCTCGACTCCGGCGGCGACAACCGTGCCGAGGGCCACCTGGTCGTCGTGCGCGCCTGTGCCGTCCCGGGTGAGGGCGCTCAGGCGTCGGGCTTCGGCACTGTCCCGCAGGACATCGCGCAGGGCGGTGTCCTCGTCCTGCAAGGCCTTGACGTTGAACTCGACACGGTCCTCGACCTCTCGGAGTCGATCGGTGAACAGCGACTCCTGGTCCGCCAGCGCACGGCGCACCGCGCCGTCGTCGGGGGCGAGTGTGCCGAAGCGCAGCGGTAGCACGGCACCCGCGGCACCGAGCATCAACAGCACCTTCTGATGAGCCATCAAGTCTCTTCGTTTGGCGCGCAGTTGTGCCGGCGCCTCGCTGACGACGGCGGCCACCCGGGCCGCGCGCACCGCCCTCAGGGGTGCGGGCGAGGCCCCGATTCCGGTGGCACCGTCGACGGGCAGCGGATGGTCCGCGTCCGTGACCGCGTAGAGGTAGAGCGGCATCCGTCAGGCCTCCCCGTCCGGCCGGCCCTTGTTGCCCCGGGGCTTTTCGCGTGCGGCGGCGGGAGCCTGCTCGGGGCGGGCCGCGGTCGAGCCCGAGGTGTCGGCCACTTCCTGCGTGGTGGGGACCGCCGCCTGTTCCACAGCACCGGCCTCACCGGCACTGAGCATCACGGGATCCGTCACCGGGACCGCGGTAGCGACCACCGGGGCGACAGCGCTCACCACGGTCGCCGCGGTCGGGACGACGGACCCCACCACGGTGCCGGCCGTCCGACCCACGGTGCCGACCACTCCGCCGACGGTGGGTGCCACGCTGCCGACCAGTCCCCCGACAGTCGGCGCCACACTGCCGACCACTCCCCCGACGATCGGGGTGACGGCGCCGACGACGCCACCGACCGTCTGTCCGACCGTCCCGAGTGCCTGCCCCACCGTCTGTCCCAGGTTCCCGACGACGGGGCCCGCGGCCCCGATACCGGGCGGCCAGACGGTGACGGGCTGCCCCTGCGTGACGACACTGCCGGGAGCGGGAGCCGACACGACGCTCGGCAGTACGGCCGTCCGGCCTCCGGACGCCACGGCGGTGGGCAGGTCCGGTGTGAACAGCACAGGCGCCGGAGTCACCACGGGAGTACCGCGGTTCTCCAGGTCGAGGCGATTGGTCGCCGCCGCGAAGCGCAGGTAGGTGTCGACGCTGGCGATGACGATGCGGATGTCGATACGCAGCACCTCGATGCCGATCACCGACACCCGGATGAAGACGTCGATCACGAGTCCGCGGTCAAGGATCAGGTCGAGGATGTCGTAGAGGCCTCCGTCGGTCTTCTGAGCACGGGGGGGCGGCGGTCTGGGCAAGTATGGTCATCGGTGAGGTTCCCTCTCAGAGGTGGGGCGAGGGTGTGCGGGGCGGGCGTCGACGGTGGGATGCCGTACGGCGACCGGACTGGGATCCCGGACCGGCTCAACCGGGTCAGGGGGCGAGTGCGTCGCGGACACGGACGCTGCTACAGCGGGCGGAACAGTCGTACACAGAGGGCCCCGTCACGCAGAGGGAGCCGATGGACCGGCACCCCGGTCGCCGCGCGGGCCACCCCGCACACCCTCATTGCCGGTCGACCTGGCCTCGGGTGTAGCGGCGGCTGCGGGCGTAGCCGAGAAGAAGACCGTCGGCGTCCAGCGTCACCCGGTAGACGGCGAGGACTCTGGTGGAATCGGGGATGCGCTCCAGCTCCACGACCTCGACGTCGACCTGCCAGCCCGTCCCGTCACGGCTGATCGCCGAGACCGACTCCGGTGTACGGCCCAGGAGTTCGGCGAGTTGGGCGCGCGTTGCGCATCGCGCCCACGGCATCCCCGACGACCGGGGCCCCAGCGTCGGGCGGGCCCGGTGCCGAGCGCGGCGCGGGGTCGGGTAAGTCGCTCGTGCTCATGGTTCGTCCGGTCCGTCCAACTGGAAAGTACGTCCGACAGGTCACGACGTGTCAGCGGGCCTTTCGCACGTCCCCCGAGCACGACGTCCGACATGTTCCGACTCACCAAGCGACGTGCACACGATCTCGGCACACTTTGACCACAGAGTGTCCATAAGTTCATCACATTACGCACACAAGTTCTCGCGGCCCCACCCGCCACCCGCGACAACCTCGCTCCCAGGAGCGCCGGTTCACCTGCCGCCCAGTCGCGCGCTGATCGTCCTCCCCGCCTGCTGAACCACATCCACGAGCCGGTCCAGGCTGTGCGCGGGATCGGTCACGACGCTCAAGGACGCCAGCGGCACGCCACTCGGCCCGTACAACGGCACCGCCACACAGCACGCCCCCGCCGCCACCTCCTCCCGGTCGAAGGCGACACCCCGGTCACGGATCACCTCGGATTCGCGTCGCCAGGACGCGGGCAGCGGTCCGAGCGGGAGCCGTGGGGGAGCTCCGGCCACCAGCACCTTGCCCGCCGCAGTGAACCAGGGCCAGACCACGCCGTCCGGCAGGAGGTCGGGCGCCTCGTCGGTCTCGCGGGACGTCCAGTCCAGGACCAGCGTCCGCCCCTCCCGCAGGACATTGACCCCCACCACCGCGCCCGTGACCCGCGCCAGCCGGCGGGCCGGCCCCCGTGCGGCGGACCGCAGCCCCGGATACGGCTGCCACGCCTGCCCGAGCCGGAAGATCCGCGAGCCTATGCGGTAGCCCCCGCGGTCCCGCTCCACGGCACCCAGCTCGACCAGTTGCTCCAGCAGCCGGTACGCGGTCGTCTTGGGCAGCCCGCACTCCGACGCGAGCCGGGTCAACCCGGCCTGACCGGCCCGCTCCACCGCCTCCAGCAGCCCGAACGCGCCCTCCAGCACACTCCGCCCGCCGCCGTCCGGCGTGGCAGCCGCATGCCCCGCGACGCGCTCGGGCCCGGGCAGCCGGTCAAGCTGCCGAACCGGTTGAGCCGCCGTCTCCGTCGCTGTCGCTCCCCGTGGTTCCTTCACGTCCGTCTCCCCCAGCCCCCGCCCGTTTCGCACGGCTCCCCCGACTCCCCGCGCCACCGTTCCCTTCACGCGGGGCGCCGCCGTGCGTGGACACCTCTCCGACCCTCAGACTGAGGGCCGACTGTGGCTCAGAACGTTGTCGATAGGTTGTCGCCCGGCGTGGGAGTGTGCGCGACACGTGGAGAAGTTCTGCACGAGGAGTGTGGAGATCGTGGTGGATGTGCGACTTCTCGGTCCGGTGGAACTCTCGGTGCACGGCAGGACGGCGGAGGTCGGCCCACCCCAGCGCCGGGCCGTTCTCGCGGCGCTGGCCGTGGACACCGGACGGCCCGTCACCGCCGACACACTGATCCAGCGGGTCTGGAGCGCCGATCCGCCCGACGGGGCACGACGCGCGCTGCACGCCCACATCGCCCGGATCCGGCGGCTGTGCGAGCAGACCGGGGACGCGGAGGACGCCCGGTTACGCCTGGTGCGCCGTTCGGGCGGCTACCTTCTGGAGGCTCGCCCGGACCAGGTGGACGTACACCGGTTCCGGCAACTGGTCGGGCGCGCCCGGGAGTCGGGGCGGACGGACGAAGCGCGGGCCTCGCTGCTGCGCGAGGCGCTCGGCCTCTGGCGCGGGGAGCCGCTGGCCGGGCTCGGCGGGCCCTGGGCGGGGCGGGTTCGTGAGGCGTGGCGGCAGCAGCGTGTGGACGCCGTCGTCGGATGGGCCCACCTGGAGGCACGCGTCGGCGATCCGGTCACCGTGATCGGCCCGCTCACCGAACTGCTCGGCGAACACCCGCTGGTGGAGCCGCTGACCGGGGCTCTGATGCGGGCCCTGCACGCCGCCGGGCGCGGCGCGGAGGCGCTGGACCGCTACGCCACCGTCCGCCAGCGGCTCGCCGACGAGTTGGGCACCGACCCCGGGCCGGAGTTGCGGAAGGTGCACCAGGCGATCCTGCGCGGAGGCCTTTCCGAGCCCGCCGCCTGGCCCACGCCCCGAACCCCCGCCCCAGCCGCTCCCCGCGCACTTCCCCCGGCACGACCCACACTGGGGACAGTGCCGAGGCCGGGCGAGATCCCCGTGCAACTACCCATGGGTGTACGGGGGTTCACCGGGCGCGGCCAGGAACTCGCCCGGCTCGAGGAGATCCTCGCCTCGGCGACGGACCAGCCGTCGGCGGTGGTGATCTCGGCGGTGTCGGGCACCGCGGGGGTGGGCAAGACCGCGCTGGCCGTGCACTGGGCGCGACGGGCCCAACGGGCCTTTCCCGACGGGCAGTTGTACGTGAATCTGCACGGGTTCGCCCCCGGCGGGCCGGTGGTCAGTCCGGCGGAGGCGGTACGGGGTTTCCTGGACGCCTTCGGGGTGTCGCCGGACCGTGTCCCGGTCGGCCTGGAGGCGCAGACCGGGTTGTACCGCAGCCTGCTGGCCGGGCGGCGGGTGCTGGTGGTGCTGGACAACGCCCGCGACGCCGAGCAGGTCCGGCCACTGCTGCCGGGGTCGCCCGGATGCCTGGCACTGGTCACCAGCCGGAAGACACTCACCGGGCTGGCCGCGTCCGAGGGAGCCCATCTGCTGACCCTCGGTCTGCTCGCTCCCGCCGAGGCCCGGGAGCTGCTGATCGGCCGACTCGGCGCGGACCGGGTGACGGCCGAACCCGCCGCCGTACGGGAGATCGTCGGCCAGTGCGCCGGGTTGCCGCTCGCCCTGGCGATCGTCGCCGCCCGTGCCGCCGCCCAGCCCGGTCTCCCCCTCTCCGTGCTCGCCGGGGAGCTGCGCCGAGCCGACGAACGCCTCGACGCCCTCGACGGCGGGGAGCCGGTCAGCCAGGTGCGGGCGGTGTTCTCCTGGTCCTATCGCGCGCTCAGCACCGGGGCCGCCCGCCTCTTCCGGCTGCTGGGCGTGCACCCCGGCCCGGACGCCGCCCTGCCGGCCATCGCCGCGCTGGCCGACGTACCGATGCCACGCGCCCGTGTTCTGCTGACCGAGTTGGTGCGCGGACATCTGCTCACCGAACCTGTCCCCGGCCGGTACGCCTTCCACGACCTGCTGCGTGCCTACGCCGCCGAACTCGCCGCCGCCCACGACAGCGACGACGCCCGGCGCCCGGCCGTGCACCGGATGCTCGACCACTACCTGCACACCGCTCACACGGCCGACGCCCTGCTGACGCCCCGGCCCCACCCGACTCCGCTGCCGCCGGCCCAGCCGGGCGCGGCTCCCGCCGAACTGTCGGACCACTCGCAGGCGCAGGCCTGGTTCACCGCCGAGCACGCGGTTCTCCTCGCGGCCGTGCAGCAGGCCCCCGCCTCCGGCTTCGACGCCCATACCTGGCAGCTCGCCTCGGCGCTCACCACGTATCTCGACCGGCACGGGTACTGGCGGGCGCTGACCGCCGTCCACACCACGGCCCTCGACGCCGCGCTGCGCCGGGGCGACCGGACCGGGCAGGCCGACGCCCACCGCGGTCTCGGACTCGCCCAGGACCGGCTGGACCGTCCCGACGACGCCCGCGCCCACTACCTGCGCGCGCTGAAGCTGTTCGACGAGGTCGGCAGCCACACCGGACAGGCCCGTATCCACCAGCACCTGTCCCGGATGTCGGAGGCACAGGGCCGGCGCCGACAGGCTCTCGGCCACGCCCACAGCAGCCTCGCGCACCATCGGGCCGCCGGTGACCGGGCCGGGCAGTCCGCCGCCCTGAACCACATCGGCTGGATCCTCGCCCAGCTCGGCGACCACCAACAGGCCCTCGCGCACTGCCGCGAGGCCCTCGGCCTGGCCCAGGAGACCGCGGACCTCAACGGACAGGCCCACATCTGGGACAGCCTCGGCTACATCCACCACCGCCTCGAAGCACACGAGAAGGCCGCCGACTGCTACCGCCGGGCCGTCGACCTGTTCCACCGGACCGGGGACCGCCACAGCGAGGCCGCCGGGCTGCTCTGCCTCGGCGACATCCAGCACGCCACGGCTCACGCCCACGCCGCCGACAGCACCTGGACACAGGCCCTGGCGATCACGGCCGATCTCGGTCTCCCGGACACGGACCCGCTGCGCGTCGTCCTCCTGGGGCGCCTCGGTCCCGTACCCCCGGGCGTTCAGCGATCTGAACCAGCGGGCCTGCCTTCCTTGTAGAGGTCCGCTGAAGGTCCACCAACGGTCCACGGGAAATAACCCTGCGCGACCTCTTTCCCACTCACAGGTGCCATGGCATGCTCACCGGTCGACTCAATCCTGAACGTCGTTCATATCCATGACCAGCACCATGGGAAGGGCGAACGGACATGAGAAACGCGCACACGGACACATCCGACACCTCGAATGTCATGGACATGACCAGACGGGCCCTGCTGGGAAGCGCTGCCGCCGTCGCGGCCGGCGCTGGTACCTCAGCGGCAGCCGACCCGGGTTCGGCCGAAATCCCGGCCCTGTGGCGGGAGTTGAGCCGCACTCCCTTCACCCACCCGCAGATCCCCTACATCGGCCGAGCCGGTTTCCGCGGCGGGGCGGTGCGCTTCCCCCACCGCCCCGCCGTCGCCGACATACGGGACTTCGGCGCCGTGGCGGGCGGGACGACCGACTCCGCTCCCGCGATCAACCGCGCCATCGCCGCGGTCGGCAGGGCGGGCGGCGGCACGGTGACGGTCCCGCCGGGCACATTCCGGATCGACGACATCATCCGCGTAAACCGCTCGAACGTGACCCTCAAGGGTGCGGGCAGCGACCGTACGACGCTGTACGCGACGAAGAACCTCACCGAACTCATCGGCGCGTACGGCTCCCGCTACGGCGGCGACAAGTCGAGCTGGTCATGGGCGGGCGGTCTGATCTGGCTGGCCCCCGAGGCCCGTTGGAACTCCCTCGTCACCGCGATCAGGGCGAAGGCGTGGCCCTTCGAGGGCTGGACGGGCAACCGGCGCGACGAGTGGCGGACGCTGACCACGGTCGCCCCGGCGCGACAGGGCTCCTGGACGGTGACAGTGGCGGACCCGTCCCGGCTGCACCCCGGCTCACTGGTGCTGCTCCGCCTCGCCGACGACCCGGACCACACGCTCCTGGAGCACATGTGCGGCGGCGGCCCCGGACCGGAGACCTACGTCTGGGACGACAAGACCAAACTGACGTCGTACGTCCCCTACGAATGGCCGGTCCGCATCGCCCGGGTCCGTGGCCGGCACGTCACCCTGGAGCGTCCCCTCCCCCTCGACGTACGCCCGGAGTGGGACCCCCGACTCACCACCCACGTACCGGAGTTGACCGGCTCCGGTGTCGAGGGGCTGACCCTGGAGGCCGCGGAGGCTCCGCAGCAGCCGCATCTGCTGGACAAGGGGCACAACGGTGTCGCCCTCCAGTGTGCCTACGACTGCTGGGTGGACGACGTGACGGTCCGCCACGTCGACAACGGCTTCGGTCTGGTGTCCGCCTCCGCGTGCACCCTGCGGCGGACGCGTGTCACCGGCCGCGGTTCCCATCACCCCTACTTCTGCCGCGAGGGCTCGCACGACAACCTCGTCGAGGACTTCACGATCGAGGAGCGCACCAGCCCGGCGCCGTCCGGCACGCAACTGCACGGCATCAACGTCGAGGGGCTGTCCTCGTACAACGTCTGGTCGCGCGGCGACATGCGGACGGGCACCTTCGACAGCCATCGCGGCCTGCCCTTCGCCAACGTCCGCACCGACATCACCCTGAACAACAACGGCCGCCACGGCGGTGACGCGAGCGCAGGCCCCCTGTTCGGCGCCCGCTTCACCCACTGGAACATCCGCGTCACCAACGCCCGGGCGGGCCTGGTCAGGATCGACGGCCTGGCCCCGTACTCCGCGACCGTCGGCATCGACGAGGTCAGGGAGTTCGACCAGATCGACGTACCCGATTTCACGGGTGACCTGCATACGCGACTGGAGCTGTACGGCAGCCCGCACGCGGTCCGGCCGCGCAATCTGCACGCGGCGCAGCGCGCGCTGTAGCGCACGGAGCACCTCACCGCACGTTCACCCATCTGAACGGAGTGGATCCATGAGCGCACTCTCGACAGTGTCACGCCTGGGCGTCCTTCTGGTGGCTCTCGCCGCGTTCGCCGCCGGCACCACCGTCCCCGCCGCCTCGGCGCAGGCCACACCCGAGGTCCCGCACACCGCCGTACTGGACGGCACCCGGCTCCAGCAGAACAGGCTCCGCCTCGATCGTGGTGACCGTCAACTGCGGGACGCTGTACGGGCGTTGACGACCCGCGCCGACAAGTGGCTGGACCAGGGCCCCTGGACGGTCGTCGACAAGCCACGGCCCGCGCCCGGCGGGGATATTCACGACTACCTCAGCCAGGCCCCGTACTGGTGGCCCACCACGCCTCCGACCGCCGACAACCCCTGGGGCTGCCCGTACGTGCAGCGCGACGGCGAGCGCAACCCCGAGGTCGACTCCGGCACCGACCGCCAGGACGTCGAGAAGACCTTCGACTCCGTCTACGACCTCTCCCTCGCCTGGTACTACACCGGCAAGAAGCGGTACGCCGAGAAGGCCGGGCAGGTCCTGCGCACCTGGTTCCTCGACCCGGCCACGAGGATGAACCCGAACCTGAACCACGCGCAGTTCATCCCCTGCAAGTTCGACGGCCGTGCCATCGGCATCATCGACTTCTCGCAGTCCTTCACCAGCGTCCTCGACGCACTCGCCCTGCTGGACACCGGCGCCCCGGGCTGGACCAGGACGGACCGCGCAGCCATGGCACGGTGGAACACCGACTTCCTCGGCTGGCTCAGGAACAGCGACTTCGGCAAGGAGGAGGCCGCCGCGACCAACAACCACGGCACCTTCTACGACACGCAGCTCGCCGCACTCGCCTACGCGACCGGCGACAGGGATTTGGCCCGTCGCACGGTCCTGAGCGTCCGGAGCACGCGCATCGCGCAGCAGATCGCGTCCGACGGCAGTCAGCCGCAGGAGCTGACGCGGACCAGGAGCTGGCACTACTCGACGTTCTCCCTGGTCGCCCACACCCGGCTCGCGGCCGTCGGCCGGCATGTCGGCGTGGACCTGTGGGCGTACCGGGCCCCGGACGGGCAGAGCCTGTTCGGGGCGGTGGACTACCTGCTGCCCGCCGCGACGGGGGCCGCTTCCTGGCCGCATCCGGAACTCGGGTTCCTGCGGTACGCGGCGACCGATGTCGTCCACGCTGCCGCCGACGCCGGTGACGCGCGGGCGCGGCGGGCGGTTCCTTCGCTGGGGGTGCCGCCGGGCGGGGACCTGTGGGTGCTGCGTCCGGCGGCGGAACAGCTGGACTCCATCGCGGGCTGATCGGCGACCCGCGTCCCGTGGCGGTTGTCAGACCGTGGAGAGGTCGATCGCCCGGTCGACCTCGTGCGGTCGCAGCACGCGCAGGATGCCTTCGAGCAGGTAGTAGTCGGCGTACGGAAGGGAGATCTCGACCCCGTCCTCGTTGGGCCGGTGGCGGGTGCAGCGGGCCACGACCGCCTCCGCGCGGGCGGAGTTCCTCGTCAGACAGGTCTCCGCCAGCGCGGTGAGCAGCCGTAACGCCACCTCACGGTAGGAGCGCCTGCCGGTGACCGCGGCCAGGTCGAGGAGTCCGCAGGCCATGATCGCGCCGGCCGACGCGTCCTTGATGTCGTGGGGCTGCTGGGGCGCGCGGTAGTCCCACACGGGGACGTGGTCCAGGGTGAGGGACCGTACCGCGAAGTCCGCGAGGCTGCGTGCGGTGGCCAGGAACTCGGCGTTCCCGGTGCGCCGGTACATGGTGGTGAACCCGTACAGTCCCCACGCCTGTCCGCGCGACCAGCACGACGTGGGGCTGTAGCCCTGCACGGTGTTGGGGCCGATCGGCGCGCCGGTGTCTGGGTCGAAGTCGTACACATGCGGGGTCGATCCGTCCGCGCGCGGGAACACGCGCCGGGTCGTCCTCGCGTGCTCCACGGCGATGTCCAGGTACTTCGGGTCGCCGGTCTGCCGGCTCGCGAACGCGAGGAGGTCGAGGTTCATCATCGTGTCGATGATGACCCGGCCCGCGTTCGTCGGATCGGTCAGCGCTCCCCAGGCGCGGATGAAGCGTCCGCGCGGGTTGTACCGCCGGATCAGGGAGTCGGCGGCTCGTACGGCACCTGTCCGCCATGCGTCGTCGCCGGTGAGCCGCCAGGCGGTGACCCAGGACGGGTAGAAGAGGAAGCCGAGGTCGTGCGTACTGGTGTCGTACTGACGCGGGGCCAGCTTCTCCGCCGACGCCAGCGCCCACGTGCGAAAGGCGTCGTCCCTGGTGTGCAGCCACGCCATCCACAGCGTTCCCGGCCAGAACCCGCCGACCCAGCCGCCGTTCTGCGAGTACACCCACTTCTCGAACTGCGTCCCGACCGGGAAGGCGGTCACGTTCGGGGCGACGGTACGGATCCGCTCGACGGCGAAGTCGGCGGCCTCGCGGAGCGTATGGGGGGTGGCCGCGCCCACCGCCGGTGTCGAGGCGACACCCACGACCGCGGCACCGGCAGCCGTCGTCAGCACACTGCGTCGGGAAACACTCATGTCCACGCCTCCAACTGAGCCGTAGGAGATAGGAGTTGACCGAGCGTTACACAGAGACTCCGCCATGTACACCCACGTGAGCACTGTTCATGTACATGAATATCGAGCTTGCTGTCACACGCTGCCGGGTCACCCGGTCATAAGTGTGTATCCGCAACTCGGTGAGGGAGATCAACGTGGAATCGCGTCTCGACTACTTCGGCCACCCGCTCGCGGGGAAGGTGCTGAAACACATCAACTCGGCCGCCAAGGTGGTGTCGGACTCGACACTGCCGGGCGCGGTCCAGGAGCTGGTGAAGATCCGCGCGAGCCAGATCAACGGCTGTGGCTTCTGCACGGACATGCACACCAAGGACGCCATCGCGGCCGGAGAGGCCCCGCAGCGCCTCCACCTGGTCGCCGCCTGGCGTGAGGCCAAGGTCTTCACCGAAGCCGAGCGCGCCGCGCTGGAACTGGCGGAGCAGGGCACCCGTATCGCCGACGCGGCCGGCGGTGTCACCGATGAGGCCTGGGCGAACGCCGCCAAGCACTTCGACGAGGACCAGCTCGTCGCCCTGATCTCCCTCATCGCCGTCATCAACGCCTACAACCGCATCAACGTCATCAACCAGCAGCCCGCCGGGGACTACCAGCCTGGCCAGTTCGGCTAGCCGACACCTCCCCGGCCGCACACGGTCCGTCTCCACGCCGCCCCGACCCACGGCGTGGAGACGGACTCCGTCATGCGCGGGTCAGGCCACGGGATGCGGGGCACGCAGGTGAGCCCGCGCGGCCAGTTCCTCCTCGTCGATGAACGTGAGCATCGGCTGACCCGGTGCGCACAGCATGGTCACGACGAACCGGCAGGGCTCGTCCGTCAGAGCGTTGCCGTCCTGGTAGTGGATGACGTCGCCGCCCGGCTCCCAGAAGGTCTCCCCGGCCTTGACCACGCGCTCCGGCTCCCCCTCCAGCTCGAAGCGCACGGCGCCCTCGATCACGTACCCGAAGGCCGGGCCCGAGTGGTGCGGCTGCGGGACCACGGTGTGGAGGTCGTGCCCCTCTCCCGCCGCCACGGTGCCGATGTGCTCACCGGGGACGGTCTCGACGAGGCGCTGCGGGGCGCCGAAGTGCCGGTGGACGTCACGGACGCGCCCGAGCGCACCGAGGGGGCGGGGCTCCAGTTCTTCTGTACCGCCACGACCGACCTCCTGGCCGCGGCGGTCCAGGCCGGTGTCGAGCACCATGCGGTCCTCGCCCGGACGCCCCCGGGACCGTCAGCGCGTCCGTGACCGGACGGCCCTCGGCGTCGTACGCGGCGAGCGCCACGCCCAGGTGGGGTGCCGACGACTCCCCTGCCCACCCCCTCCTACGCGGAGGTCGGGCGGAAGGTGACCGAGCGGCCGGTGAAGCGGGCATCGATCCCGCTCTCCGTCGTGGCGACCGACCGCAGGTGCAGCCCTTCGGGAATGTTCCGCAGCGGGACGGGCTCTTCCAGAGCCTTGTCGAGCAACGCCCGCAGAGGTGGGAGCAGTTCGCCCTGGACGACGCGGACGTCCGTGAAGGCGATCCGGTTGCCGTTCGCCGCCGAGACGACCGCGCTCACGGTCACGTCACCCGCGAACGGCAGCTCGACCTTCGCTTCGATGCGGCCCTGACCGTCCCCCTGCGAGACGGTCAGGCCCAGCGCGTCCGACACGTCCTCGTACGACAGGAACGCGGTCGCCTCGACGCTGCGCGCGTGTGCCTCGTCGGCGGCGCCCGAGGTCTTCAGCCCGTCGAGCCCGACGGTCAGCTTCGTGACCGGCAGCGGCCGACTCGCCCCCTCGGCGGGGATGTCGCGGGCGGTGAGGTCGACGTGCCGCAGGCTGCCCCCGGCCAGCTGAGTCAGCACCGGGAAGCCGCCGACGTGCACGGAAGGCCGTTCGGCGGTTCCCATGCCCTCCTGGAACGCCTCGGCCGTACGGCTCTCCGCCCGGGCCGCGGCGACCCGGTCGACCGCGACGGCACCGGCCAGCAGCGCCACCAGGGAGACG
>Ga0307515_10018233_pt1 | contig 12730 bp, 13 predicted proteins | sample 17_EM_MG_FD_194513 | JGI IMG/M metagenome (GOLD analysis project Ga0307515, IMG submission 194513) | Populus trichocarpa ectomycorrhiza microbial communities from riparian zone in the Pacific Northwest, United States - 17_EM | ecosystem: Host-associated > Plants > Roots > Unclassified | place... | reverse complement strand
GTCCAGCCGCCAGATAGACGCCGCTTCGTTGTCGAGGTCTGGCGATGGGTCGCGGAGTTACCAACTCGTGTCGGCTGATCAAGTGCCACTTGTTTCAACCATCCGAGGCTAGCGGAGTGATTTCGGAATCCGCGTCTGTCAGAGGGAACAGAGGCAACTAGATCTTCGGAAGGCCGCATCGACGTTGCGGCAGTCCGCTGCGATTGTCGACATCGATTCGCGCCGCGCGCGTGACCGTCGCACTCGCCCGTGCGTGGAACGCGCATCACACCTTTGGGTGAGGTGTTCATCCACCAAGGGTGTCGAATGACCGTACGGCCTATGGATGCTGAGATCACTGTCCTACGACGGGCGAATCAGAGCTGGACGCACAACATAGTCGTTGCCAACCTGGTCGCCGCAAGGAATCGATGTGAAGCCAAACCCAATCGCGCTGAGGGTCGCTCATTCGAAGGAGGTGCTCCGCCTAACCGCACCTGACCAGTGCACCCGCGCGTTGGCGCAACAGCGTCTGAGCGGGTTGGCACCGTGACAAGTCCTTCCGCATCTGAGGACGGATCGCCGACAGTAGTCGCGCCCCCATCGCCACCGCCCCCAAGGCGTCCAGTGGCGACGCTTGTGCGCGTCGTCGCACTCGCCGCCGCGATCGGGCTCGTATTCATCGTCGCGCAACGGTGGAATCAATGGACCGGCGGCGCCCAGCAGCAAAGCACGGACGACGCATTCCTTCAGACGGACATCACCCCGCTGGGCGCCAAGGTTGCTGGTTATGTGACAGAGGCCCCTGTTGGTGACTACGCGCCTGTTCGTCGCGGCCAGTTGCTCGTTGCCTTGATGCCGGACGACTACCGGGCGCAGTTGGCGCAACAGGAGGCAAATGTGGCTGCAGCGGCCGCCGCGCTGTTGAACAATGCCGCGCTGACAGAGTTGCAGCGCGCGAACATCCGCGCGGCTCGGGCAGTCATCGACAACGCAGGAGCGGTCCTTGCACGGAATCGCCGCGAGGCGATGCGCCAGCGCAGGCTCGTCGGCGATGGTGCGGGCACCGAACAGGCACGAGACGGTGCGGATACGAATGAGCGACAGAGCTCAGCCCAACTGGAGCAGAGTCTGGCTCAACTGGCAGCGGCCGAGCGCCAGATCAACGTGCTGGCGGCGCAGCGCCAGCAGGCGGAGGCGGCACTCGCTGCCGCTCGCGCAAGCCGTGATCTGGCCGAATTGAACGTGGGGTACACCCAGATCGTCGCGCCGAACGACGGGTTTGCCGGACAGAGGCAGGTGCGCGTCGGACAGTATGTTTCGCCCGGTCAGCAAGTCGCGATTGTTGCCGCGTTGCCGCGAATCTGGGTCCTCGCGAACTTCAAGGAGACGCAGATTCGAAACATGCGCGTCGGTCAGGCTTGCAGCGTGGTCGTCGATGCCTTTCCCGGCCACCGCCTCAGCGGCCATGTACTGGGCTTCGCGCCAGGCACGGGTTCGCAATTCGCCTTGCTGCCACCCGACAACGCGACCGGCAACTTCACCAAGGTAGTCCAACGGGTCGGCGTGAAGATTGCGCTCGACGACCCCGGTGACCTTCGAGACCTGCTGCGCCCTGGGCTGTCTGTTGTCGCCTCGGTAAGGACGGGCACTTGAGCGAGGTCGCACCTCTGGACGGGCGCCGGCCGCGACCGTTGATCGGACTCTGCGCCGTCCTCCTGGGGGCGTTCGTGTCGACACTCAATGGCAGGTTGTCCACCTTCGGATTGGCGGACATCCGCGGTGCCCTCGGATTTGGCGTTGACGAAGCTGCGTGGATCACAACTGCGCAAACCGTCGCGCAAATGATGGTCGCGCCGCTTGCGGTTTGGGCGGGTTCCGTCTTCGGACCGCGGCGTGTCCTCTTCGCAGGTTGCGTGGTCTTTGGTACCGCGTCCGCTCTGCTACCGTTTTGCCGCGGGATCGAACCAATGCTGGCAATGCAGTTCGTTGCAGGCTTGGGTTCCGGCTGCTTCATGCCGCTCACGATCATGTTTGTCCTGCGCAATCTCGCGCCGCGCTACTGGGCGCTGGGCATTGCGCTCTATGCGCTCAACATCGAGGCGTCGCTAAATATTTCGGCCTCGGTCGAGGGCTTCTACATCGACCACGCTTCCTGGGTATGGATCTTTTGGCAGAACGTGCCGCTCGCGCTGGCAATGCTGCTATGCGTTCACTTTGGCATGGGACGCCAGCCTGTCGATCGTCGAGCCGCGAGCCGAGCGGATTGGTTCGGAATGGCGAGCGCAGCAGTTGGCTTTTCACTGATCTATGCCGCGCTTGACCAGGGCAATCGCCTTGACTGGTTGAACTCAGGATTGATCGTCGCGCTGCTGGTCGGTGGAGGCGCGCTCGTACTGACGTTCTTTGTCCATGAGGCCATTACTCCTGCTCCCTGGATCAATGTGCGCATGCTCGCTGGTGGCTACCTTCCGATCTTGCTGCTGCTCGTTTGCGAGGTTCGGTTTGCTTCACTGGGCACTGCTTACCTGATCCCGCAGTTTCTCGCGGTAGTGCGCGGATTTCGGCCCCCCGAGGTGGGTTCGGTACTCCTCTGGATCGCCATTCCCCAATTGATCGCGGTGCCGTTGGCGGCATTCCTCCTGCGTCGCGTTGACCCGAGGTGGGTGGCATTTGCCGGCCTGGCCATGATCGGTGCGGCCTGCGCGATCACAGCGACTCACCTCACACCGCAGTGGGCGACCGGTGACTTCCTCGCCACCCAGCTACTGCAGGCCCTAGGCCAAACCTGCGCCATCAGTGCGGCAATATTCGTCGGCGTTCTGAATCTCAAGCCGGCCGACATACCCACATTCGGCGTGATGATCCAGATTGCGCGGCTTCTCGGCGGTGAAGCTGGATTCGCCTTCATCGTCACCTTCGTGCGAGTGAGTGAGCAATCGGCCTCCCATGTGTTCGGTGGTCACGTTCAGGCAGGAGCGATTGACGTGGTTGGGCGGTTGCAGTCCGTTGCCGCAGCCTTGGCAAGCCGTGCCGACGGGGCCGGAGCCGCGGCCTCGCGGGCCGTCGCAATCCTTGCGCAGTCCGTGCGCCTGCAGGCGAACCAGCAGTCGTTGATCGAAGGCTTTGCCGTGATCGCCGCGAGCACGGCGTTGGCCTTCCTCTTGCTGCTGACCTTCGACAGACCACCAACAGGGCCGGCCTCGCCGCACGGCCCACTGGGGCGCATTCCTTGGGGGAAGCAATGATCCTGCGCCGTCTGACTGCCCTTGTAGGCGCCGCGTTCTTGACCGGATGCACGTTGGGGCCAACCCATCGGCCGCCCGCCGTGTCGCCTCTAGCGGCAGGCGCTTTCATCAGTGAGTCGTCGACCGTCGATCCGACTCGTGATCCTCCCAACGCGTGGTGGCGGCTGTATGACGACGATGTGCTGGCCCGGTTCGTTGCCGAGGCGTTGGCGGCCAATTCGGACCTGCGCGTCGCTGTCGCCAATCTCGCACTTTCGCAGGCCGTACTTCGCGAAGTGCGGGCGGGGCGGTATCCGACGACGCAGATCAGTGCCGGCGCCGTCTATGGCCGGAATCTGATCGCCGACTCGGTTGCCGCCGCCTTTCATGGGCACGCAGAGGACCAGACGACCTACCTGGGCGGCCTAGACGTATCCTATGAGATCGATCTCTACGGCCGAGTGGCACGCTCGATTGAGGCTGCAAACGCGGATACACAAGCGATCGAAGCAGCGCGAGATGTGATTCGGGTCGCCGTCGCCGCAGAAACCACGCGAGCGTACGCGAGCGCACGAAATGCCAGCCGCGAACTGGCGGTCGCTCAGCGTTCGCTGGAGATCGCGGACGAAGCCGTCGCGATCGTGGTGCGCCAGGCGGCTGCGGGTGCCGCATCGGAGTTCGAAATGGCGCGCGTCCAGGTGCTAGCCGACCAGGCCCGCGCCGTGATTCCGGTGTTCGAGGGCCGCCGACGCGCAGCTCTTCTTGAACTCGCTGTGCTGCTGGGACGCGTTCCATCAGACGCTCCAATCCACGAAGCCTATGGCGGCACCCCGATGCGGATCGAAATGGCGTTGCCGGTCGGCGATGGCGCGAGACTACTGGCCCGGCGCCCTGACGTGCGCCAGGCAGAACGAAGGCTGGCGGCTGCGACGGCGCGCATCGGTGTCGCAAGTGCGTCGCTTTATCCGCGAGTCAGTCTGGGGGCGAATCTTGGGCTCGCGAGCAACGACGTTCTGAAGGGCTCGAACGCCGTCAACTTTGCGCTGGGCCCGTTGATCTCATGGAGTTTCCCAAACCAGGCGGTGGCGCGCTCGCGCATTGCGCAGAGCGACGCAGCTGCAGCCGCGTCGCTTGCCAACTTCGACGGTACCGTGCTGCGCGCGCTGAAGGAAGTCGAGCAGTCGATCAGCGCCTGTGAAGCAGAGGCATCGCGACGATCCGCGCTTGCTGCCGCGGAGGTCAACGCGGCCAAGGCCTACCACTTGTCCGGTCTGCGTCTGCGTGAGGGCGCATTGAGCCAACTTGATCTTCTGGCAGCCGAACAGACGCTGCTTGGCGCGCGCGCAGCCCTCGCTGCGGCAGACAGCCGCATCATTGATGCGCAGATCTCGCTGTTCAAAGCACTGGGTGGCGGTTGGCGGGAAGGTTCAATCCCTCAATAGCTCGAGATTGGCGCTTGACCGTCAGCAGGTCGGCGATGTTGTCGCCCCTGCCAATCCCGGTCCGTGTCGGGAGAGCTGATCTTCATCGCGGCAAGAGCTGGGCGCCCCCGGCATTTGAGGCTGTACTTGTGCGGAGCCGCGATCTTCTCTATCCAAGGGAGGAGTACCGCCTGGGGCGCAGTGCTCACGGCATCGGGCTACCGACGATGGGTGCGAAGCGACCCCAGGTTTGTCAAAGTTCATTCGAACCTAACTCGCTTGGCACCGGAAGGCCCCGAACATGACCATCGCCCGCACACCCGTGCTCTTCATCCACGGACTTTGGCTTCACGCAAGCAGTTGGGGTCCCTGGCTCTCGCTGTTCAGTGATGCCGGCTATGCGCCTTTGGCTCCAGGGTGGCCAGGTGAGGCCGACACCGTGGCTGCTGCCCGCAGCAACCCGGAAATCGTCGCCGACAAGGGAATCGACGACGTCACTGCGCACTTCAAGACGATCATCGAAGCGCTGCCAGCAGAGCCGATCCTGATCGGTCATTCGTTCGGTGGTCTGATTGCCGAGAAGCTGATCGGAGAGGGCATCGGGCGAGCCGCAATTGCGATCGATCCGGCGCAGATCAAGGGTGTCTTGCCGCTGCCGTTGGCGCAGTTGCGAGCAGGACTTCCGGCACTGGGCAACCCCTTCAACAAGCACCGCGCGGTTGCGCTGACCTCGAAGGAGTTCCGCTTCGGTTTCGGAAATGCCTTGACCGAGGAGGAGTCCGACGAGCTCTTTGATAAGTGGACGATTCCGTCGCCGGCGCGCGGCTTGTTCGAGGTCGCGTTCGCCAACTTCAAGCTGCACTCGGCATCGAAGGTCCAGACCGACAACGAGACGCGTGGACCTCTGCTGTTGATCTCGGGAACGGCGGACCACACCGTGCCTGACGTGACGACCCGAGCCGCGCTTCGGCAGTACCGCGATTCGAGCGCCATCACTGAACTCAGACAGTTCGAAGGAAGAGGACATTCGTTGACCATCGACGCGGGCTGGCGCGATGTCGCGACAGCGTGTCTGTCATGGCTGAAAGACAAAGGGCTGTAGCCATGGACTCAGGCTCATCGAGAAGGAAGCGTCTGTCATGAACCTTGCACTGGCCCGTTCCGGGACGACAACGCATCGAGTGTTGCCGACTCTGGTCCGCGCAGCATCTGCCGCAGGCCATGAAGCGGAGCTCGCACAGTTCACTTCCCTGGTGGACGGCTTCCGCCACACCGGCGGCTTGGCCAGCAGCGATGAAGTCCTGTGCTGGTTGAGGCCGCACGTCGATCAGCCCATCTCGGTGCTCGCTCGGTGGATCGTGACACGACAGGCGGTGAGCCTTGAGTGGCAGGGTTGCACCCTTCTGCCCGTATTTCAGTTCGATCGAGAAGGCATGTCGCTGCGCGCCGGTCCACGGGAGGTAGCCCTTGAGTTGCGCGGAGCCTTTGACGACTGGGATGTGGCCTCCTGGTTCTCGCAACCAAACAGCTGGCTGTCCGGTGTCGCGCCAGTCGATCTGATTGCAACCGACCAGGCAGCAGTGCTGCAGGCTGCACGTGCGGATCGCTTCATTGCGAGGGGGTGAAGGCGTCAGGCGAAGTCAACACTCGGAAGTCGAGGCCTCCATGCCACTCACGCCACCTGTCACTTCTTCAGACCACATCCGCGGTGGTCCCGACTGGACTGTCACGCTCGTAGAGTACGGCGACTACGAGTGTCCGGCCTGCGGGCAGGCTCATCTGGTCATCAAGCAACTGCAGAATGTGCTCGGGTCTCAGCTGCGCTTCGTGTTCCGAAATTTCCCGCTGAGGGATATTCATCCGCACGCCGAGGAAGCAGCGTGGCTTGGCGAAGGCGCTCAGGGCGCAGGTGAGTTCTGGAATCTGCATGACTTACTGTTCGAGAACCAGGGCCAACTTGATCGGCCGAGCTTGGCGCGCTACGGCGCCGCGTGTGGCATGAGCCAGGCGCAGGTGAAGGTAGCCCTCTCGGGAATCTGGCATCTGAAGGTGGCTGACGACTTCGGCAGCGGAGTGCGCAGCGGCGTCACCGGAACGCCGACCTTCTTCGTCGATGGCAAGCGCTTCCATGGCGACTGGAGTCTTGCGGGCCTGCTTCAGGCTCTGGAGGCTGCTGCTGCCTGATGGTCGATTGACCGAGATCGTCTGATCATATGCAGGGCGCTCAGGCGCGCTGCATTGATATGGCTCGTGAAGGAGCGGTCGATTCGCTCGCGGAAGGACCGAGTAGGGGCGGGCAGCGAGACCTTCGCATCCTCGGTGTTCAGGCTCCCAGGTGCGATCGCGCTCAACGAGCGCGAGTCGGCGGTTGCCGAATTCACGGCGCAGGCCGCCGAGGATGGCGACGACGTCGAGCTGTCGCTTCAGACTTGTGCCTCTGTCGCTCCGCTTCGTCCAGTGCGCCCGACGAGGTGCTCACCAATGAACCAGCTCTGGAGTTCGTTCGTGCGCACGATCTCGCTGACGATCAGGTCATTGGTCCCGTCATCACCATCCGCGTCCGCTTGGCGTGCCATGGGTCTCGCCTCGGACAGGATCATCTCGTGCGAGTCGAGCAATCGTTCCAATTGGTGGATGGGATCCTCGCGCCCGCGCGGCGCACGGGCGATGCTCGACTCCTCGACAATGTCATGGGCGAGTGCAATAGCCACCCCACCGAGCGTTTGAACTCTCTCGGCCAGTGAATCGATGAGATTCACCTGCTCGCCGTAGTGCTTGTCGAACAGCAGATGCAACTCGTAGAAGGTCGCACCTGAAGTTTGCCAGTGTGCCTTCTTGTAGAGATCGCGCATGGCCATTGCGTGTGCGAGCAGTCGGTTCAACGCAGCCACGCTTCGATACCTGACCTCCGTCGGCAGGCCGAGCCGAACCGGCTCGAGGCTGCCGTACTGCTGAATCACGGGGGAGCTTTCGATCGAGGGAGTGGTACTCATTGGCGTTCCTTGTCGGTAGACGGTCTGGCCGATTGGCCCCGCACATGCTCAACGGCTTCAAGGATGATGGCCGTGGTCTCTCTGGGCATGGACAGGAATGGCACATGGCTGGCCGGCACCGCGACGGCGTGTGCCTTCATTCGGGTCGCCATCTCGCGCTGAAGTCGGGGGTAGATCATTCGATCCTGCTCGGTGACGAGATACCAGGACGGTTTCGAATGCCAAGCGGCCTCTGTGACCTTGTCGTCAAAGGCTCTTGCGTGGATCGGAATCTGGGTGGCGGCCAGCACGGCAGCATTCGGAGACGGCAAGTCCTGCGCGAACCAGCGCGGCAATTCCTCCTGCGGGAACCATAGGTGCCCGCTCGGGGCAACCTGCAGCAAGTTGACGTAGCCAGGTGGCGGATGGCTGCTCTGAACATCGTTCGTGGACTCTCCACGTTCCGGCGCGAAAGCGGAGATGTACACGAGTGCCGTCACCTTCTCTGCCGCACCCGCCTGTGTGATCACGCTGCCGCCCCATGAGTGCCCGACCAGCACCACCGGACCGGGTTGTGCGTCGATGGCACGCCTTGCAGTTGCAACGTCGTCGGCCAGGGAATTCAGCGGGTTCTGGACCGACACCACACGGAGCCCCTTTGCCTGTAAACGCGCGATCACCTCGCTCCACGAGGATCCGTCTGCCCAGGCGCCGTGGACCAGCACGACTGTCGGCATCGCGGCTGCCGCGAACGCTGCATCCGATCCGGCAGGCGTCAGCCATGCGGAGACGAACGCGACAAGCAAGACGAACAAGTGAAGCCCAGGTGGTGAACAAAGCCACCGGCGGACCGACGAGACGGTGTGCGCGTTGGCGATTGTGGATGGCTGCTGGAGCCGGTCGCGACGAGTCATTTCGTTCTCCTCGAGTTGCAAGAGTGCAGTCCGAAGGCGCAGAAGAATTGCAACGGGTTGACGCGGTTGGCCGACAATTGATTCTGCGTTCGTGATCGCAAGCGGTAGGACATCGGTGATTCGTCGCTCGCGTCCATCGAGTCGCCGCGAACGGACCGCCGTCACCGGCCCTGGGCCGTGAGCAGGAGGGGCGAAGCGATAGCCAGGAGGTCAACCGGGCCAAACGAAGACGCTGTATCGCGACGACTCACGCCATTGACCTCGCCTTCGCTCAGAACGGAAGCAATGGGCGTGTGTGCTGCACCGAGATCCAGTGCTCGGCCGTGAACGCATCGATCACTCCGTCCGTTCCAAAGCGGCCCAGTCCGGAGTTCCTCTCCCCGCCGAACGGCATCGTCGGCATGTCGATTGCGGACACATCGTTGATGTGAGTCATACCGGCCTGGATGCCATGCGCGAAGCGTGCACCACGATCGAGGTTGCCGGTGATGACCGCGCTCGACAGCCCGGCCTCGGTGTCGTTGGCGATGCGCAGTGCGTCGGCTTCGTCCCTCGCGCGGATCACTGGCGCGATAGGGCCGAAAATCTCGTTGCGCGCCAGCGCCATGTCAGGCCTCACACGATCGAAGATCTGCGGCGGCAGCGTCAGGCCCTCAGGCGACTGGCCATGAACGCGGCGAGCACCCTCGGCGGTGGCGTGCTCCATCATCGCGAGCAACTTGTTCAGTTGAGCCCGGTTGATGATCGGACCGATCGCCGTTTCAGGGTCGTTCGGGTCGCCCACCCTCAGGGCACGCACGCGTTCGACAAATCGCTGCAGGAACTCCTCGTAGACGGCGTCCATCACAACGATTCGGTTGGCGATGATGCAAATCTGTCCTTGGTGGAGAAACTTGCCGACTGTCGCGAGGTGGACTGCCAGCTCGAGGTCCGCGTCGTCGAGCACGACCAGAGGCCCGTTGCCACCTAACTCGAGCATCGCTTTCTTGATCCGCGGCCCGGTGATTGCCGCCTGGCCGATGTGGCGGCCCACCGTCGTAGAGCCTGTGAACGACACCACCCGAGAAGCGGGGTGCTGGACGAATGGATCACCGATCAGCTTCGATGGCCCAACCACGACATTCAGTACACCTGGCGGCAATCCTGCCTCTTCGAACAACTTGGCGAACATCAGTCCGCCGGTGATCGGCGTCTCGTTGGCTGGCTTGGCGACGACGGCATTGCCGAGTGCGATGGCCGGTACCATCGAGCGCGTGCTGAGGTGCATGGGCCAGTTCCACGGACTGATCACCGCGACAACTCCGACAGGCTTCCGGTAGATCCTGTTCTCCTTGCCAGGGAAGTCGCCATTCAGGATACGTCCATGTGCTCTTGAGGGCAGGGTGCTCGACTCGAGAACGATGGCCCGAACCGTGCCCCATTCCATCTCGGCCTTGATGCGAGTGCTGCCAGACTCGCGGATCAGCCACCGCACGATCTCTTCGTGTCGAAGTTCCATCAGTTGCGCGACGCGCCGCAAGATGTCGGCGCGCACAGCCGGCAGGGTCTCAGCCCACCCACGCTGCGCGGCCTGGGCGCTTCGAAAGGCCTCGTCGACATCGGCGACGCCCGCTTCGGCGATCTCTGCGAGAGGGGCGTCGTTGAATGGATCGGCGACTTTCAGAGTCGTTCCTGCAGCGCCCGATCGCCACCTTCCGCCAATGCAGAGTTCGCCAAAGCTGTACGGGGGGTGGTCGACGACCATGGAAGTGCTGGCTGTCATTGCGTTCTCTCTTCGTTCGTTCGTGGAACGTGGGTTCGGGCGTGTCGTTGTCAGTGGTCGACGGTCAGCACGATCTTCCCGCGTGGGCAGGGACGCAGACCGTCGAGCATCTCGTGAGCGAGGCGGGCGTCCTCCAGTGGAAGCACGGGACCCACATGCGTGCGCAGGCCGCCTGAGTCGATTTCACCGGCGATGCGAGCCAGGAGGTCCGCCGTCACGTCAACAATGAAGAAGACGCCTCTGACGCCGTGTTGTCGCGGAAGCGTGTCGTCAAGGGAGGCGACCGCGGAGACGAAGACGCCGCCGGCCTTCAGCAAGGGGAGCGCGCGAGCATGCAGCGCAATGCCAACCGTGTCTATGACAGCGTCGACGGGTCCTCCGGCAAGTTCAAAGCGGCCTGTGCGGGCGTCGACGACTTGGTTCGCTCCGAGGGTGCGCAGCCGATGAATCTCGTCCGGTGACCCGGTGGCGATCACATTCAGGCCGCGGCTGTGTGCGAGTTGCACTGCAAACGCGCCGACATTTCCCGAGGCTCCAAGAATGAGGACTGTTTGCCCTCTTGTGAGCCTTGCGTGATCGAACAGCATTTGCCAGGCGGTCACGGCGATCACGGGCACGGAGGCAGCCTCCGCGAAGCTCAGCGCGGTCGGCTTCCTGGCGACCATGTGATTGGCCGCGACCGCGAACTCTGCGTACGCGCCCGTGAACTCGGCGTTGGTCACGCCGAAGACTTCGTCGCCCGGATCGAAGGGTGAGTCGCCCGGACCTATCGCCTCGACGATGCCGGCAATGTCGGAGCCGAGTGTCACGGGCAGTGCCTCGGCGGTGACCAGAGCCGATCGTCCGGTGCGGACCCACGCATCCCACGGGCCGACGCCGGCCGCCATCACGCGCACCAGCAGTTGCCCGGAGGCAGGGACAGGACGTTCGATCTGTCGACAGACCATGACTTCAGGCGGACCAAAGTGTTCGAGCCGAATCGCCTTCATCTGCGGCCGAGCGATCGGGGCAGGCGAATCTGGTGCAAAAAGGTCTTGGGCTTCCATACGTCCATGCGCTTTCGAGCGTCTGTTGGTTGAAGTGCCGCGCCTCCGCTTGATCGGCGGAATGACGCACCAGCCAGTCTGCAGCGGGCGCGCTTTGGAAACTGCTGGCTTCAGGAGCGACACACTGTGCGCGATTAGCTTGCAGGCACACCTTCAGGTGTCTTGCGGAAGCCAACGGACAATCGGTTGTAGCTGTTGATCACACCGATCGCGAGTGTCAAGTCCACCAGTTCCTTCGGCTTGAACTGGGCGGAGGCGGCAAGATAGTCGGAGTCTGGCGCACCGCTCTCGGAGATCAGCGTGACTGCTTCCGCCCATCGGAGTGCGGCTTGCTCTTGTTCGGTGAAGAGGCCGGCGGCTTCGCGCCAAGCCGAGAGCATCATCAGCTTTTGCACCGGCATGTCGGCCTTCAACAGATCGCGTGAGTGCATCCCGATGCAGTAGGCACATCCGTTGATCTGCGAGACGCGCAGGTACACAAGATCGATCAGCATGGCCGGCAGACCGGACTTGCTCACCACGTACTGATAAACGCCGCCGAGGGCACGCATGCCCTCTGGTGCGAGGGCCTGATGGTCGAGACGTTGGGTCATGGTGGACTCCTGTCAGTGGGGATCAATGGTCTTCAGTGGTGCGCCGGTCGTGGCGACAAACACCACTAGCAAGCGAGCTGGCTCAGTGCCGCTGATGTTCTCTGTGACCTTGTGGTGGGCGCCAGGAGCCTCGAACCAGTTGTCACCGGTGCGATAGACCTTCGCGGGCTCGTCGTCGAGTTGGCTGCGGACGCTACCGGCCAGAACGTAGGCGTAGACGAAGGCATCGCCGTGGCGATGCGGTTCGGCTCTTGCGCCGGGTGGGAAATTGACAGTCACGGAAGTGAAGGTCTTTCCGGGCAAGTTGGCGATGGGTTGCTGCAGCAGCGGTGATACGCTTTCCGCGGGCCCCGCGGCATCGCGTCCGAGCACCGACGCGCAGATGCAGGCAATTGCGACAGAGACAACTCCGTACTTTCCAAGTCTCATGATGTTCTCCAGGTCAGCGGAACGAGATCGTCGCTCGCATGGGCGATCCCTGCTTTGATGAACCCGGCGAGTCTTGATGAAATCGGTCATTCCCTATGCAAAGCGGAGTTGGTGCATTTGATCGATACCTCACTTCTGCAGCGGGTCAGTCGCTGAGGTGCACCTGCCACAACGCTGGGCGAGCATGAGGACACGACCTGTGTCGCGACGCTCTGCAAGAGCTCATCGGCGATCGACGCCGCGCTGCTGTCGATGGGGATTGCGCCGATGAAGCACTTCGCCGCGCCAACGCGGAAGTTCTGCTCTTCGTCGTTGGCAGTCTGGGGTGGGTGATGGCGACAACTGGGCCGGCTGTGCGCCAGATACTTGATCGATGACCTCAAGGTC
>Ga0307515_10018232_pt1 | contig 12730 bp, 9 predicted proteins | sample 17_EM_MG_FD_194513 | JGI IMG/M metagenome (GOLD analysis project Ga0307515, IMG submission 194513) | Populus trichocarpa ectomycorrhiza microbial communities from riparian zone in the Pacific Northwest, United States - 17_EM | ecosystem: Host-associated > Plants > Roots > Unclassified | place... | reverse complement strand
AAGCTTCCACAGACTTAGAGCCTTCTACTAGCCAAAGCTTCTACAGACCTAGAGCCTTCTACTAGCCAAAGCTTCCACAGACCTAGAGCCTTCTATTAGCCAAAGCTTCCACAAACTCAGAGTTTTCAATCGGCCAAAAGCTTCCCGTGGAAAACTCTACTCCTCGCGAATATGCTCCTACAATCTCGATCTAGAGACTTGGTGAGTTGCCAACTCCGGGCCCTGGTCCCCGGGAGGCGTGAGGCAAGTGGGGTGTGGCGACCAGTGTTGGGTGGGTGGCGTGTGGCATGTGGCAGGTGGCGGGTAGCGGGTGGCGGGCGGCCGAAATCATGATGTTGGTCTATATCATAGTCTGAATCTTATCTTTAGCACGCCCACCAAGACGAAATCTCACGATGCCTCACGACCATGGTGTTGACAGTTGAAGCCTTAGATTTTGTAGGAATGGTAGACAATTAGATCTTGGGGAGAGCAGATCTCCGAGTCAGATTTTCCAGCGGAATCTACTGCGCATTTCCCACCCATTCTTGGCGAATGTGTGCGCATTCGGAGCTGATGGTGGTGATGGCGATGGTGATGATGGTTATGATGGCGATGGTGATGATGGTGATAGTGATGATGATGGTGTCAGTAGTGGTGATCATAGTACCAGAAGCACTTAGACAAGTAGGTTGGCTATGTCAACGTTAGCATCAAAGCTTCCACAGACTTAGAGCCTTCTATTAGCCAAAGCTTCCACAAACTCAGGGGTTTCCATCGCCCAAAAGTTTCCCGTGGAAAACTCTACTCCTCCCGATGCGATGCTCTCTCGAGCAGGTTCTCAAGCAGGTCTTCAAAGAGGCTTTCCAGCAGGCTCTCAAGCAGGCTCTCAAACAGGCTCTCAAGCAGGCTCTCAAGCAGGCTCTCAAGCAGGCGCTCAAGCAGGCTCTCAGCGATAGTGTACAGTATGAGTATAGCAGCGAAGACTGCAGGCATTGAAGACTGGTATAGGTCCATCTCCGGCCGCCAGCTGTATATAGTTCCATAGGCCCACGCGCACAACTCTGTGAATCGACTATAGAAGACTATAGGCGGCGCGTCGCGCATGGGTCCACGGGAAGCTTGCTATGAGCTGCGTGAGTGCGCGAGTGCACGTAGCACAGTCTATAGTAGATCCGCACTTTTGCCGATGTCCATTTTCTTCACCGCATTAGCCATATTGACAAAGCTCTAATTTATTAAACATTTTCTCCATAGAAATGTATATGAAGTATTACTTTTGTAGAAAAAGTTAGAATACTGTCATCTGCAAACCCAATGGATTTTGAATCTCTTTCACATATTGCTATGCTAGTTAAGGTACCCCAAGTATTATACTAACTTTGGCTGGTTAAGTATCTGAACTTCACTATCAAATATCCTCTGCGAATCTTTTAGCTATTTGTTAATCTCCAGTCATCCAGAGCTAGAGGTTATTTTTGCCAAGAACCTACTCCATCTGTGTTATGCATGATGAGTAGTCGGTACTTACAAGTATTCCGATAATTGGTGGAGAGATGATGTTATTTAGGTGATAGTAATATCTTCACAGAATGAAAGATTTGAGACATCAATAGCAATACAGTATAGCAGGCTCAGGGAATATAACCAGTTGCTGTAGAAGTTGGAAAAGAACAATCTGTGATTTCTATAATATAGTAAAGAGCAGGAAAGGAGAAAGACTCAACTTATATACATAGAATCATAAAATAAAACTTTGATTCTTTGCCCCTTACCACTTGCCACTCTGAGTCACTTACCACTGGATCAGTAACAACCCCCAAATCTAGCTCCCCACACCTTAGATCTGTCAGGATGCACCTACCTTCCACTCTGTCATTTGAAGGTATTGCCCAATGAGTCCACCAGTCTGGACGATCCCAGTCTGAGATAGGGCTCAGTCCCGTCCAGTCCAACGCGATGGTCAGACTGGACTGGACGATTGACTGGCAATCTTGGACAGGACGGGCTCAGTCTGGACTGGTCCAAACAGGCCAGTACTTATCAATTTCACACTAGTCACATTGTATGTATAAATTTCCAATAAGTGACATCACTGCCACACCCATATCTCCATCTCCACGCTGGTCAGCATACAGTTGCTCGCCTGCCTCAACACTCTCCATCTGCATTCCAGTAATAACATCCTGTGGGAGTCCTATTTGAAGCCCATCCCATGACTTAATGCATTCCACTGCCTGCAGAGAATCAATTTGCAGCCTATTTCGCCTGTCTGTGAGCAGTATCTTGCACTGGGAAAAGAGTCATTCAACCAAAGCAGACACTGGTGGTATGGATAGAATATCGAGTGCCACTGATCACAGTTTTGCAAACATCTCCTGCTGAGACTGTCAAAATATGAATGGGTTGGTGATTGATGCCTCAGTCGGAGTTGAAAGATATCGGTCATAGTCACCTCCTACAATGGAGTCACCATTCATTCTCTTGGAATCAATTGATCAGAGTTTATGTATATTGTACCAACCACTGTCCGCTGCCGTTCAACCTGCCACAATGCATATGGTGCAATGGGCACCGGATGTATGCCAAGTTGTAGTTCACCCTGGCTTACTGCCTGTGAAGACCCTGTTGAATACAGTGTTAACCACAGTGCCTGAACATGCAGCTTCGCATCCTCCAGTTGGTCATTGGTCCATTCCAGCTTTTGCACAGCTGCCTCAAAGTATTCCCACTTGTATTCTGGATGCAATACCACTGCTGCAACACAGACAGTTAGATCTTTGTATATCTCACAGTATTTGTCCAGCACCACAATGCCCTCTTCTGCAGCCCAGTGGATGTGCAAGTGGGGGTTGGCCTGGTGCTGGTGCAACATGTTGGTGAATATTGTTTGAAGGAAGTTGACTCCTACCAGGAGCTTGTGGAGCTCAGCGAAGTCCCCATCCATTTGTAAGGTTGCAGAGTGAAATGGTTCCAAGACATCGACTGCATCTGCAAGCTGGTTCCAATCATCAGCGGACAGTCGATCATCCTCCAGATCATCAAAGTGACATAGGCAGAAAAGTTCCACCACATCTTCATTTCTGGTCATGCTTTGAATCACAGTGTATCCAGCATTCCAACGGGTGGCATTGTCTGTGTGTAAGATTGTATCTCCACCCAGGCGTTGGAACTCTTGCCGCCACAGTGGTGATGCCAGTACCTCAATCATGATGTTGTGTGCCTCACCCCATGGGCCCATTTTCCTCCAAGCTGCCATTCTATCTGGTGTAACAATAATCGTATGCTGGAGTCGTTTACGATCCACATCTCCGAACCAGAATGCCTTGACTGCTATGTTGATTACATGGCCAATACACCGAAGGCAGTAGTCCGATGCATTATTCAATCGATTGCCCTCCACCTGCACTTCAGCTAGATGACTATCTAGTGTGTCATTGTTGCTGGCATTATCCCCCACAAAGTACCCAAGTTTCTCCTCAATGCCATACTCTCGCAGAACCTCCATGACAACCTCCGCCATGTTTGCACAAGTGTGTGATTCTTCAAGTATGCGAAGCTCAATGACTGGGTTCATCTTGACTCCCACTTGTGAGGTAAAATGTGCAATTAAACACACAACTGCCATCGTTTGATGGGGACTAGTCCAGACATCGCATGAAAGCTGAATTTGAGTTGTTGCTTGCTTCATCAGATCAGCCATTTGGGGCTTTCACTGATTGACACATGTGAGGATGTGCAGCTTCACTGTGGCTTGGGACCGTGGGATCCAATTGACATCATTGAGATACTGCATCAATGCCTGGAAGTAAATATGTGAGGTCATACTAAAAGGTATATTCCAATGGATAATCCAAAGCAGAAGTAAGTCTGCAGCGACCTGGTGGCAAAATTGTTGGTTGTCAAACTTCTGGGCAGCGATTTTCATACCTGTGATAATTTGCGAAGAGGAAGTCCCAAGGTCAAGTTGCTTCGAATGATGGTTTTTCAAATGCCATGCTGGTTTGGCTGTACCTCCACTAAGTTTGTACTTCTTTGAGCCTGGCTTGTGCATCAGTTCCACTGCATGTATATCAATTAAGCACTGGTAATCTTACAAGTAGGTACATTTCCAGTAGAGGCTTCCTCCAACTATCGACAGTATACCATGTGTATGAATCAGAGAGGTCAAGCGGCTACGGGAATGAGCTGATGATGATAATGCATTCAATGCATTGAAAGCGTGCGATGGTGATCGAAGATTCTGATCAGGGGTCCCTGGTCGTGTAGACTGAGTCTGCAAACTGGATCCAACTGAACTGGATATCTGGGAGGAATCGGGCTCTGTATCTGAGGGTAGAAAGTCTTCGCTGTCACTGATATCCGAAAGAGATGGAGAGGACATGGTGTTGAGAAAGCAATGAGATACAGATTGTGATGAGGTTGAGAAGGCAGTAAGATAGAGGCCAATGGAGTATGCGGTGATAGTGGCTCCGGCTTTGTAGCACGGTGTTGAAGACTGTGTTTTCTTCGGATTGAACCATGGCCGTATATACTGTGATAATCTGTCTGTCCCGTGATTTCAGAGTGTCCAGTGCCAGCTGGCAGGTGGTGAGTGAGTAATCTTGTATGAGTCTACACAGATGACTCCTCTTCTATGACTCTATTCGGTGACTCAGTGTATGACGGACGGCCTGTGGCATCGGGCTAATTTAACCTGTGTGGACTGGTCCAGTCCTAGTCCGCACCAGTCCAGCGGACATTTGGACTGGTCCGATCCCGGTCCAAAAATCTCTTGGACTGGACTGGACTAAACCCGGACCGGTCCAGTCTGGACCGGTCCACCCCCGGACTGGTGGAATCATTGGTATTGCCTATATACTCCATTTGGTTTCCTACGTGTGAAGAACTACTAACAGCACACAGTAGAACACTTCGAGATTATGCACCAAATTGTAACACTATCTCTGTTAAAGGATATAGTAGCCCACAGCACTGCATATGCTACTGCAGATATCTCAGAATGACAGCTGGAGGGTGATAGCAAGTGGAAGGAGATCTATGCATCAGTACTGGGGGTTTAGTTTGGGATTGTATTGTACATGGGGGTGAATTGTTCCTCTGCAGTAAAGGACTATGAAAGGCATAATGGGCTGCATTCCACCCATCTTATCTGCAACTATATTGGGCAAATACATTTTGAAGACATCAAATGGTACTTTCATGTATCCTCCCCTGATTTTCTAAAATAGCACCCACTGGAAGGCAACTATGGTTTTTTAAGGTGGTTGTAATATTGAAACAACTTCAGGTAAGCTTACAGAGATACTGAATCTCTTTGATACATATTGTGTTCAATGAATGCACGATGATTGCGACTGGGTGGTTCCCTGCTACACACATGATCCCAAGAAAGCCCACCAAATAAGAATTTATGTTTCACGGTGTGGTGAAACGGCGGAGCTAGAAGGCAGAGAGCCCATCATCAACACTCCGCCTCACCTCTCGCGGCATTCCAAAAGGAATTCGTGAGAAAGAGCGGTTCTGGCTCGAGGAGCGTAGGAAGAGGGTGAGAAGATATGATACTACCCGGCCGTGAGGATCCACGAAATGTCGGGCAGAGCGAGTGAGATCAAAAGATGGGAAAAGATAGAGTGTGTAATTCGTTGTATGATAAGATAATATGAGATGAGATGATGCAAGATGAGAGTCTATCTACCCCGGGGTTTCCCGAATATATACTCCCCGTCGCTCCGTCCATCTCCGTTACCCCTGTATCTCCGTACACCCGCGGTCGCCCAGTCCGTCTCCATCATCCCTGTATCTCCGTACACCCGCCGTCGCTCAGTCCTCTGCCAAGCTGAGTGGCGGTGGTGGTGAGAAACGGATTTTCCCGCCACAACGGCCTTCCTGACCATGGTTTAGATTGAGATTTCCATGTAACTGCAAACCAGGCTGGTCTTGAATCTGTTCCATCAACTGTTGACCTGACTGCAACACGAGACATTGTCTACCATGTCTTACAGACCCTCCACAGTACTAACAATTTGATAGTCTACTTGGATACGTTCTATACTACTGTTCCTTTGTTGGGAAGACTGTGTTATGATTTGGGTATGGGAGCCTGTGGAACAGCACACCCTTCTTCAGCTGGATTTCAACCAGAACTCAAAATCACTAAGCATGATATTGAAATATGAGTATTATACCTTGAAAGTACTTGCCATTAAGGACAGCCTCTTTGGACAGCTGGTTGGTGCACATTTGTGGTGTAATAATGTGGCAGTTACAATTCTTAGTACTGGATATAACTTCGAATTTCAGCAAGAAAGGCTAAGACTACACCTGATGTAATTTACAATTTGTTTGGATAGAAAGTTTTATTTGCTACTAAAGAAGACTTAATCAAAAGGAGAGCCTCTGGCAGTCTTTTTTTGGGCGTGGTTGTGGCGGTTGCGCGGGCAGACCGTATGGTTCGGGAACCGGTTACGATCCAAGGGATAGTATCGTGCCAGTTAGAGAAACTGGGCTCGTTCCAAAAGAATGAAACTAGCCTCTCCCCGATCTTCATGATTGGTCATTGCATTAACTCTATATTCGACATTATGGACATCTTATGCCCAGTAATGCAACATTACGAAGGCCAGCCATGGGGTCCCCAGAGCTCATCTTCCCATCCTGGAATTTGTTTTCAGGATACCAGAATGGTCAGTGGTGGTTACTGATTCGGCATACGCCCCACTTAGAGAATTGTCTGCCTACTGTATATATTGAACAAGGTTATAAGTTCAACGGAACAGAATAGACAACAAAATCAGTGGAGGACAAAAATAACAGAGTGTTGGAAGTTGAAATGTCTCTTTGCTATTCAACATTCCGAATAGCCTATGGGGTGATGAGGTTGCGGCAGATTTCATGCTACAGAACCTCAATATAACTTCCCGAAAGTCCCGAACTTGAATGGTAGAGAGATGTACTGCAGCGCGACTGCGATAGAACATCAGTTATGGGTGGGAAGTCATTGCGATAGAGAACGTGGTCTTTTCGATCTTACGAATAATACACTTCATAACGCTTCATTCGATCCCCTCAACCCTATACAACGGCAGTGGGACAACCTGAACCAGACGGGGAGGGCGCAATCAGAGGACTTTACAGTGTTTACTCGACAATTTTCTTCTCGGCGTTACGCGAAACAAAATCAGCGTCATTAGCACTCCAGGCTATCTTCACGCTGTTCGCAGCAAACTATTATTACTACGATGACATGGCTCACTATGACAGGTATGGGAATTCGAAAATAAAAATGGTACAACCAGTAACTATACCAACGACGAAGCTGGGACTTTTCAATGTGTGTGGCATCATCGGCCTTCATTTTCTTTCGGTTAGCGTAATATTCTGCCTTACTTCACATCTACTACCCCCAAGTTTTTAGACCAGGTGTAGCAAATTGTTGGTCAGTTCCACACCGGTGACTCGAAAGCCTTTCTTGACGATTCGGGTAATCTTGGAGACCAATATGTCGGACGATTACCTGCAGCAGTCGACAAGTGGGATGAACTCGTCACTGTATCTGACGACGGGAAGCATTCTATTAATTTCCATCCCCGAACCACGAGTTACATTCCTCTTCGATCGTTGCAAGGTATGTATTTAAATATCTGAAGCCTATTCATATCATTAATTCGACAAGTAGTGGGAGATAGAAATCCGACATCTTTAGTTCGCCGAGTGAAAAGTGCACCACATCGTACCGCTGCGAGAGAAGTAGAGCATAACGGAAAGAAAAAAAATTCGACCAGGGAGGAGAGGGAACAAGTGGGCGAGCGGCTGGGTATAGCAGTTCAACATCTCTTCTCGTTCAGCGGAAAGATTCCGCAAGATACACGGCCGCAGTGGATATCGACGAGCGGGAGGAGGATGCAGACTCAGACCAGGAGGGTGGATATCGAAATAGCTATTCAGATGGAGAGGAAACATGTTTCCAAAGAGGTACCGCAGAAGTTTGAAGTAATGAGACTTGGCAAGCATGTTTCGAAGGATATTGTGCTGAGAGTGACATTACCGATATAGGGGCTTTCGAAGGAAGGTTCTTTGTTTTTGGCTGAAGAGGTAATGGATTTATATGCAGTTTCCTAAAAGTTCGCCAGATTATGGCTGGGTTCAGCAGTGGTGAGGGGCCGATAGTACTGTATAATCTGGTGAAAGTGGGAATGGACTAAATATAGTAAGGCAAATCTAAGTAAAACGAAGGCTTTCTATTGGTGAAAATGGTTGGCGAGAACTCTAAGTCATTTATCCGTTTGTCAAAGTCATTACTGGCCAGCAGCTGTACATGTCAAAGAATTCCGCCGCACAATACATTAGTTCATCCAGATTTTCACCATGTAATATAACACTCCTGCTAGTGACAAGTCTATGCAGCCTAAAGTCAAATAGGACTCGCCGCTCGAAGTATCAAATGCGATACATGCATGTAAGTGGTGCCGAGAACCAACTAGCTTGTAATATAAAGTCTAAAGATCTTCAAACTTAAAATCTCTTAGCAAAAAATGATAGTGGTGGCGTCGTTGATCGTTAGGAGATATTATAGGCACTTTGGCGAACATTGACTCACTGCATATATTTCTCGCACTAAGGTTAGGGTTGCGGAAACCGCTGCAGCTACTGCAGCAACGAAACACAACGAGCGTTCGGTTATTAAACCAAGCACAATTACGTGGACACATTCTTGCTCAGGATGGGGAAAGAGTTGTGGCATCATTGTGCAGAGATTTTCATTTGTTTCATGATTCAAACTCTAGTCTGTAGACGGCTCTTGGTTGCTAGCGCTTGCACCAGCTACCTAGAGCCGGATGACAGTCAACTTTGTAAATTCTATGTCAAATGTTGAGTTCTTGTAATCCTCCTTAAAGAAGTTTCATCACATATCTTAACCTGATCACTCACCGCTGTCCCCGGATCTTATCTTTACAGCTGCAGCATGGACCTTATTGAGGTTTAGGGGAAGCCGGAAGCTCGCATGCCAGCCCCTTCCTGGTACGGGAATGAATACCCGCCCCAGGTAGGGGCTGGACGACTTAGTCGTCCGTGTTACTCCGAGATTCGGAGAGGCAACGAGCTCCAAAACTCAACACCGAAAATCAAAAAAAAAGTTTTCAGACACAGCCTATGTAGATAATAACTACTCTGGTAGACTGCCTGCACTTGACCGAAATTGTTTGTGTGGTGGAAGTGCCCTCAGTGCTGGCCAATGCTTCACTCAGAGGTAGGCCGAACTCGGGTCTATCCTGCATGACATCGGGGGACATGCTAGAGTACCTCCACCACACACAAACAATTTCGATCAAGTGCAGGCAGACTACTAGAGCAGTTATTATCTACATAGGCTGTGACCGAAAGCTTCTTTTTAGATTTTCGATGTTGAGTTCGGGTGTTCAACCCTCGGAGTTGCACCGTAAAGCTGATCACCTATTTGGGGAGGTAAATTGTCCAGCCCCCCTGGATCGGGCGGGGCTGGTACACGAGCTTAGGGAAGCCGTTGTTCTACCGCCGAGAATATGAAATTGGGAAAAAAGCATGAGTTAATTTTAAAGTTTGGCCAAATCGGAAGCGCTGATTATGTATTGCTGCCTAGACCAAGCCTTATGGCCGCCGGCAAGCGGCCCCCACAAAACCTGAATTGGCAGGACGATTCAAAAAGAAAAAACTCAATTTCAAACTTGGTCAATGGGAAGCGCCTATGTGTTGCTGCCTATACGATGGCCAGCCAGTGGCCCCCACACAAATGAACTGACTGGAAAATTCAGAACGTCGGTACAGGGCAACACTGTTCGGCCGCAAGTCTTCCGAGTCAGGTGACTTCACCGGATAGCTGTATAGATGGTATAATAAGATGTTTTGGAGTGGATGTATTGCAGTCTCTACAAGGCACGTCATCAACGTTCAATCTAGGGCTTTATTCGGGATGGACAATGTAGTCTTGTACTTGTCTCCCAAAGTCCGCAGTCCCGTCAGAGAGACTGATTCTACCGGAACTTTGCCGTTAGGGTTCACCTCAAAAAGTGACTACATTTGGGGTTTGGCAAAGTACGGAGAAATATATCCGCTAGCACTGATACTTTAACAAAATTTCTGCAGCTACAGCGCTGTTGTGGCCGCTGTATGAAGGTGATACTTCGATCGCTCGTTCATGGAAATATCACTCGATCTATGAATATCACTCGACTGACCTGATAGGCTGCTTGTTGCATGTATATAGAGTTGACACGAGCTGACCGCTAGTGGGGCTGATGGTAGGCACACGTCTCTCTGATATTTAACTCGCGTCTTTCTCCTTCTCTTTTCTCTCTGTATCTAAGTCTACTCACACGGTTCTCCACATATTGCAACGCTGCACCGAAGGTTTATGATAACCTAGGGCAACAGTCATAGATTTTGCTGCCTCATAAAGGGTAGTCTAGGACAAATTGTAGACTCAATTTCTGTCTAGAAAAATGATAGTCTCTAACTATGTATGAATAGAGTTGAAGCAGATGGTGCTGATGAGAAGGAAAAATGATATCTGTACGTAGTGATTTCAACTGTCCCGTCAGACGGTCATAGACGGCGGGCCGTTTGGGATTTCTCCAGGATCGACGACGTCTTTGCCGTTCATCCCTGTCTTGAGTGATCTTAGACGGATGGGACGATTGACCCTGCTATATATATGTACTGTGGGAGCTGATGGCAGTGGAATAGGAGGAGCGCGAATTGGTGGTACTACAGAGAAGCAGAGAGAATAGCGGGTTTGAAATACAACTAGAATTAGCAAGTCCTGTACGGCTATTTCCGAGATTGACAAAGGCAAATTTCTTAGCTGACATGCTCAGTTCAAGTCATCATCAATCAATTCTCCGTTATACATGGAAAACGTAAAGTACGTTTTATAAAACACAATGGTGATTCACATGTTAAATGCAATATTCTTAATTCACCACATTCTGAGGTGCTCTAGCTTAATATAGAAAAAGTACTGGCAAATATATACACTTTGAGCAAATTATTTGGTATGGGTTAATGATGTTTTTGATGAAGCTAAAATATTACGTCCAAATTTGTACAATATAAACTTTTATAATAATCACACTAAGACCATACAACATGAAAAAACAGAACATTATATACAGTGGATTGCAGCTGTATGAAGTGATTAATAGCAAGAGCCAAACAGAAAGAACAAAGAAGCTCAATTGTCTATTAATCTGAAGATAGAAAGAACGGTAGGCTTATATACAGAGAGAAGACTGTACTAACCAAAGCTGAGTACTAGTGCCGGAGCTAGTCCTCCTCCTCAACATGGGGGCAGGCAATGCCCATTGGGGTTATAAACCTTTGGCCTCAAGCCTTCACCCTGGGATCAATGGTGGATGGAAGCCCCCAAATGTCGCTGAAGTCACCAGGCCCAATCTGATGCCCACAATTAACTACCAACTTGAAACAGCTCCCCTACTGCTACCTAAATTTTGAAAATTCTACTCCAACAATTTGACAACTATTTCATAGAGCAGGGTATATCAGATACTCAGTGAACAAAATACACCACAATTTCTGAATGTTAATGGCATATTGACTAAGGGCTGCCCAATCTAGTAACACTGGAGTAGCCTTGATTCTTCTTCAGAAATTCAGTGTCTAACTGACTTAAAATTTTGGTTCAACTTAGTTAATTTCTCTATATTTGAATTGATTTTACAAATAATACACTTTTTTATAAATCGATTTTTATCATTTTTATATTAATTGTCTTCTAGTTTATTGTGATTAATTTTGCTCTAAAGTTGGATTCTCATTGTGTAAGGACTGCTGGACAAGAGAAGAAAGTGAGTGGACAGTTGATATTTTTATAACCTACAGATAACATTTCAAAATTGGTTTTTCAATACAATACTACTCAATTGAAATCTGACTGAAAATGCATGTAATATAGAAGTATTGGAAAGTCTACCATTGTATACAATTTTCATTTCTGTAACAAAGACACCTGATGCCTTTGGCCTAAGAATCAGATTAAGTGCATTAGAGTATCTGATTCCCTCACCATACAAGTCACCAGTGGAGTACCTGTCAACCATGCCCACCATCTCAGGTCTCTAATCCCATATCTGTCCAACATTGACTGCAATTGACTCTTTTGGTTGTACTATGTCCTGGATATTGTTTATAAATGAAATGTAGTTAACAAAATACTTTTTACTTACTGGCCTGCTCTTGTAGTTTGCTTGAATATTAATTGAGTGGTTGATAATCAACTACTGTGGCTTAGACAATATTTAGTACCATTGATGCTGTTAAGTACTGCTTAGCACAGCTGGTATTTTGCATCAGGTAAATTATTTCTACCTGATGCTCAGATACTTATTGGGTAGTACCACTAGGTAAATTTTCAACTTGTTGTTTAGATACATAACATGTATAATCAGGGAATTGTTTTCTATTTGATATTGAGACATATTGTAAGGGCGCGTACGCCGGCGCTCGGCAGTATAAGGATATAGTATGGTATACGGTTGCACACGGGCGCGAGTGAGATCAAGTGTAGAAGTAAGTGGTAAGATATTCCGTACGGAGCTAAGTCTCCGTCGCGATGTCAATATAAGGTTGGCGGTTACCCGGCGCTGGACACCTCACGTGACCACCCGGCAACCCTAACCACGCATACTTGACAACGCCGTTACATCATCCCCCGCTTTTAGGGCAGAACTCCCGGGCTGCTACATACAAGTATAAA
>Ga0307515_10018230_pt1 | contig 12731 bp, 12 predicted proteins | sample 17_EM_MG_FD_194513 | JGI IMG/M metagenome (GOLD analysis project Ga0307515, IMG submission 194513) | Populus trichocarpa ectomycorrhiza microbial communities from riparian zone in the Pacific Northwest, United States - 17_EM | ecosystem: Host-associated > Plants > Roots > Unclassified | place... | reverse complement strand
GTTTTTTATGCAATATCTTTAACAGAAGGCATAAGAAGATTGGCGGAATTAACTTCTTTTTTTGATAGACGAGTAATTGATGGAATTACCAATGGAGTTGGTTTTACGAGTTTCTTTGCAGGAGAATACCCTTTTAAAATCAAGTCCCTCAAGTATTCATCCTGCCTTTTTCGCACCCTGCTCTTATCATTGGTGCAATTTATCAAGCATTCCGTCTCTAGTGCATTTATTGATCCACTACTTAAAGCATGATTGGGTAGAGGATTTGTACTCACATTCAGAGTTTCTTTGAATGTTACCCACCTAGCTTTAATCAACTGAATGAGCTTCTTCTTGAAGGCACTACATGTATGAATGTTATGCCCTACAATGCTAGCATAGTACTTGCAGGTGAGGTCATGTTTGTACCGGTTGGGGTAAAGTGGTTGCAGAGGTGTTAGGGCTCCGAGAGCTACATGTTCAATGCTTAGTAGCTTCTGATACATCTCATTTAGGGGCAGTGGTAATGGAGGTAGTTATTCCTGGACTTTTTAAAAACTCTTAGTTTGGTTTTTTTTTTTAGGCTCAGGTTTTCTAGTAGGAAATGAAAGGTTGAAATTGATGTTGGCAATTTGGGATGGAGTATGGTAGTTTTGAAATTGGTTTTTCCTACCCCTATAGTCACATTCAACATGGTCAACCTCCTTTCTTTTTTCTTCGAAGCCCTTTTACTTGGTAGGCATAGAAATTATAACACTCATGACTCTTTGTTTGATACGCTCAACTACTACCATAGTGTCTGTTATAACCTGAATTTTGACCCATTTGCCTTTTAATCTAATTTTAAAGGGTTTAAAATTTGAAATTGAAAAGATTAGAGGTTTATATGCAAAATTTAAAAACTGCAAGGACCAAATTGAGAAATGGTCAATTTCGATCCAAAACGGCGTTGTGTTAGCCATGCATAGTTTCTTCTTCTTCTTCTTCCTCTGGCGTTGCAAACCCACCTGCAAAGAAGAGCAAAAATGTGAAATGATAGCGTCCCAGTCCTGCTAAAACACAAAGACTAATCCCTATCCACATGAAGATAAATGCCCTGGGTAGATAAGGATCGAGCTCAGGTATTCAAATCCTAATGAAACACCAACGCATCCCTCCCAACCGTGCTTATCCAAAGGCAAGTCGTGCGCAAAGAGAAGACCATGCACGTCCCCTATAAATAGAAAGCTCTGGAGACGAGAAAAATGGAGGAGAGGAGAGACAGAGAAAAAGGTAGGGGAGAGACCGAAAGAAAAAGGGAGCAGAAAAAAGGGGAACAAAAAAAAAACCAAAGGAAAAGACAACCCATAACAAAAAAACACAAGAGCAAGGGAAAGAATAACATTCTCCGAAAAACCATCACTTTCATCTCCATCTCCGCCAACACCATCATCATCGCCAGGTAAGGCCTTCTTTCTCTCCTTTTGTTTCTGCATTTTTTCATTACAGAAGAAAGGAAACAGGGCGAAGGTAATTTAATTACCTTCGCCCTATGCACCGCACGCGAGGTTTGAACCACGCGTGCCTGCTGCCTAGCCGGGTCACTGGCTGGGCCAGTGACCAGGCTGGGTCGGCTGAGTCTAACCCAGCCCATGCGGGCTGGGCTGGACTCAGCCCCCTCCTAAAAAAAAAAAAGAGGAGTAGGCCGGGTCTGGGTTTTAGGCCCAGTCGGCCCAAAAGTGTGTTTACTAAGGGTGTGTTTGGCAAAACACACCCTTATGCCTTGGCCATAATTTTTATGCTCATTCGAATTTGATATTTGACCAAACGAATCCCTTTTCGATAACAGAAAATTCAAAAAAATATTTGGGACCTTCGTTGATTTATTTGTGGGTCCCTTGCACTTTGTTTTATTTTTTGTAGATGTCATCAGTCTGTGGACTATTATTGTTAAATGTCAATATGTCGTACAATGTTTTTTTACTTCCATCTAAAAAGAGCAAAAATGTGAAATGACAGCGTCCCAGTCCTGCTAAAACACAAAGACTAATCCCTATCCTCATGAAGATAAATGCCCCGGGTAGATAAGGATCGAGCTCAGGTATTCGAATCCTAATGAAACACCAACGCATCCCTCCCAGCCGTGCTTATCCAAAGGCAAGTCGTGCGCGAAGAGAAGACCAGGCACGTCCCCTATAAATACAAAGCTCAGGAGACGAGAAAAATAGAGGAGAGGAGAGACAGAGAAAAAGGCAGGGGAGAGACCGAAAGAAAAAGGGAGCAGAAAAAAGGGGAACAAAAAAAAACCAAAGAAAAAGACAACCCATAATAAAAAAACACAAGAGCAAGGGAAAGAATAACATTCTCCGGAAAACCATCACTTTCATCTCCATCTCCGCCAATCACCTTCATCATCGCCAGGTAAGGCCTTCCTTCTCTCTTTTTGTTTCTGCATTTTTTCATTACAGAAGAAAGGAAACAGGGCGAAGGTAATTAAATTACCTTCACCCTGTGCAGCGCACGCGTGGTTTGAACCACGCGTGCCTGCTGCCCAGCCAGGACACTGGCTGGGCCAGTGACCAGGCTGGACCGGCTGGGTCTGACCCAGCCCATGCGGGTTGGGCTGGACTAAGCCCCCTCCCAAAAAAAAAAGAGGAGTAGGTCCGGTCTGGGTTTTAGGCCTAGTCGGCCCAAAAGTGTGTTTGGCAAAACACACCCTTATGCCTTGGCCATAATTTTTATGCCCATTCGAATTTGATATTTGACCAAACGAACCCCTTTTCAATAACAGAAAATTCCAAAAAATATTTGGGACCTTCGTTGATTTATTTGTGGGCCCCTCACACTTTGTTTTATTTTTTTTTCTTTGTGTTTGTATTTTTTGTAGATGTGATCATTTTGTGGACTATTACTGTTAAATGTCAATATGTCGTGCAATGTTTTTTTACTTCCATCTAAAAAGGGCAAATAATAATAAAGGATAAACAAGAAAAAAATGACATGGAAAATTTCTTCTTCAAATTCATTTTTGCGAAAATATTCACTGACGCCAGAGTCAGGAGTATCGTATTTTTTGGATTTGTGCAATATTTACCAACGCCAGAGTTGGAAATATTCGTAGGAATTGTTCACTGACGCCAGAGTCAGAAACATGAAAGGAAGAATAAAAAAGGGAAAAAGGAGAACAAATTCTTAGCAATTTTAGGCCAAACCAGCAATGCAGCCTGCCATAGGTAGGACGCTTAAGGAGTGATAACATCTTCCCTTTTGCGTAACCAGTCCCGTCTCATAGAATCTCTGTTGACCAGTTAGGGTTCCTAGTGACCATAATACTAGGTGAGGACTCCTTAAACTAGACATTTTCCCCTAAAAGAACAAGATGCCAGATGTCTGTTCTTTTTCCATTATCCAGATTATTTTTAATTGGTCACCGCGATGTCCGGGTGTGACAGAATGACGACTCCATTGGGGATCTTAGGACTAAGCTTTGCTATTTGTTTTTTTTTTATTGCTAAACTATATTTGTCGTACTATTTTTTGTTTCTCCTTGTTGTGGCTATGTTGAGATTATCAAGTTTTATTTATTTATTTTGCTCTTTTTACTATTTTAGCATGCATTGTCTTTCGTGTTTATCATGCATATATATTGGATATGGATTTAAGGTTTTCACGCATCACTTATCTCATTTTAATATGTGTGATATCAACTTTAAGATAAGTGGAGGAGTAACGGCACCTCAATGGCTTTAGCCTGGGTAAGACTCGCGAAACTATCCAACTCTCACATGATTGTTTGCTCGACAGTGGTCGATATGCCGAACTGATATTACTCAGGGCCTCTATCTTCACGCTGCTTGTAAACCTCATATCAACCTTTTGAGGGCGATCACTGAGCATGCGAAAGACCATTGAGACTAGATAGCAAAACTACCCTGATGCATTTAATGACTAGAACCTATCCTTTAGGTTAATACCTGCTTAAATTCACTAAGATAAGCTCAAACGTGCTTTTGGGTGACATAATGACTGTTATTTCTAAGAAAACAACTTATGAGTATGGACTTGAGTCTGAATCCTTGCAAATGACCGACGGAGACTACCCTAGTTTGGATGTCGGTGAGATACTGCTACTCAAAGGTATTTAGATACATAATGAAAGACACCAAGAATGTGGCTGAAAGCTCAGATGACAAAAGGCTAAACAGATCTCCTCTCGGTATTGTAATGCATATCAGATTTGGATCGGACCACACATCCAAAGAATAGCAATCATTATGTCACCCCCTAAAAGGCAAATCCATACCCAATATGTTGCGTTCATGTTCATGCATGTTTGAACATACACTTATAAACTGTCATAATACTGCACTCCAGGTGAAATATAGTTCCCCCATTGAAACACACTTATAATACTCGACCACAAAACAGACAAATAGAAAACGAAGAAAAAGCCCAATTGGAAGCCCAACATCGAAAAGAGATGGAAAATCTTAGAGAAGAAGTCGCAAAGCTTACTAGCCTACTTGAACAGGCCTCAAGATCTAAACCTGAAGAGGCAAAATTTACAGCTCAGCCTGAACCTATGCTCGTAAATCCACAGAATCTGGGGGCAAGTGAGGTGTCTCAACAGGCTATGTATTCCCAATTAGCTCAACCAGCATATCCCATAAGAATTTCATCTACCATTGACCTTACAATGAAGGAATCTTAAAAGAACAAGATGGTAAAAGAAGATGGTCTGGACAAATGGGCTGCCCTGGAACAAAGGCTGAGGGCATTCGAGGGAACTAGCCTGCATGACCATATAAAAGCTGTTGAGATGTGTTTGGTACCTAATGTAGTCATTCCTAAGAAGTTTAGGGTGCCAGAGTTTGTCAAATATACAGGAACTCAATGCCCTGTAACTCATCTCAAGGCATACTGCAACAAAATGGTTGAGGTGGTCCATGACGAGAAACTGTTGATTCACTTCTTTCAAGACAGTTTGAGTGACGTTGCCCTTACTTGGTACATACGTTTAGACAATACCAAGATAAAAAAATGGAAGGACTTGGTTGATGCTTTCATTAGGCAATATAAGTTCAATATAGATGTGGGCCCTGATAGGTCAAACTTGCAAGCTATGGAAAAGGACAACAAGGAGTCCATAAGAGAATACACTCAAAGATGGCGTGAGACTGTCGCACAGGTTAATCCTCCTTTGTTGGAAAAAGGAGATGATCAACTTGTTTGTCAGCACTTTCAAGGCCCCGTACTTTGAATACCTGGTTGGAAGCTCTGCACAACATTTTTCTGACTTGGTTGCTATAGCTGAGAGGATTGAACAAGCTATCCGTTTAGGAAGGATTGATGACTTGACCGAGGAGACACGTTTCACTAGAGAAAAGAAAGAAACCGAAGTTTATAATATTGAAGGTGATTACAAAGGCAAGCGAAAGAGCTACCAAAATAAAGACATCTAAAGATCATTTCTCCTAAAGACGAAGCTATAGTGTCACTAGGCCAAGATTGGTCTATGTGTGACCCTAACTGACTATTAGAAAGGTGCCCTTGTCGAGGAATTCATAGGAGAGGGACGATTGGATGATTCCAGAAATTTCAATCGATGATTAATAAGTGTTTAGCCCTTTTTATGTGCCACCTTGCTAGTATAAAGTCTTTGTTACTTCTTAGGATTTCAAAGAAATAATGAGTTTGTCCTTCAATTGTGTCTCTTTCTCCGATTTACAACCAAAATATCTTGAAAGGGATTACCTTTACGCACTCACAAATACACTTTTGAAGCCTCGCGTGATCTCGTAGACTCAATTCATCGCTTTTACCAAAATCAGTTTCCCTATGGGAATTTTGAAAATTGAGCTTGCATTGATTTCAAAAATAATCTGGTGTTTATTTAAAACAATATTTATGACATTCTACTTGTGGAATGACACATGAATCAAGCAACTCCTTCATTGAGGTGACTAAACTCTGAACCAAAAATACACGAATAAAAATTGAATTGTCATCCTCATACCATGACTCCAGAGACATTTTGTTTTAAATGTATGAATAATGGTATGAAGTGAACTCATTGCTCATAGACTCATGAAATGCATCTCCTTGCAAAGACCAAACCATCATATTGGACGAGGCCCAAAGCTTATTGATCTTAACTGCTTGTGTTTGAAATGAAGAAAGGTCATCTTTGTTATTCCTTTCACATTCTAAAAAATATATCCCTTGCGGTCCCTTTTTGAGCCTGAATAATTTTTCTTTCAAATCCCGGCTAGGATCACACCCCATACTGGGGGCAAGTGAAAATTTCAATGAGAAAAGATGAAAAAGCCATAAGAAAGCCAGAAAGGCAAAAGAGCCCAAGAAACTCAAATGCTAGGAGGCATGCCCAAATCACAAGAAAGAGTGATAACCAAGATAAAGTAAGTGTGCCCTAGCAAAGCAATGAAAAAGCAAATCAAAGAAGAGCGGCAAAAGAAAAGATGAATGACACAAAGAGTCGAACTGCTGATAGTAACCCTCAGTCTTTGAAACCCTGAAACACTCTTTGAGCCTTATGAATTCTTTTCTTTTATTTGCCAAAGACCATAGCTTACATTACGTGCCTGTAGAAGTCCTTTCTAATCAATCAAGTAAGCAACCTGGAATAATAAACAAGGCTCTCAAAATGCGAAGAGTGTTTTTCATAGGAGTCCTGACATCGAGAAGAAGCTACTCACTATTATTCATGCTGATAAAATGAGCGTTCAAAAAGAGACAATTTTTCTCAAACAAAACCTCGAGCTTTTTCTCAAGCCCTTCACTTTGAAACCCATAAAAACAGAAAGTCACCTCATGACATACTTTCACCAAAGAAAATATCACCAAATACAAGAGAAAATAATCGCTTTCCAAGAAAAAACCAAGGAGTTGCAAGATTTCAAAAGCAAATGCTTTTAAACTTACATCAGACAATTTTTATTTTCAAAATGCAAGATCAAGATTTCAAGATTCATTCTAAATAGATATTCCTTCACCAAACCAAAAAACGAGAGAAATAAGAGAATGGTCACTTAAAACCATTATTTGTCTTAGTCGTTGACAGAACACATTTAGAGGCAATGACCAATACAAGGGGGCAACATTGTATTTATAAGGAAAATCGATCCTTTCTAGAAAAAAAAAAAAGAAGAGGAATATCTCCTACAACAAGATAAGGGGGCATTGTGGTTTATAAAAGGCAGCTTGATCCTTTCAGCAAGTGACACCAAATGTTTTTGGCAGTGGAAAGGGGAGCAATGAATGATCCTTCAAACTATTTGACGAGATACAAAATCTCTAGCAAGCAAATGAGTCACGATGGGCACCATGAAGCCTGAAGCGTGTAAACAAATCTGGGAAAAGATTTACATGGGCCAGCTTGAGTGGGCTAGAAGCCAAATAATGACGATGACCCAAATCAGAGGTAGCAAGCTCTTACAAAACAAGCAACAAGAAGATTAAGGAGAAATGGGGGCCTATATTTCAAATCAGGTAAAGATGCATGCATATCATCTAAACTTTAAGATATTGGACAATGCGTTTTGCAAACTTCACAAGAGAAATCTCTGACGAGATCCATCAAATGGAAGGCCACCTTGAAATGACCAAGTTTGAAATTGCTTTTGAAAATTTTTCACCTTTGAGAAATTTTAACTTGGGCAGGCCGCCCACGAGAATTAGGCCGCAATGTCCGGGTGTGACAGCGTCAGCGAATTGTTGGGTCGAACTACCCTTCACATGCTCATAGTACGACGCCTTGAGCGTGTTGGCAAATGGAGTGACCATCTCTTTGTCCAAAAGTGAGGGATGCACCTATGCATCTAGATTTTGCCATCTGTAAGCGTACTCCCTTATGCTTTTCTTGTTCCCTTTCTCCAGATTGGACAAGCTAGTTATATCGAGAGCAATGTCCATATTGTACTTATATTTCTTGATGAGAGCATTTATTAGATCTTTCCATCTGCAGATCTTGGTGTTGTTTAGTTCATGTACCAACTCAATGTCGCCCCACTCAAACTATCTTGGAAAAGGTGCATCAGTAGCTTCTCATCAACACCAAGATCCAGGGTATTATGTTGTAGTACGATTTAAGATGGGTAATGGGGCATTATGTTCTAGTATATTTGATGAATTTAGGAACTTGAAACTTTTTTGATACTAGACACATCTCTACAGCCTGTACTGGGTCATACAAGCCTACCCCTTCAATAGCTCTAATTCTGGCTTCTAGTGCTACCATGTTATCTTGATCAATGTCATTGGATGACTTAGTCTTGTGGGACTCATTAGCAAATACATCTATAACTGCAAGGGCTGGTGCTGGTGCTGCCGACTACACAAATGTTGGATTGTGTTGGGGCTCCTAACCATGTTCACCCATTATTTCTTTGGACTGAGTTGTTGTTGAGGTCTGAACAAAAGTGACGAGTTGGTTAGAAGGACCTTCACTAGAGGAATTTCTAAGTGCTTGCTCAAATAAGTTAGTGAAGCGAGCCACACTAACTTTTAAAGACTTCAACTCTTCTTGGAAATGAGCGTCACGATGAGCACACTCTTTATCTTCTATATTTCTTAATCGAAGTCGGGTGTGTAGACTCTTTGGGGACCTATATTTCAACCTAATGCAGGTATATATGTTATTTACAAGGAATGGATGTATGTTTATGGATGCAAATATGTGTATATGCACATCAGGTGTGGATGATGAAAACCCATAGTCTAGTCATCTCATACTCTTTTTAGAAAAGTCATGGTTTTAGCTCAAAAAATCCTATAGAGTTCAAGATTATTAATAAGGTCTGCCATGATGCAAATTGAATTATTAGGGAGTTCATACCCTAAGGGAATGTTCTAGGCCATTACATGAGGGGTAGGCTTTCTACCTGGTCTAAAAAAGGTCTATGAACTACCTAATGACTACCTTATGTGAAACTAGTATAAGGGTTTATTAGGAATGGTTGAGTACAATGTGACCGCCATTACTGAGTAAACACTCAGTTTATAGTTGGAGTTTCAAGAATCTGAACCCCGACTGAAAGTCAAGAGGTAGACAACTACTTCCCACCTAATCTAAAAATGGATTTATTTAGGAAATTAAAATGCATGAGGGCATTAATCCATACCCGATGTACTTATGCATGAAAATGAAATAAAAATGCTAAAGCAATGAAAGTGCTTGCTAAAAATAAATAGACCAAAACAAACGAACAATCAAACAAGCAAAACTTAGTCCAACCAGACAAGGCTTTCCACAGTGGAGTCACCATCCTGTCGCAAGGCGATGTCGAATGGCACACTGAAGCCTCCTAAGAGGTGGTGTTAGGAAAAGAAAAGGGTTTTGGGTTTAATCATAAAATTATGACTAAGATTCAAGAGTTACCACCTAGGAAACCTATAGTCTGCAAGAATCTGAGTAAGGGACTGGTTATGCAAGGGCTTCACGCATTACCCCTAGTACACTTTACATGAGATAAACTACATTGTTGTTTGATTGTTTTTCTAGGTCAAGTTTCTATTCGTTGATCTTTTTCTAAGGTCCAAGACAGATCTCCCTTTATGAGAGAATCTCTATCTTATTAGGTGAAATCCTAATAGTTCTAAAGTCCAAATTTTAGTGTCTAATTTTTTTATATATATAATATTATATTATTATTATTAAATATATGGGCTAGGCCGAAATGGGTCCAGCCCGACCTAGTCTCTTCTTATCTTTTTTTTATGATGGGTTGGACTCGGCCCAGCCATATGGTGTGGGTTGGAACAGGTCCGGCCCACGCGGTCGCTGACCCAGCCCGGTGACCATGTTAATTAATTAGTCACTGCATGCAGAAATGAGTTCTGCATGTAGAGGCCATGAAGGAAGAAGAAGAAGGAGAGGAAAGAGGAGAAAGGGGAAGGTTGCCTGGCGTGAGGGTCGTGGACGTGATGAGAAGGTCCGGCCGGTGGCTCAGAAGGACTTGGTGGAAGAAATGGTGTTCGCCATCAGCTATGGGAAGAAGAAGCGGATGCTTGCAGAGGAGATAGGGAAGCTCGTGGTGGCTGCTCTTGACGTAGGGGCTGTTTTTTTGTAACATTGGCTTCTGATTTCCCCCTTTTTCAGATCATGAAATCAACCCCTATTTATAGAGGGTGGAAAAGGGACATGTTGTCTTTAATGATACCAAATCTTGGCCCTTGATTTGACCTGGAAGGATCTCAACCGTTGGTTTAAAATGACTATCATGGGTTGTCAGATTTGTCAGGAAAGGGCTGGTCAGGTTAGCCACTTAGGCAGTGCCACAACCGTTGTGGCGTCAATCATCCAAAAAGACTACATTAAAGTGTAGTCAGATGTTTGGCCGTCGTATGCGTGCAAGTTGTCAAATTTGGTAGAGAGATAAAGCATTAAATGTCTTAAGAAGGAGGTCACTCGAGCAACTTTTCGGTTGAAAACCTGAATAAGAAGATGAACAATTAACCCAAAACAACGTTGTTTTGGTAAAGTTCATTTTAGTTCTTCAAGTGATGATTTCTCTCAATTACACCTCGATTGTCTTTAAACTTTCAATTTTATTCAATTTTTCTCCTAACGAACTTCAATTTCAACTTCAGCCTCGGATTTCAGCGCCTTTTTCCTTGTGTTCCTTGGTTTTGGATTTTTTTAATTTAACCCCTAATTGATCATTGAACTTTCAAATCTCTTCAATTTCACCCCTGGTTTTAGCCAATTGGGACCCTAGAGTACAATGCCTTTTTGAAAATGGTCTTTGGCTGTGAATTTCTTCAATTTAGCCCTTAATTAACTCTTAAACTTTGATTTTCTTGCAATTTTACCCCCGATTTCAAACAATTGATTTTGTAAAAATCAAATTTGGTTTCCTACCATTTCAATCTTCTTAATGAAGCCCAAATTAGGCTCTCAAACTTAAGTTTTCACCAATTAAACCCCTAATAAAATTAATTTGATCCATTTAAAGTATAATTAAGTCCTTGCACCTAATATCCTTCAATTAGACTCAAATTAATTCTCAAACATAATTAAATTTTAATTTGACCTATCATTAAATCGAATTGGCCTATTAAAAATCTAATTATATCTTTAGACTTAATTTTTATACAGATTCGTCCAATAATCACGTAACTTGACCTTGAATTTGCATTGTCTCTCCAGTTTTTGGTAAAATAAAATAGAATTAGGCCCTCGATTCCATCCAAAATTGCAGTTTGATTTTTTTTTCTACATGTGAAATCCTTTCAGCTTGCTTTTACCAAAATACCAGTCTTTATTTTATTTTGGAAAGAAAAAGGTGAATTTGAAGAATAACCTAAAAATTGGTTATGACACCTATAACAAGACGCAAGCGAGAAGTATAAATCACACCAAAGTTGATCAATCCTTCAAAGAGTTTACAAGTTCAATCAGGAACTTAGTATGAGAATTACTTAACCACACTAAGAGAAACAAAGCAAACAATATGTGACAACTTTAGAGAAAATTTCATAAACTAAAAAATAATGTTAACAATTGATTTATATAGTAGAAAGTTAACCTTAATTTGACTTAATGGACTTGAACTTGATATACAGGCCTTAACATATTATAAGCCCAAAATAACTAAAATAATAAAATAAAACATAACCCAAATAAACCATTATATGTAACAGACCCTAAAATAAACTATAAAATAATGAATAATAACTCAACTAATTAAAACAAGACCAAAGTTGAATTTTGTAATCTGCTGGAAGAATCAAAGCCCAACTTCAAATGAATGGTTCTCCCTTGTATTGAAGAATTATAAGGTCTACCATATATCACTAGAAATATATAGATGTCTACTTTTAAATGCAACTAAAATTGCATCAAAATTCATTATGTAGATAAAGTTATGGCCAATACAGTAGTGAAAGGTCAAAACTATAAGATTTGAATCTTCTTATTACAATGTTTGTGTAATGTCTGGATGATCCCCTACAAGCCCCTTTTGAACATGAATAAAAATAATCAAAGATAGGGCTAAGCTTAAAGAAGAAATGTTGGTTCAATTCAAACTGGAACATCATTTGGTTATTAGATCATAACTGGAGTTGTAGAACATGGATTTAGGTCTGGTTTATATGGATGGAAAGCTAAGACATAAGTCTAAAACTTTTATGATGAGTCCAAGATTCAAAAGGACCATTTTCAAGTTCAAATTATAGCAACAAAAGAGAAGTCGGAATCTGTCCTGCAGCTCAAATACTGTTCAGTGTTCAGCTCATATCTCGAGTTCTAGAAGTCCATATGAGCTCATTCTTATTTTGTTGGAAAGCTGAGACAAATGCCCAAAACTTTCATGAGGACTATCTATTCAATCTCTGATGTTAGCAATGATGTTTTGTTCAGACAAGAAGATAATAGTTGTCACCAAGTCAAGAGGTGGCCACCCACTCAAGAATTAGTCATCAAATCAATAGTTCTTTTAGCCTATAAAAGGAGGCATTTGCCATACATTTAGACATCTTGGTTTTCATATCAAGATCATATTCTTGCTTTCTTTCTTTGTATTTTTGTAATGTTTTAGTTTTGCTTTCATTAATCTCTTGTTTATGCTTTTCATCATAACTAAGTTCTTATTTCGTTTATTTATGTTTCTCTTCTTCACAATGTTTAGCTAAGTTTATGATGTCAAGGTGAAAAGGTTTCACTAATGGTGTTAGAATAGGTATAATATAAACTCAACATGGACTTCAATGTTTATATCCAAGAAAGTTTGTTATTAACATGTCTTATCTTT
>Ga0307515_10018229_pt1 | contig 12732 bp, 6 predicted proteins | sample 17_EM_MG_FD_194513 | JGI IMG/M metagenome (GOLD analysis project Ga0307515, IMG submission 194513) | Populus trichocarpa ectomycorrhiza microbial communities from riparian zone in the Pacific Northwest, United States - 17_EM | ecosystem: Host-associated > Plants > Roots > Unclassified | place... | reverse complement strand
CTAGCTGAAGCTGCCGGCAAACTTCCAAAATGAGAAAAAATTGTGAAATCCCATAAGTTTCTGATTGCTAGGTGTGGTACGAATCTAAACCAAAGTCTGGAAACTATTCAAAATCCTCCTTGTTCTTAAAATGCTTACACACAAGTCCTACTAAAATGGCCACCCCATAACGGAAATTGCAGCCTTCAGTTTACTATTTTCAATTGAAACGATGGCCGTTGATTTGTCTAAAGAACTTTGATATTTTATTGTGACTAAAACACCAAACTGTTTCGTATAAAAAGGGGAAAAAATGCATAATTTGCATCATTATTTGAAATAACCTCACATGAGCATATGACCATCTATTGATCACATTTGTTTGTTATTTAATTAAAAATTACGAAGTCAAGTTTGGCCATTTTTATTTTCTGCTCAAATAACTTCAAAAAGTCAACTCGTGTTCTCTCTTTATGTTACTGTCTTCAGCTTTCTCCTGCATCACATACCTTCTGTTAGTGGTGGAGGAGACCCTGGTGATGCTTGTGACGTTGGCGGAGCAGGAAGTTGTGGCGTGGAAGGAGTAATTGCAAATAAACGGTAGATTTCATACCTGATATTATTACAACTTGGTCTTGTAATTCCATTACATAATGCTCCAATCTCCCAAATAACCCCACCGATGCAATCATCACAATGCTGCAAAGATAAATCAGGTGTGCATTGAACAAGTCCTAAAATTGTTTCAAATCCGTTGATAACATTTTGATCACTGGAAATTATCCCATCAGTATTGCTATGACTAAAAATTTCTTGTATAGTCATTTTACCTTAAAGATCTTGATGCCTTAAAATACTTCCTTGGTATAGAGTTTTTAGCTTATAAAAATGGAATTTTCATTTCTCAATATAAGTATGCATTAGAATTTATTGAAGATGTAGGATTGTTGGGTACAATACCGATCAATACCCCTATAGAACGTGGCTTAAAATTATGGGATAAGAGCAACTTGCTCAAAGATCCGGGTTGTTTTAGAAGATTGGCTGATAGATTGATTTATTTAATTATTTTAATATTAGATATTACTTATATTATGCATGTTTTAAGTAGATTTATGCACCAACCCCTAAAAAATAACTTTTCAAACACTAATTTCAAGTTAAGAGTTTATTTCGACTTAGATTGGACAGGTTGTCCACTAAAGTCAAAAGATGAACTTTTTCTATATGACAAAATCCGTTGACCCGCCCCAATTTATATATATATATATTAAAAAATAAATTGCATCTCCATGAATGCTTCCATGAATAGTGGTGCAATAAGAGCATCTCGAAGGGTCACCTAAAAGAAATGTATTTTTTTTTTACTTTCATTGCTTATTTTTATATCTTCAAGGGAAGAGCTATATTAGAATGTCAAAATAGCAATTTTAAATTGAAAATTATTTTTATATATTAGTCAAAGGAGCTAAAAGTTTATTTGATATATTTTTATATAAAAGAGAGGTTTTGATTGGAATTATATTAGTTAGTTAATATTAATAAATATTAGAGTTGTAACATCTCCAAACTTCAAAAAAGATTAAATCTTAGTCCAATTATTTTGAAAATAATATTCTTCAATTTAAAATTTATTTTATAGGAAATACATGTCACACTTTAAAAAAAATATTTAAAATAATAAAATAAAGTCTAAAATTTAAATTTATAATTGAAACTAAAACCCATGCATTAAACTGTAAATTAAAATTACAACAATATAAAAAACCAAATCGAGATAGGGTTGGATGAACCCTTATCCATCTCTATACTTGTTTCCAATTAAATGAAATCATATATTTGCCTTTAGTTTGATACTGCTAAACTGAATAACAAATCCAATTCTATTACATTATATATATATATATATATATATATATATATAAAAGTTTCTAGTGAATCAAATAAAATAGCCATCTTAAGGCATTTCACCATATCTTAATTTTTGTCATGTTTTTCTTCTATTTCTTAAAATGAAGACATATGATTCCTAAGGAATAAAAAAATCATAATTACAGCACGACTTACTATACGAGGGAGTAAATTGTTTTATAAGAAAATGAGGGATAACCAATTAGATAATTAGATGAAAAGGAGAGTGTTATTAGATAATTATATAAATTATTTATTAAAATCTCATCTAATAATTTAAACTTTTAGGTTGAGATGATTATTTGATATGGTATCACAATCTTCATTATCAAACAGTCTCGAGTTCAAATCTCACAACCCTCATTCTCTCTTCTAATTAATAGTACGAGTCTGTACTAATTTTAAGTCCAAAAGGCTTTCACTTGAAGGGTGTGTTAGAGAATAATATAAATCATATCTTAGGATCTCAGCTAACAGCTGAAGTTATTGGGTTGAGATAGTTTTTTGACATGATATTAGAGCTTTATTGACCAAGCGGTCACGAGTTCGAATTTCACTACCCTCATTCTATTTGATAGGAACTAAGCACAATGTAATATAAGTCCGTATAAATTTGAAGCCCAAAGGGCTTTCACTTAAAAAGGTGACCTCATGTAACAACTTAAGATTTTAGGTTAAAATGGTTCTTTGATAGAACTAGGCCTAAGAGGGGCATGATGACAACCATTTGGAGAAGACAAGAAGCCTCACACACTAATATGCATCTCATAAAATTGTAATTGTATAGACGGTTTATGGGTTAGGGCTTCGTTGAATGGTAAGGCTACAACATCTCCAAACTTTAAGAATCTTACAGTTTAGTCCATCAATTTTGAAATTACTTTATTATATTCTTCAATTTAGACTTTATTTTCTAGGAAATACATATTTTACACTCTCAATAATCATTTATTTTCCTATTGGCTCCTTCAATCCTAAGTTGTTCAATAATCATAATGCCAAGAAACCACCAATTGTTTCTTGGTGGGAAGGAATTTAAGTGGTATCCAATGAACATCTATATACATATGTTATAACACAAGAAAACTTGTTGATGAAAAAGGGGGAGATAATATAGATATAAACAATATGAATAAGGGGGAGAGAATATAACTATTATACAAATGGGGAGAAATACAAACAATAGATTGATTCTTTTTGTTAAAGTCTCCAAGATAATATATTGAAAAATATAGGGGAGACTCATTTTTACATCTAAGTTTATATATTAATTGTCATTATCTAAGTTTTTGACCTTTACGTCACATATTAATATTCTTATATATTTTGATTATAAAACCTAAATGGAAATTGGACTAATATTTTCATTGTTGAGAATGAGAATCGAATAGGTTTATTCGAAGAACATATCAACAAACATAATGGAAAGAACTCTAAGAAGGAAGCAAAGGGAAGATTTAGAATTAAGTGTTCATTTTTACTGCTTATATATAAATCTTTATATCTTATATTGATAGCACAATTAAAATGACCTCATAGAATTCACTCTATATACATATAAAATTGATATCAATTCAAGATTCACCAGGTTTAAACTATCAAATTCTAAATTTTAAGTTGACTCGGTCAACTGCATGATGATAACAAGTGAACTGGTTGACCGCTTGTTTATCAAAGATGAATAATTGGGAATCTACAGGAACCATTCGACCGCTTTAGTTGTTAGTGGGATTCCAATGTCTAGTTTTTTAAGAAAATTATATATAAATAGCTCTCATTCTTGCTAAAATAGAAGAGGATTTCAAACAAATATGATATAAAGATGATTTAAAGTGAAAAATAAACTAGAAATCATCAATCATATCATACTCTATGTTATGCTAATTTTAATCTTCATATTCTAGCACAAGAGCATTGATTCATATGCTCACTACACATAAAGAATTTCAAATATTCTAAGTGTTACTAAGTGAGTTATAGAGATACAAGCTTCAATTGTATTTTTTATTTTTTGAGAGAGTTTTTTTTTGCTGTAAACAAAATCATTCTTGTAATCCTTTGAGAGTTAGGATAAAACTCTTAGCATTGATGAGGTTTTGTTACCAAGAAAAAATCTTTCAGAGTGCATTTCTTTAAGTGAGAGAAAAATCTTGGAGAGGAAATATCTTCAATTAATGTAAAGATCTTGGTGTGAATTCATCATATGGCTATTGTACTCTTTGAACTTGGACTAGTGAAAGACTACAATACTTCAGTTCAGTTTGGTACTTGAGGTTTTGATGTAAGCTTATCAAACCATGTTAAAATTGAGTTTACAGTTTCTATCCTTGTACTCTTTTCTTTAAGCACTTTAATTATATTGTTGGTTAATTATTTTTATTTGAATTAATTGTAATATTTTTTATTATTAGTGGTACATCTAATCCCCCAAGTATATTGTTGCCTTATTCCTAAAAAACACAAAATTACTTTGCACCTTAGTCTAAGTCCTTTCCTTTCTATTTAATCCCTAATTATGTAACAACTCTTCAATTTAAGCTCTAATACAACCCTACTAGGCCCGTGCAGGGCTAGCCAAGGAGAGAATAAGGATAGGGGGAAGAAAAATACAACTAACCGCTTAGATTAACAAATCTTAATTGTGCTCTTTACCCGGGTCGTGATTTTTGCTTTTAATCCATGTTGGTTGGTCAAGGGATGATTTGCTTGTTCTCTGCCTAAAAATAAAACAAGAAAATATGACATACAAATAATGAGGTCGAGAGATTTTAATGTTACTAGCTTGGATGAGATTAATAACAATGGAAAAGAGTTCTCCATGTCCTTCTTCTTCTTCTTCTACTACGTTTAAGAAAACTTTGTACTCAGGTTTATAAAGTTAAAACTATTTTATAATGTTAACTACGACCATGCTAGCGATTCCGATATTCGCTAACATGTTGTTTGTAGTGATTAATTAATGACATTGTTTTGCTATTCCAACATTAAAGTCTTGAAATTCTAAGACACCAACGCGAGTGTAGGTCCGATTTTGAAGTCGAAAAATAATATCTCGATCTTTCTCCATGAATATTCAGCTAGGTAAGTCTTCAAACCAAACGAGAAGTTAGTATGGGACGGAATAAAACACAGTTAAAAAAAAAGTTGCTTTCCGCCAACCTGCAGTTTTATTATTTTATAGTCAAGGTTGAACGTCACAAAATGTGGTTGTTTTCTACCCTTTAACAGTTACACTCAAAACTAAAGTGTTTTCTACCCTTTGACTCAAAACTCAAGGAAGGAAGTGTTTTCTACCATTTGGCACAAACTGGCAATAGAAAAAGTTACACAACATGTTTTCTACCCTTTGAAATAAAGTTTAATTTAAAGATTTTAATAAAAAATAAATTTAATCTCTATAAATATCATAAAAAATAAAATATTAAAAACTATTCTAATAAAAAAATCTATCTAGCCTTTTTTTCAATACCTTTGAAAAAATAAAATAAAGGTAATATAAAAAATAAAATAAAATGAATTGAATTTTATATTTTTTAAACATGTTAATTCAACCTATTTATGAATTGAATTTAAATTAAACACTAGAATTGAATTCTAAAGCTGACTAAATGTATTGAAACGGGTCTGACCCAGTTAAAAAAATTAAATTTTTATTTTTATTTTTAACTGTGTTTTATTCAAAAAATTAGAAGGAGATCGCTTGATGACGTAGCATTTGCAGAATTTGATCGCAATTCTAATTTTGTTCCTGATGATATTTTACCTGATGTTGCGCGCTTAAGAAACCAAGAAAACTGTAATTCTTGTCGGAAGAATTTTGTATATGATGAAATTGTAGATAGTTTAATGGAACAATAAAAAATATTTGATAAAAGTATTATTTATTTCATGATGTATAGCAATAATTAAATATACAATATTTAAATTAAAAACCATCAATATATATATATATATATATATATATATATATATTAGTTATTTTATAACCTTAATTTGAAAAGCATTCTTTTAACCAAACACATTAAACTACTTTTTGTTTAACCTCAATTTGAACAACAGTTTTAACCAAACATATATAAATACCAAACCAACCTCAACTAAAAATACTTTTTATAAAACAATTTTTTTTCAAACTACGACCACAAAAGCTAACATAATATCAAACACACTATCAAATGTAAATGTGGACTATGGAATTAGATATTCCAAAACAAAAACCAATGGAATTAGAAAAGTTATTCTTTTCTTATAACAAGGAATGGGAGAAATTACATTCCTATTTCTTTCTCAAATAAGAACCAAACCCATCTTGTATTCCTACGGAAAAATAATCTCATTCTTGAGAATTTGACTTATATTTTAAAAATACTAAAAAAATTATTTTGTTTTCTTTCAGTATTTGAAATTACAAACTTATATGTAAGATATATTTCACTACTAGAATTTTTATAATTACCGATGAAATTTTCCATCGGTATTTGTACTATCATTTTGTTGGTAATTAATTTACCGACAAAATCACAAACGAAAATGCTCCATCGGTGAATCTTTCGTTGATAATTTTTTGTCTGTCGGTAAGTCCGTTGCTAATAAAAAAATATTATTATCGATGGATTTACTAGCAGAAAAAGCACGCAAAAAAAATAAATTTCGTCAATACTTTCCTCGAAAAAATACCATAAGTAATTCTGTCGATGATTATTTAAAAATATTTTTAAAAAAATCTATTTTACAAAACTATAAAAATAATTAAATTAATATACACCAACACTCTGTAATACTCAGAACTAAGTCACTTGGGAAATTACCCCCTGGTTACTATTGTTTCGGGCTGGAATATCAGCCCAGCCCATGTGGCTGGACTCCTGTAGAAAGTAGGCCCGTTTTATTTCGGGCCGATTTCGGCCCAGTCTCCTTTTGGGCCGGGTCCGGTCTAGTAAAAAAACATTTATTCCAAAACAAAAACTTTTCAAAAATATGTGATTTTCCGCAATTTTGTTACTGCATTTTGATCAATATCGGTTTGTATTTTTATACTGTAAAGATACAAATCCGGTATTAAAATACCCACTTTTTGTCAAGTTTTCAAAAAAAAAAATATTTTGTTTTCATGCATACGGCCTAGTCTCTCAAATATATATATATATATATATATATATATATATATATATATATATATATATATATATATATATTCTAACATCATATTTTCATACAACAAAGGAAATTTCAAAAACAATATATGTATTAGCATGCATTTTGGCTTTAATAACTAGTTTATTCAAGCTATGAGAACTAGGCCAATATTCCAAAAATTTCAAAAAAATTATTTTGTTTTCTTTTAATATCTGGGGTTACGATCTTATACGTAAGACGTATTCCGGATATTAAATTCTTTTGTTAACGTCAGAATTACCAGATAAGATAAAGATCTCCTTATCGAGGATGACTTTTCTTAAACCATGCCAACAACTAGGAAACACGAAAAGACCTTAGATTTTATCAGACAATAAAACAATGCAGCTTACCTTAGGTAGGACGTATTTGGGGTGCTAATACCTTCCCTTAACGCAATCAGTCCCCGTACCCGATCTCTGAGACCAGTTAGAGTTCCTAGTGACCAAAATACTAGGTGGCGACTCCCATTCCATTTTTCACCAATAAAAGACAATATTTTCTTGTCTCCCCACATTTGCCAGATAGATACCATATACACTTCCTAGATTTAAAGTGGAATATTTTGCCGCGACGCCACACACGTGCGACAATCTTATTTTTTTGTCTTTGTTTTAATTTTTTTCCCACAGTAATCCCTCGATATATATCGAGGGAATTTTTCCGCCAGTAAAATTCACTATAATTTATTGACAGAAATATTGTGCCCGTACTTCTGTTTGTATTTATCAATTTTCTAGTAGTGTTTCTGATATTAAATAAAAAAGTACTTTTTTATACATATTGAATTTAAAACGGTTAGGTTTTTACCTGATAAGATAAGGATCTTATTACTAAGAAGCACATTTCTGTAACCTTAGACAACCCAACAATTAGAAAATAAGCAATATCTTAGTTTATATTAGACAATTAAACAATGCAGCTTACCTTAGGTAAGACATATGAGAGGTGCTAATACCTTTCATCTACGCAATCAGTGCCCTTTCGTAGACTCTGAGACCAGTTAGGGTTTTAGTTACCAAAATACTAGGTGACGACTCTCATTTCCTTTTTCCACCAATAAAGAATAAGAATTCCTTTTCCTTTCTATCCTCGATCATTTCCCAATCCAGGAAGATGATCGACGCAATGCAACACATGTACGACATCTACCAATGAAGTGAGAGGCGTTACAACCAAAGATGGACACTAATATTTTCACTAATCAATTATTGTGCAACTCTCCATCTCCTAATATGAGCTTACGTGATTAAGGTTTATAAATACCTTGGATTATCATGTAAATATAATAGGTTCACATATATTATAATTTTTTCAGACTCAACATTTCACATTTATTTTTATATTTTTCTCATTTATTTTTATATTTATTACTTAAGTATTATAAAGTGCCCATTTCCACAACTACTTTTTCCAAGCATGATTAAACCTAAACACCAAGTGTATATTTAAGCCAATGTATCTTAGTCCAAGATTGCTGCTCATTGGAAAGTCCTATTTTTTATAAAGATTTTCACGAATTCAACAGGTCTCAATAAATTAGGTTTGACTTTTTAGTTAATTGAATCTCCATAAAACCGAGCTTGAATTACAATGTCATTCATTTTTCAAGGTTTTGAAAATGAAAATTTTATTTTTTAATTTATTTTTTCAATTTTTAATATAAATGTTTTTATATAATTTATTTTTTATTTTTTGAATGTCTTTTTTTTCTGAAGTCACATTCATTGATGCGTTAAAATATGTCTTTTAGTGTTTTTTTCATGATTTTATTTAAAAACAAATCATTAAAATTTTTTATTTAATTACAAAATAGGTTCACAAATATAAATATTCAAGTCAAATAATATAATACAATTGTAACAAGCAACTAAAAAAAAATAATAAAAGCTTTAACTAATGAAAAAACGATTACCAAGTTTTAATCAACTATAAAATAGAATCTAAGTGTTGGTTATGTTGCACGTCGCCCCCAGTGGCGATTCAAGTTTGGTGATTTTTCATTTGTTTATTTGCTTGATTGGTTCTTTGGGAGTCGCCACCTAATAAACCCGGATTTACTGATCGTTGTCAGAGATTCAAAGGCAAGAGACTAGTCATGGCTAGTGAAGGTATTAGCACCCCTAGCGCATTCTATCTGTGGTAAGTTGCTTTGTGGTTTGATGTGATTTGAAAATTTGAAATATTAGTCAAATTTTTAAGGCTTTAATAAATCAATTATTAAATCACAAAATATATGTATAAACATGTTCTTACATTTTCACGAGAAATACAACATGATTTTATTAATCCTTCAGATATTTAGACCATATACAAATTAAAACATTAAAATCTTTTTTTTGTCTTTTTTTTATCGTTCAAGAATATTCATAAAAAAAACACAAACACACACGTACACATCACTTTTTACTACATTTTCTCACCCATAATTACATACTTACAAAATAACATAAATTAAACAAAACCCAATAGTATCTAAATATACATCATATGGGAATAACAAAAAAAACAAAAAAATTCCTTGGGAACAGTGGCGGCGCGTCTTCTCCACGCGCCCTTGCCAGAAAGTCCACACAAGCAGGGGGTCTGTAACGACCTCCTCCCCTCTTCCTTTCCTTGCCGGCGGTGAGCAATGTTTTTTTGTTTCTGGTTCTGTCTCCTTTTTTGGATCTATTCTCTGCTGTCGTTTTTTTGTTTTCGGTTCATTGTTCTTTCCTTCTCTAAGTGATAGATCCTAGCAGTTGTGGGAGGAGGGCTGGAGACTGGGGGTGGACAGATCGGGGATCTGTGGGCGCCGCTGTGTCGGGCTGCTACTGGAGGCTCCAATGCAGTCCGGGCGAGCTAGCCGACTGGCGCTGAAGGAGATCGGTTGCTACTATAGTGGGGTTTGTTGGTGGAGACCTACGAAGGACGATGGGGAGCTTCTGTGCTGAAGGCAGATCTTGGCCGGGTGGCTTGGGTTCTAGAGAGTGAGGGGCTATCTGTGGCCGGTTGGGATTCGAAGATGAGAGGAAAATCGGGTGAAGGCTGCCTTGGAGAACTGGTTCAGTGCTGGGAGAAGGAAGATGGACCAAATGTGTAGGGGATCCAGTTTGTTTTTGCCCAGTGAGAGGCGGCTGGAGAGGCCGCAAAGGAAAGGCTTGGTCAGGTGACTTTTGGCTCTCTCTGGTTTTTGGAGTTAGAGGCAAACCAGAGAAGGGAAAGGTTTTTGGCTGGGGAAATGGCCGGCTATGGGAGATGACAGTGGGGAGGTTGTGTGCAGAGAAGAAAAATCTCTGATGGGCGGCGGTTGCGTGGTGAGAGATTAGACTTTTAGGGTTTACTTTTTTTCGGTGGAAAATGGAATGAGAGTCGCCACCTAGTATTTTGGTCACTAGGAACCCTAACTGGTCTCAGAGATCGGGCACGGGGACTGGTTGTGCAAGGGGAAGACGCATCACCCCCAGTGCACCCTACCTAAGGTAAGCTGCATTGTTGTTTGATTGTTTTTTGTTGGTCTTTTCTAAGGTTCAAGGCAGATCTCTCTTCATGAAAGAGTCTCTACCTTATCGGGTTAAATCCTAACAGTTTTAAAGTCCGAACTTTAGCATCGTATTTTTACACTTTGTATCTTTAATACCTGAGGGTGTACTTTATCGTGTAATTTTACACCCCACAAATATTAAAGTCTACATTTGGACACTAAAAAAGATTGGAAAAAGATTTTTGACATGTTGGCCAAATCCTAATGGATAATCATAAACTAGTTACGGAATCCTTTTTTGGATTTTTTTTTAAAACATGAAAAATATGCAATTTTTGTTTTTTTTTTTTTTATGAAAAATATGCTTGGAAAAATTTTAGGATTTGACCGTATGCATGAAAATAAAATATTTTTTTAATTTTTTAATTTTTTGATGACTTGACAAAAACCGAGTATTTTAATACCGGATTTGTATCTTTACAGTATAAAAATAAAAACCGATATTGACCAAAATGCAGCAACAAACTTGTGGAAAATCACAGATTTTTTTTTGAAATAATTCTTTGAAGAAATTTTTTTCGAACGGGCCAGACTCGACCCAAAAGAAAATTGGGCCGAAATCAGCCCGAAATAAATTGGGGCTTGGTTTCTACAGGGCTGGACTCAGCCCAGCCTGAAACAAGCATGGATGGGTTACTGTGCATATGCACAGTACCAGTTAATTAATTAGCCGGTTACCGTGCACATGCACAGTAACCGGGTAATTATTTTCTTGCTTGCAGAACGTGCATAGTGCACGTTCTGCATGCAAGAAGATGAACAGTAAAACAAGATAAGGGGCAGAAGGTTGACCTGTGGTGGCTCTGAAGGCGGTGCTGTTGGCGGTTGCTGACCAGAGGATGGCTGGGATGGTGGTCGACCTTTCTTCCTTTTTCTCTGTGTTTTTTTTACTCTGTTCTCCTCCGCTTCTCTTTTCTTCTTCTGTTTCTCACAGTGCTCTTCCCTCTCACGGTGGTTTTGCTGTTGTTTGGCAACGCTGATGGCTGTGGAGAGGAAGCCGACGATTCCTCACGTTGGTTAGGAAGGTGGCAGTGGCTGGAAAGGAGAAAGCAGAAAAAAGATGAAAACCGGAGAGAAAGGCTGATTTTTTTTCAAGTTTACACTTGATTTTTCCTCTCCCCCCAAGCATGAAATTTGCTCCTATTTATAGGGGTGGAAGAGGGTAATCTTGTCTTCGCCGGGGAAAAAATTTCAGCCCTTGATTCGACTCGAAGAGTCTAAGCCGTCGGTTCAAAGTGTGCACCTCGAACTGCCAAATTTGGCAATCCAAGGTTGTGGACTGCCTGAGGTGGCCACTTTAGGCCAATCAACAAAGTAATTTTGACGTTTCTAAGCCGGACCGGACAATGCTCGGGGATAGAGGGGTTTCAGGTGACCATTTTGGTGCATGAGTTATCAATTTTGGGGGGCAAACGAGGCATTAAATGCACCTGTAAAACTGTTACCCTGACAGCTTCACGAGGAAGATAATGAACAGTGACCAGGTGACGCGTCGCCTGTCTCTCTCTTTGTTTTAACGCAAAAACGATGTTGTTTTGGGTTAAAATTGGGGATTTTTGCCGATTTTCAATTTAGTCCTCCATCTTTCAATTTCTTTCAATAGAATCCCTAATTGACCCCTAACCTTTGATTTAATGCAATTTGATCCCGGCGTAACTTCAACTTCAGCCCTGAATTTACGCACCTTTTGTATTATAGTCCTTGGTTTTGGATTTATGCAATTTCACCCCTAATTGACCATTAAACTTTCAATTTCTTCAATTTGACCCCCGGATTTTGTCAATTAAGCCCTTTAATTTTGGCACCTTTTACAGAAATGTCCTTGGCTATCAATTTCTTCAATTTAACCCCTAATTGACCCCAAAACTTTAATTTTCTTGCAGTTTGCCCCCTAATTTCAATCAATTAACTTGGTAAAAATAAAATTTGGTTTTTTAAAATTCCAATCTTCTCAATTAAGTCCAAATTAGGCTCCCAAACTTAATTTTTCACCAATTAAGCCCCCAAATAAAATTAATTTGACCCATTTAAAGTATAATTAAGTCTTTGCACTTAATTAAATCCTTTAATTGGACCCAAATTAATTCTTAAACATAATTAAAATTTAATTTGGCCCATGATTAAATCAAATTGGCCTATTAAAA
>Ga0307515_10018228_pt1 | contig 12732 bp, 1 predicted proteins | sample 17_EM_MG_FD_194513 | JGI IMG/M metagenome (GOLD analysis project Ga0307515, IMG submission 194513) | Populus trichocarpa ectomycorrhiza microbial communities from riparian zone in the Pacific Northwest, United States - 17_EM | ecosystem: Host-associated > Plants > Roots > Unclassified | place... | reverse complement strand
TATTAACGATTAATTAATTTTATAATAAAAGAAGTTAGTAGCTTATTAAGCAAGCTGGTTTTATAATAGGTAGGGGTAACTTAGGTAGTAGGCGCGTATTTTTTGGCGTTTAAAGTTAGAGAATCTATAACGGCGTTACCTTTTAGGATTTTAATGTCTTGTTATAATAAATAAGGTAGTATTAAGTATAGAAAGTAAAATTTAAGGGTTATTTTAATGGATTTAAATTGTTATATGGTAGGTATTAATGGCTAAATATATGGTAAGCAAGCGTCAAATCCAACGAATCAAAATCTGGTTATACCGATATTGGTGAAATACCTTAACGATATTACCAAAAGCCAGAATATCGTAATATTACACCAAAAAATGGTTTAATTAAGGGTATGTATCGTAATATACCCTATATCGTTATAAGGGGTTTTGACTGTAATTTCCTTCTCCTATACTCTACTCTACTTTACTCTACTTTACTTTACCTAACCAACCCAATTATACCTTTAGCATCGCGCCTATCTAGTATATATATCGCCCTACTTAGTAAAGTAAAAGTTTACTATAGGTAGCTGTATAAGTAGTTGCCTTTCTATTAAGACTTCTTAAAAAGTGCCCGTCTTACTAGTAAAACCGTATCTAAAACTTCTAATCTTTATAGAGTTATAGTCACTTTAGGGTTTACCTCTATATATAAAATACTACTAACTAATTAAGTTACTTTAGGGCTATAGACCTATAGCGGCAGCTATTAAGACTCTATTAATAAGATTTGCTTTTATATCCTAGTATAGATAGAAAGATGCTAGTCGCGAATAACGTTACGTAGGATAATACGGCGCTTTAGCAGCTAATCTAAAACAAGGTAAGTCTTATCTTAAACCCCTATTCCCTATACACCCCTCCCCCTTATAAAAGCACTAATAATTAGTACGCCAGTTCCTGTTTACTAACCCTATAATACTTAGAAACTAAAAGGTTAAAATAAGTTAGTTTTCCTCTCTTTAAAAAGGCCTGCTATAGGGGCGGAATCTCTATAGCATAGTGGTTAGGGTATATAGCGAGAATGGCGCAGTATAGGTGGGCGGTAAGATATATAGTAACGTTAAAACGGAAAACGTGGAGACAGGGTGATATCTTAAGGACGAGCATTTCCTCCTTATTATAGATGCTAGCAATTAGTGCATAATACTAGGCAGGCTGATATATTGTTTTATATTAATGTAATAAAATATACTACTAGCTTTATTCTACTGGCTAAATATAGGTAGCCTCCCTCTATATACCGTACTTTATAACCGCTTTTATAATACCTAGGCCGAACTTTATTCTTATACCCTATTCTGCTAGTCCAAACTTAATAGAGAATAAAGAGCACTTATTAAATAGGCAGTTAATCTACACTAGTATGCCCGTATATTTATCCTTTTAAAAAATCTAGTAGGTTATATAGGGGTATTATTAGAGATATCCCTCCCTATAGCATCGCCCTATAGGGTAGATTATCGCGGCGTTCCGCCCTCTAGTCTAGGCTCTTTAGCTAGTCTAGCGGTACAGGGAGCTAAATAGCGTAGTGCTTAATCGCCTAAGCTAGGCCCTCTAGCCTAGCCACGGCGCGCTACTAATTAGAGATAGTATTAGCGTAGATATTAGTAGTTATAGCGCATACCTATTTACTGCGTAGGTTTTAGCGTAGTTTACTAAGCGCATTTAGGGTAGTACTAATAGCGTATAAAAAGAAGACTTTAAGGGAAATAGATAAGAGCTAAACGAGAATTGTCCTGGCTTTTTTACGGTAATTATTGCTAATAATTGTATCCGGGTCCTCCCTAACGACGGCTACTACCTTTAATAACCTATTTTCCTTAAGATCTTCTAGGGAGGAGAATCCGCTTAAAACCCTCTAAATTCTGTTATTAAGCACGGCGATAAGGTTAGTATAGTTTATAAGCGTAGGTATAAAAGCCACAGAGCTATTTATAGAAAGGCTTAAATAGTAGGGAGAAGAAAAGTAAGTAAGGTAAAGTAAGTAGGTGTTATAGAGTAAGTATAAGTGGCGATAATATATAATAAGGTAGATATTATTAAGCTATATATATAAACTGTATAAGGAGGTTAAAACGTTATATAAGAAGAGAAGCTAGGAAAATAAGAAGAAAGGATATATATTATAGACTTAGTTGCTTAGTTAATACGTATATAGAGCAGAATAGGATTTAGGTAGTAGTCCTAGCAGAACTTAGTAGGATTTAGTAAAACTTAGTAGAACTTAGTGGAATATAGCAGAATATAGTAGGTTGCCGTTAGATTACTATAGATTACTATTAGATTATAGTCTTATAGTTAGTCTCTAGTTACTAAGTTAATAAAAATAGGTAGATATATATAAGGTATTACGGGGGTATCCCGTAATAGTATCCCCCCTTTAAACTCGAGCTTTTATAAGGTGGGGCTATAGTAGTTCTAAGTAGAGTTTATAAAAGTCTTCTATGGCTTATATAAGTCCTATAAAGTTAATAGGTTCCTATAAGGGCTTAATAAAGCCTCTCTATTTTATAAGGTATATATATTAGCGTTTCCGCTTATTATACTTAATATTATTAATTCTTTTAATAAAGTACTTATTCTCGCTATCTACTTTAACTAGTAGGGGAGGGTTTTATATCTATTTAGGCAGGGCGTCTAATATAGGGGTAGTAGGGTAAAGGACTAATGTATAGAATATAGGGTGGATTTTAACCATATTAGGGAGCTTTAGTTAGTAGGCGTAAGAGGAAATAACCTTATTAACTTTATAAGGGCTAGCGTTCTTCTAATTAAGTTTCTTAGTAGGTTATTTTATATTTAGATTTTTTATATTTAGCTAGATAAAGTTACTAATTTAATAGGCTAGTACTAGAGTTTATTTTTTATTTGCTGCGGCTTTATAAATAGATTAAGCCTATATTATTTTATTAGTAAGAAACCATTATAGTTCCTTTATCTTCTTTATAAATTTATTTACTTCTATAACTTATAAAGTATAATAAGTAGGGTAAGGAATATTACTAAAAGGGTTAAAACCTATTTATAGATACTAGCCGTAATTAGCCAGAAATAGGGAAACCTTTATAATTTTTAAGATGGAATTATATATAGTAAACTTAGTAAATATAAGCTAGTTAATTTAGTTATCTTATAAATATAATATGTATATCTAGATATACTATTCTATTATAGCGTTTACACGTTCTATTTAACCGTTTATTTTTAGATAATATATAGTAAATAGTAGTACTTTAATATGGAGTTAGGTAGTTAGTTTTTTTTTAAAATATAGAGATAAACTAGCTACCTTTATTGGAGATAATTGTTTTAAGGAGTCCGTAAAGTTTTTATATATAATTTAGGAATAGTTAGGCAATAATAGGTATTAATATATTAGGGTAGGCGATTAAGTATCTTATCTTAAATAGTTAGTTTATAACTACTATAATATTTATATAGCCTTTACTTATAGGGAGATTAATAATAAAGTTAATTAAGATATCTTTCTATCTTTGGTTTAGAATAGGTAATAGCTTTAAAAGGCCATTATATGTCTTATATAAAGCTTTAGCTTATTAGTAAATATAGCAGCTAGAGATATACCTTTATATTATATTATATATATTTAGCTAGTAGTACTCTTATTAGAGTAGCTCTAGAGTTTTCCCTTAGCCTAGGTGGCCGGCTACTAGTAAATTATATATATATTTAAGGAGTTTAAGCTTAAGTTTGTTATAATTAGGTATACAGTGGGGTGTCATAAGTGTCCGTGCCCAGACCACACCAAATGTGATATTTTTTGCTAAATTACCATATAGCAACTACAAAATTAATTCTAGAGCTTTAAAATAGTTATAAGGCCTATTACTATATAAAATCTAGCTATTATAACTTTTTTTAAAGTCTTATATTTTACAGTCCTTTATTAAAAGCCTCGATATTTTACCAATTTTTTACTAAACTTACTATATTTAGCATATATTTTCTACTACTAAGGATTAAAAATATTTCTTAAAATTCTGATATTTTATAGAGATTTGCTTTTACTAAGACTTTCTATATTTAAATTTTTGTTTAAAATATATATAAAATTATTGTAGGGTTATAAAGTTAAAAAAGTAGAAAAAAAATGAAATTCCTCATACAAAATAATTTTTTTTAACTTTATAACGTTATAATAAACTTTTATACTTTTAAAATAATATTCTAAATATACTAAGTTACAATAAATATAAATCTAGTAGTAGAAAATATATATTAAATATTATAGATCTTATTAGGGAACTAATAAGATTTCTAAAAGAGTTATAGGTTTTAAACAAAAAAAAAAGCTGTAATAGCTAGATTTAATATATAATATAAACTTCAGCTATTTTTTAAAGCTTTAAAATTAATTATATGGTTGTTATATATAATTTAATGGGGTGGGTTGTCTTGAAAATTCGCTTAGCACGGACACTTATGACACCCAACTGTAACTAAGCGGTTCTAACAATATAAGCGGTTTCCGCAAGCTTTATATTTACTTAAAGAAATCTTTTTAAAGCGTTAAATACTATCTTATATTAGCTTAAGCGTCTTTTAAATAAACTTATTATGTAGGTATTTGTTAATTATAATCTATTTAATTAATTAATTAGTTATTTTAAGGACGTATACTATAAGGTTTTTAATAAAAGGGTTAAATAGTTTAGGATAAAGTAGGGTTTAATTTCGGTAAGAGCGCGCTTCTTTTAATGCTGGCGCGTCTTATAAGCGTTAGGTTAGGGTATTAGGCTTTTAACCTTAAACGCCTAGGCGGTATATAATTAAGAATTAGAAGCGTAATAGATATTCTAACTAGTAGGCCTAATAATAACTTAGCTATTTTGTGGTTATAAAGTACTATAGGTTTTTATAGTCGCTAAAAACCTTAATTAAAAATCTAGCACCTTCTAGTTTAAGTCGCTATTGCTTAAAGTATCTAATAATAGCTAGTAATTCTTTATTATAGATCTTATAATTATATCTAGTAGGGCTTAGTTACTTTAAGAAGTATACTATAGAGTATAATATTCCTTCTTTATTATATTAAGATAGAATACCTCTAGTAACGTAATTAGATAAGTTGGCTTTTATAATACTTATTTATTCTAAGTTAAAGTATTAGAGTATAGGTATAGTAGTAAATATAACCTTTAAATAAGCAAAGGTCTTCTTATATTCCTTATTAAAGATAAAGGCTTTATCCTTTTAGGTTAGAGTAATAAGGGGTAAAACTAGGGTAGAGAAGTTATTAATAAACTATTAGTAGAAATTGGTAAATCCTATAAAGGCTCTTATATCCTTAACGTTCTTAGGTTCTTACTAGTTTATAATTACTTTAACTTTCTTTAGGTCTATTTATATACCATTTATAGAAATAAGGAGTTTAAGGTATAAAACTTGTATTTATCTATATTTAATTATAGACTAGCTCTGTATAGGGCTTATAGGATAAAGTTAACGTATTTCTAATATTTGGTTAGGTTATTACTATATATTAGGATATCGTTAATATAAGTAGTATAAAAGATATCTAGGTAAGGATATTAGGTATTATTTACGTAATATTAAAATAAGCTTAGAGCATTTATAAGGCCAAATAGCGCTACTAAGTATTTAAATAATCTATACTAAGTACAAAATATAGTAAGCTATTTATCTCCTTTTATTATATAGAGGCGGTTAAATATAGAGATAATATTAAGCTTTATATAATAGCGAGCCTTATTTAGTTAGTTTAATATCTCCTATATTAACGGGATTAGATATTAGTTCTTAACGGTAATAGTATTAAGAGCTTAGTAGTTTATATAAAAGTATAGACTGCTGCCAGGTTTCTTAATAAAGATTACTAGTATAGCTATAGGCGACGAGCTTACTCTAATAAATCCTTTACTTAAGTTCTTATTTAAATACTTTTATAGCACTTAGAGTTTATTTTAGGATATCCCGTATAGGGGTCTAAATCTAGGCTACTTTTCTTCTTTAAGTACAATCTTATAGTTATATGATTGGTATTTTAATAGCTTATTAGCTTCCTTCTATAAGAATACCTCTAGGCGGTTATAGTACTTTACTAGTACCTTTATAGCAGGGTTAGTATACTTCTTTAATATTAAGGCCTTCTTAATATTAGCTATAGTAATAGCAAAGATTATATATTTGGGTTTCTTAGTAAGTTGCGCTAGCGGGGTAGCTCTAATTATACGGATATCTAGGGTGCTAAGCTCGCTTAAATTGTCTATAGTATTAAATTTAGGTTTAGGTTTCTTAAAAATCCTTTTTATAATAGAATACTAGTCCTTTTAGTATTTTTGTATATTAAGCTTAAGCTTCTGCTTAGCTTAGCTTAGCTTAGGACAGTGTAGTACTTAGTAATAACTTATAGGATTTAGTAGAGTTTTTGGAATCTTAGTAAATATTAGTAGAATTCTTATATTAGTGGAATTTGGTAGAATTCTTATGCTAGCAAAATCTAGTGGATTTCTTAGGCGTAAAGTAAACAGTCGTAGAAATTTTAGACTGGTAGATCCTAGTGGATTTTTAGATTTTAGTTTTAGGTCTAAGTAGCGAGTTATAAGGCACTTCTACTTATAACAGAAGGCGGTAAATAAAAGCTTAAGGTTATCTTAATTAATAGTTACCTTATATAGCTTTATTTAGGGTTATTTAAGGATTACTAAGTAACCTAAGGTAGTAACAAAAAGTTTAATTAATTCTTTATAGTTTAGGTATTAGAGTCTTAGGAATACTATATAGGTAATATAGCCTAAGATGGTATATTTGCTATTAAATCTAAATACGTTAATATACCGGTTAAGAGGGGTTAGGGTAAAACTATTATTTTATATAAAAATCTTATTAATAAATCCTATACCGCTAGCTCCTATATTAATTAGAATTTAAGCGTTAGCCTATTAACTATTCTGCTAAAGGTAGTGGTTAATAGTTATACTACGGTCCTAAGAGTTAGAGTTTATAACGTTAAATGCGTTTAATAAGATTTTATAGTAGAGCCGTTCTAAAGAGCGACTTAGCTTTAGGACCTTCCTTTTAGAGGTAATTAGGGCGGGGTTCTTATAGGACGTTAGTTAGAGCTTCGTCTTTATAAACGGTGCTTACTAAATAAAGGGCTAAAACTAGACGAGGAGGGCCATAATCGATGGCTTAAGGTTAGGCGCGATAAATAGTTACCAACGTTAGCCATTTATAAATTGTTTTAGGGCGTAGGTAAGGGGACAAGGCAGTATTTTAAGATATAGTCCTTACTTCCGCACTTAAAGCAAAGGCTTAGCTTAATGCGTCTTTCTTATTTAGGGGACCCTAGTAGGGCGTACTTTAGGGTTTTAGTATTAATATCTATGGCGTTAGAGTGCTTAGGCTAAGATAATAACTTAGTAAACGTTTATAAGGTTACCGTATTATATTAGAAAGCGGGCTTCGGTATTAGGCGTAGTATATTATTATACCGTTTATTAATAACATTTACGTAGGCATTAAAGGCTTTAGGTAGGTCTACGCCTATTAGGGAGGTTTTTAGTTTAGGGCTTAAAGATTTAGTAAGGCTATTAACTAGTATAGAGTTATTCTAGCTAGTCTCTCTTACATAACAGTTAAATTTAGAGAAGTATACTAGGAAACCTTTTATTTCTTAGGCTATATAGTTTATCTTTCTCTAAGCAATAGCTTAGTGGTTTAGATTACTATATATAGCTTTAAGAAGTACAACTAGCCTTTATACTAAGTTCGGTTAAAGGGGTTTAATAAAGTTAACTACCTCTCCTTTTAGTTAACTTAAGGCGTAACAGAGTCGGTTAGCTTTAGTTAAGTAATAGTTAGTATTTTTAGTTAGCTTATTCTTAAGCTAGCTTAAAAATAATTAGAGCTCTTACTATTTACTAGTAAATACTAGAGGGTTAGGTAGCTGTTTGGATTATTATAGTATAGTAGTTAGTTTGAGGTAAATAGCTGCTATAGGTTTAGGGCTTATATTCCACGTATTTATCTCTAAAAATAGTATTTAGTCTTAAGGCTTTAATATAGGCATCTTAAGTATACAGATTTTTTCTTAAAGGTCCTTAATTAATCGCTAGTATCGTGCTTCTTATTCAGCTTATTATTAATTTAAAGTGGCTTAGTTTTATATAAGGGCGTTTATAAAAGACTTCTATATCTCTACTAGTTATTTTTAGAGTGCGGATATAATACTAGCGGCTATTATAGGGGCTTTAGGGCCGTTTTATATTTTAGAGGTAGTATATAAAGTTAATATAATATAGTGTTATAGAGTAAGTATAAGCGGCGATAATATATAGCAAAGTAGATATTATTAAGCTATATATATAAACTATATAAGAAGTTAAAACGTTATATAAGGAAAGAAGGTAGGAAAACGGAAAGAAAGAGTATATATTATAGACTTAGTTACTTAGTTAATATATATATAGAGTAAAATAGGATTTAGGTGGTAGTCCTAGTAGAACTTAGTAGGATTTAGTAAAACTTAGTAGAATATAGCAGAATGCGGCAGATTGCTGTTAGATTGCTATAGATTGCGGCAAATTGCGGTCTTATAGTCAGTCTTTAGTTACTAAGTTAGTAGAAATAGGTGGACGTATATAAGGTATTACGGGGGTGTCTCGTAACACTACCTACTAAATAAACGCTAATGGGTTAAGTGTTACGGCACTATTATAGACCCTAGTTAGGGGCTCGGCCGAGCCTTAGCGCTATATATATAGACGTATTCTTTCCTTAACCTTCTTTTAGACCTTGTCTTAGAATTCTTATTTACTAGCTACTAATAGATTCTATTCTTTTAACTAAGCCTTTATATTAAGGGATAGCTAAACTAGCTATAAGTTCTGAAGGAACCACTCCGTCTAAAAGAGATTAAAAATTTAAGTTTTTTATTATATAACTGCTTACAAATTAGACTCCGATTTTTGTATATACTATAGTAGATTTTCGCACTTTAGGCTAATAACTAATGTGGGGTCCTAGAAGAGATTATATAGAAGTATAATATAAAGTTTTATAAGGCTCGCTAGGAACTATAAAGATTATACAGCGCTAACTATTTATAATAGGGCGGGTAGTATAAGTAGTGGAAACGCTAACAAGCTATTGCCTTTAGTTATAATAAAGGGTAAGTTTACTTAAGACTTAAAGGCTAGAACCTAGAGCCTAGCAGCCTTAAAGGGCTAGAAACTAGGCGAAACCCTATAAAAATAAAACTAAAAACTAGGTCCTAATTAGCTTAGGCTTACTTAATTTTATACTACTATAGCTTATATTTACTTAGTTATAGCTTAGTTTAAAATCTTATACGCTTAGGTTTAAAAGCGGAAATAGACTTTAGAGGCAAATCTAAAGAACCCTATATTTATACGTGCCTAAGGGCGTAAAGGTAAGTATTAAAGATAAATACCTAGTCACTTATCGTATTCCCCTATAAGTAATAGTATTATATTAAAATAGTAATGTCACGGCACTAACCTAACACGTTGTTATAACTTAGTGTTGTTATAACATGAGCACAGACCTAACCCCTAAGCGACGTGTATATATATCGCCTTACCTCCTATATAGATCCTTACACGATACCGTTTATCAATAATATACAGTCACCTCGTACCTTATACCTTAATAGCTGGCACGTACTATAATAAGTAAGGATATTAAATAAGGTGCTGCTTTTTTTTTAAATATAAAATATAAGTGCCTAACTGTTATAGAACACCCTTATAACACCTTATATACATCTACCTATTTCTACTAACTTAGTAACTAAAGACCGACTATAAGATAGCAATTTAATAGCAATCTGCGGTAATCTAATAGTAACTTACCGCATTTTACTATATTCTACTAAGTTCTACCAAGTTTTACCAAATCTTACTAGGTTCTGCTAGGACTACTACCTAAATCCTATTTTACTTTATGCACATATTAATTAAGTAACTAAGTCCATAATATATACCTTTTATTTTATTTTTCTACCTTCTTTCCTTATATAACGTTTTAATCTCTTTATACAGTTTATATATATAGCTTAATAATATCTACTTTGTTATATATTATCGCTACTTATACTTACTTTATAATACTATGTTACGTTAACTACCTATACTACTATTAATATATAAAACAAACCTAAAACTCCTATAATGGCCGCTAGCATTATATCCGCACTTTAAAAATAATTAGTAGGGATATAGAAGTTTTTTATAGACGCCCTTATATAAAACTAAGCTATTTTAAATTAATAATAAGCTAAATAAGAAACACAATACTAGTAATTAATTAAGGACCTTTAAGAAGAAATCCATACCCTTAAGATGCCTATATTAGGACCTTAAGACTAAATACTATCTTTAGAGATAAATACGCGGAACGTAAGCCCTAAACCCATAGTAGTCTCTTACCTAAGCTAACTACTATACTGTAATAATCTAAATAACTACTAAATCCTTTAGTATTTACTAGTAAATAATAAAAGCTCTAATTATTTCTAAGCTAGCTTAAAAATAAGCTAACTAGTAACGCTAACTGCTACCTAACTAAAGTTAACCGACTCTGTTACGCCCTAAGTTAACTAAAAGAAAAGATAGCTAAACTTAGTATAATGCCTAGTTATACTTCTTAAAGCTATATACGGTAACCTAAACCGCTAAGCTACTACTTAAAGGAAAATAAACTATATAGCCTAAGAAATAAAAGGTTTTCCAGTATACTTTTCCGAATTTAACTATTATATAAAGGAAACTGGCTGAAACAACTCTGCACTAGTTAACAGCCTTATTAAATCCCTAAGTCCTAAGCTAAAAATCTCCCTAATAGGCATAGACCTACTAGGAGCCCTTAATGCCTATATAAATATTATTAATAAATAGTATAATAATATACTACGCCTACTACTAAAACACGCTCCTTAATATAATATAACAGCCTCATAAACATCTACTAAGTTATTTTAGCTTAAGCGCCCTAACGCTATAGATATTAATACTAGGACCCTAGAATATACCCTACTAAGGTCCTTTAAATAAGAACAACGTATTAAGCTAGGCCTCTACTTTAAATATAAAAGTAACTCCAACCTCTTTAACTACTACTTTATCCTTATACCTAAACACAATTTATAAACGGCTAATACTAGTAACTATTTACCATATTAATCTTCCGGTTACCACCCCTAATCTTTACTTAGTTCTAGCCTTATATTTAGTAAGCACTACTTATAAGGGTAAAGCTATAACCGACGTTCTATAGAAACCCCTTTCTACTTACTACTAAAAGGTATATCTTAGAGTTAAGTCGCTCTCTAGAATAGCTCTACCTTAAGATCTTATTAAATACTTTAGATATTATAAACTCTAACTCTTAAGATTATAGCATAACCGTTAACTATTATCTTTAGTAGAATAATTAATATAGGAGCTAGTAGCATAGGATTTATTAATAAGATCTTTATATAAGATAATAGTTTTACCCTAACCCCCCTTAACCGGCATATTAACGTATTTGGATTTAATAGTAAACATACGGTTTTAGGCTAAATTATCCACGTAGTATACCTAAGACTTTAATACCTAAATCATAAAGAACTAATTAGGCTTTTTATTACTACCCTAGGTTACTTAGTAATTCTTAAATAACCCTAAATAAAGCTATATAAGGTAACTATTAATTAGAGTAACCTTAAGCTTCTATTTACTGCCTCCTATTATAGGTAAAAGTGCCTTATAACTTGCTGCTTAGACCCTAAACTAAAATCTAAAATTTCTACTAAGATTTACTAGTCTAAAATTTCTACTAACATCTACCCTATATCTAAGAAGTCCACCGAATTCTACTAGCCTAAGAATTTTACTAAATTCCACCAATATAAGACTCTACTAATATCTATTAAGGATCTAAAAATTCTACTAAACCCTATAAACAGACCTTAAGTACTATACTACCCCACACTAAATAAAAGCTTAAGCTTACTATACAAAAATAGTAAAAGGACTGGTACTCTACTATAAAGAGTATACTTAAAGAACTTAAACCTAAATCTAATATTAACTCCGTACCTAATACCGAACCTAAAATTAAGTAAGGAACTATATAAAAAACTATAGACGACTAAAGCCCGCTTAACGCCCTAGATATCTATATAATTAAAGCTAACCCACTAGCGCGACTCGCTAAGAAACCTAAATATATAATCTTTACTATTACTATAGTGTTATGGGACACCCCCGTAATACCTTATACACGTTTACCTATTTCCACCAACTTAGCAACTAGAGACTAACTACGAGATAGCAACTTAATAGCAATCTGTAGTAATCTAACGGCAACTTACTACATTCTACTATATTCTATTAAGTTCTACTAAGTTCTACTAAGTTTTACTAAATCTTACTAAGTTCTGCTAGTACTACCACCTAAATCCTATTCTGCTCCGTGCACGTATTAACTAAGTAACTAAGTCTATAATATATACCCTTTCTTCCCGTTTTCCTACCTTCTTTCCTTATATAACGTCTTAATCTTATTATACAGTTTATATGTAACGTGGCCCGCCTCCACGTCGCCATACGGCCAAAAAGACTGAGAGTGCTTGCGAACTTGTCGTAAGCGCGGCGGGACCTAATATATATACTCTTACAATTGCCCTCTCCTCTGCGCGCTCGT
>Ga0307515_10018227_pt1 | contig 12733 bp, 14 predicted proteins | sample 17_EM_MG_FD_194513 | JGI IMG/M metagenome (GOLD analysis project Ga0307515, IMG submission 194513) | Populus trichocarpa ectomycorrhiza microbial communities from riparian zone in the Pacific Northwest, United States - 17_EM | ecosystem: Host-associated > Plants > Roots > Unclassified | place... | reverse complement strand
TGCTCAGCGTGCTGGTGCTGCTCGCCTGGGGCGGCTCGCAGATGGCGCGGCCGTATCAGGTCGGCGACACGCTGCCGCTCACGCTCGACCCGGTGGTGCTGCCCTACTACCTGCTGCGCACGACGCTGCGCATGTTCGCGGCGCTGGCCGCGTCGCTGGTCTTCAGCTGCGCATTCGCGGCGATCGCGGCCAAGTACCGCGCGGCCGAGCGCGTGATGGTGCCGCTGCTCGACATCCTGCAGTCGATCCCCATCCTCGGCTTTCTGTCGATCACCGTGACCGGCTTCATCGCGCTGTTCCCGGGCAATCTGTTCGGGGTCGAGTGCGCGGCGATCTTCGCGATCTTCACGTCGCAGGCCTGGAACATGGCGTTCAGCCTGTACCAGTCGCTGCGCACCGTGCCGCCGGAATTGCAGGAGGCCGCCGCGGTGTTCCAGCTCTCGGGCTGGCAGCGCTTCTGGCGGCTCGAGCTGCCGTTCGCGATGCCGGGGCTGCTGTGGAACATGATGATGTCGATGTCCGGCGGCTGGTTCTTCGTGGTCGCGTCGGAGGCGATCTCGGTCTCGAACCAGAACATCAAGCTGCCCGGCGTCGGCTCGTACATCGCGCTCGCGATCGAGCAACGCGACCTCGGCGCGATCGGCTTCGCGATCGGCGGCATGCTGGTCGGCATCGTGCTGTACGACCAGCTGTTCTTCCGGCCGCTGCTGGCCTGGGCTGACAAGTTCCGCTTCGAGGAAGGCAGCAGCGAGTCCGCGCCGACCTCGTGGCTGCTGACCTGGATGCGCCGCACCGACGCCTTGAGCGCGCTTGGCGCTCGCGGCGTGCGCTTGCTCGAACGCAGCTTCCTGGTCTTTCGCCTGCACCACGACGGCACCTCGATCCGCGCCCGCCGGCAGCCCGGCAGCAAGGCGCTGGAGCGCGCGTGGGACGCGGCGCTCGCGGCCGCGGTGCTGATCGCGATCTGGCAGCTCGGCAGCTTCATCCACGCCGAGGTCGGCTGGGCCGAAGTGGCCCACGTGTTCGCGCTCGGCGGCATCACGATGCTGCGCGTGATCGTGCTGATCGCGCTCGCGGCGCTGGTCTGGGTGCCGGTCGGCATCTGGATCGGCATGAACCCGCTGTGGGCCGGCCGGCTGCAGGCGGTCGCGCAGTTCCTCGCGGCGTTCCCGGCGAACCTGATGTTCCCGGTCGCGGTCGTGTTCATCGTCAAGTGGCACCTGAACCCGAACATCTGGCTGTCGCCGCTGATGGTGCTGGGCACGCAGTGGTATCTGCTGTTCAACGTGATCGCCGGCGCGTCGACGGTGCCGACCGAGCTGCGCTATGCCGCGCACAACCTCGGCCTCAAGGGCTGGCTGAAGTGGCGCCGCTACCTGCTGCCCGCGGTGTTCCCGAGCTTCGTGACCGGCGCGATCACCGCCAGCGGCGGCTCGTGGAATGCGAGCATCGTGGCCGAATACGTGAGCTGGGGCGACACCACCTTGCAGGCCGAAGGCCTGGGCAGCTACATCGCCCGCATGACCGCGATCGGCGACTTCCCGCGCATCGCACTCGGCATCGGCGTGATGTGCGTGTTCGTGATGGGCATGAACCACTTCGTCTGGCGCAAGCTCTATGCGCTGGCCGAGGACCGCATGCATTTTTGAGGCCAACGAGAGAGGTGTCCCAGATGTCGACCAGCCGCCGCGCAACCCTCGTCACGCTGCTGTCCACGCTCGCCGCAGGCTGCGGTGGCGGCGGAGATGGTTCAAGTGCGACATCCGCCATGCGAGGATCGATCACCACGACGGCGATCACCTCGCAGGGCAATGGCATGGTCTACCCGCTGTATGTCTATCTGCCGCCCGACAGCACGGTCGACCGGGCGAGTCTGCCGCTCGTCTACCTGCTCGATGGCGAATCGCGCTTCCAGACGCTGGTCGACATCGTCGAAGCCACGGCCTCGCGCATCGTCATCGTGGGCATAGGCAACGAAGCGAACCGGTCACACGACTACGTCCCCGCCAACAGCTGCACGGTGAACGGCGGCGGGCAGGCGGCGTTCTTCGACTTCATCCGATTCGAACTGAGCCCATTCGTGCAGGCCCAAATCGGCGGCGACCCGACACGCCGCGCGCTGCTCGGCCACTCGCACGGCGGCAGCTTCGTGCTGTACGCGCTGTTCGCCGAAGCGGCCGCGGCGCATCACTTCAGCGCCTACTTGGCGAGCGATGCATCGATCGGCTGCATGACGAGTACCGTGTACGGCTGGGAGTCCAGCTATGCGACAAGCAACACCGCGCTACCGGTGCGGCTGCACATCTCCTACGCCGCGAACGTCGACAACGAGGCCTTCGCTCGCCAAATCAGCAGTCGCAACTACACCGGCCTGACACTCGCGGCCCAGCTCTATCCTGGTGGGCACATCGGCATGATCACCGCCGCCTTCCCCGACGCGATCCGGTTCGCGTTCGTCGTCACCTGAGTCCACGCGCCCATGTCGAAATCCATCATCGAACTCAAGGATGTCGGAAAGTCGTTCAAGTCGGCCGACGGCAGCGCGCGCTCGGTGCTCGAAGGCGTGGACTTCCGCCTCGCCGAGGGCGAGATCGTCTCGCTGCTCGGCCAATCGGGCTCGGGCAAGTCGACGCTGCTGCGCATCATGGCCGGCCTGATCAACGCCGACGCCGGCGACGTGCGCTACCGCGAGCAGCCGCTGTATGGCCCGGCGCGCGGCGTCAGCATGGTGTTCCAGTCGTTCGCGCTGTTCCCGTGGCTGACGGTGCAGCAGAACGTCGAGCTCGGGCTGGAGGCCCGCGGCGTGGCGCCGACTGAGCGCGAGAAGCGCGCCGCGGCCGCGATCCAGCTGATCGGGCTGACCGGCTTCGAAGGCGCACTGCCGCGCGAGCTCTCGGGCGGCATGCGCCAGCGCGTCGGCATCGCGCGCGCGCTCGTCGTCGAGCCCGAGGTGCTGCTGATGGACGAGGCCTTCTCGGCGCTGGACGTACTCACCGGCGAGCGGCTGCGCGAAGACATCCTCGAGCTGTGGACGAGCAAGTCGATGCCGACCAAGGCCATCCTCGTCGTCTCGCACAACATCGAAGAAGCGGTGCTGATGGCCGACCGCGTGCTGATCTTCGCGAGCGACCCGGGCCGGGTGCGCTTCCAGCTCGCGGTGCAGCTGCCGCGGCCGCGCAACCCCGAGAGCGCCGAGGTGCGCCAGCTCATCGACGAGGTCTACGCGCTGATGACCGCCGGCAGCGGCCGCGTCGGCCGCACCCCCGAAGAGCCGGTGCCGATGCAGCTCGCCGAGCGTCTGCCCGAGGCCGACATCGCACGCATGGAGGGCCTGCTCGAACTGCTCGCCGGCGATGCCTTCAATGGCCGCGCCGACCTGCCGCGGCTCGCCGAAGAAACCGAACTCACCGACGACGAGCTGCTGCCGCTGGCGCAGGCCGTGTCACTGCTCGGCCTGGCGCGACTGGCCGCCGGCGACCTGCACCTCACCGCGCTCGGCCAGCGCTATGTGGACGGCGCGCACACGCTGCGCCAGGAGCTGTTCGGCCAGCAACTGCTGGCGCACGTGCCGCTCGCCGCGCACATCCGCCACAGCCTCGAGCAGGAGGACTCGGGCGAGCTGCCCGAGGAGCCGTTCTTGAGCCTGCTCAGCGAAAGCCTGGACGCCGCCGAGGCCGAGCGCGTGCTGCGCACCGCGATCGAGTGGGGGCGGCATGGGGAGGTGTTCGAATACAACTACACGACCGGGTTGATCCACCTGCCCGAAGGCGAAGAACCCGCCGACGCGGCGGCTTGATCGGCGGCCTGGCGGGGGCGCAACCCCCAAGTTTGAGTGGTCTGCCGCTGTTGCCTGCCCCCTCAACAAGGTGGTGCTGGAACCTCGGCCCAGGGTAATCATGGCGGCGTCACTTCAGGAGTCGCCCATGTCTCATCAACATCACGACATCGCAACACCTTGCCACCATGGCATCGATCACAGTTCGTCGGCACCGCCGGTCACGATACCGCCCGGCCATGTCGGGGAGTTCGTGATCCCGGGGACCGGCCGGCGCGTCTGGTGGACGGGTCGGGTCGCGATCGGCTTGCTGCATCAGCCGCAGCGCTGCGTCGACCCGCTCACGGAGTCGTCGCTCTGGGTCCAGCAGCTGATGCTCGGCAGCATGTCGAGCCGGACCGGCACCGCACACCTTTGAATTGAAGGCGCACGGTGCGCAGCCGGCCTCGATCAGCGGCTGCTCATTTCGGCCATCGCCTGCCGCATCTCTTCGGGCGTCGTGTCGCGCGTGTGGGTCGCGACCGACCAGCGGTGGCCGAACGGGTCCTCGAGCGTTCCGTAGCGGTCGCCCCAGAACATGTCCGCGATCGGCATCGTGATCTTGGCGCCAGCGGCCACGGCCTGCGCCACGGTCGCATCGACGTCCGTCACATACAGATGGATCGTCACCGGCGAGCCCTTCAGCGACTTCGGCCCGAGCATGTTCCATTCCGGCGCTTCGTCGACGAGCATCAGCGTCGAATCGCCGATGCGCACCGAGCCGTGCATCAGCTTGCCTTGCGGGCCCGGCAGACGCACCAGCTCGACCGCGCCGAACGCGGCCTTGTAGAAATCGATGGCGGCTGCGGCGTCGGCGCAGATCAGGTGCGGCGTCAGCGCATGCATGCCGTCCGGGATCGGCTTGACGGTGGTGGTGGTCTTGGTCATGGCGGCAACTCCTTGTGGGGCGGTGGATGGATGGACGAGCTCGCGTCACGCTGCGCGTGCGGTGGCTCCACTGACTCGACGTTCGAACCAGCGCCGAATCGACACGCCGGGCAGGTCATATTTGGCATCGCATTGCCACCGGGCGGCACGCTAGGGGATTGGCCTCTGGACTTTCCGCTGCCGCTTGCCCACACTGGGTCGGACCTAGGACACCCATGACCGTCACTTCCGATCGCATTCCACTTCCCCAGGTTCGCGATTTGCTCCGCATCGGTCATCCGTTGCCATTCCGTGTCCTCGATTCGCAAGGCCGGCTGCTGCTGAACGAGGGCCACGTGCTGGCCGACGAAGCGCAGTTCGAGGCGCTCGTCGAGCGCGGCGCGTGGGCCGAACGCGCGCTCGTCGAAGCCGAGCGCGCCGCCCAAGCCGAGGCAGCGCGCAAGAAAGCGCCACCGCAGTCGCTGTTCGACCGCTGGGAAAAGCTGCTGTGGGAGTTCGACAAACTCACGCGCGCGCTGATTCGGCGCCAGACCCCGGGCAGTGCCGTGCCGGCCTTCTTCGCGTCGCTGCAGGCGCTGGTCGACATGGACCCCGACGTGGCGCTGTTTTTGTGCGTGCGCCCCGGCGATCGCCGCTTTGCGCTGTACGGGCTGACCCACATGCTGCACTGCGCGGTGGTGGTGACGCTGACCGCCCGACATCTCGGCTGGCCTGCCGCGCAAGAAACCGCACTGGGCTGCGCCGCGCTGACGATGAACCTGGCCACGCTCGAACTGCAAGCCACGATGTCCGAGCAGGACACGCCACCCACGGCGCGGCAGCTCGAGCAGATCCGCGCGCACCCCGAGGCCACGGTTCAGCTGCTGCGCGCAGCCGGCGTCGACGACGAGGCCTGGCTCACGGCGATTGCCGAGCACCACGAACAGCTCGGCGGCGGCGGTTACCCGAAGGGGCTCGCCGAGGTGGGCGAACTCGCGCAGGTGCTGCGTGCGGCCGATGTGTTCATGGCCAAGATCAGCCCGCGCGCCAAGCGCCCGCAGATGACGCCGCAGATGGCGACGCGCCAGCTGTTCCAGCAGCGCCCGGGCGACCCGTTGGCAATGGCGATGATCAAGACGGTGGGCGTGCACCCGCCGGGCTGCCTGTTGCGCTTGAGCAGCGGCGAGATCGCTGTCGCAATTCGCCGCCCAGCCAAGGGCACGAACCCGCTGGTGGCCACGCTCAGCGACCAAGCCGGCAAACCGATAGGCGCCACCCATCGCCGCGACACCGCTCAGCCCGAATTCGCGGTGCAGGGCCCGCTCGAAGACGCCAAGGCCTTCCCTCGCGTGCTGCCCGAGCGCGTGTACGGCTGGATCCCTGGCTGAGCGCTGATGACCCTTGTTACCAACGGGCGCTTGAAGCCCGGGCGCGCTTGTGAGAATCTTGACCACAGCCTCATGCGCGGCGGCTTGCGCGCCCGAGGCGGGGAGGTCATGCCATGGTTCATCGCAGGAGCAATGTCGGCCACGTCACCAAGCGCGTGTGGCGGATCACACCGAACGCGCCGCACGGCGAATATGTGGACCCGGATCAGGTGCCGCTCGAACTCACCCGCCCACCCGAACGGCCCGAGCCCGGCTGGCTGGTGTCGTCGTTCGAATTGACGAACGGGCTCGATGTCTCGGACGAGACCGACACGCTGCCCGGCGAGCTGTTCGACGAGTTGTTCAAGAAAAAAATGTGAGCGGCCGGCCTCGGGGCTGATGCCGTCTTAGCGCGCGTCGGCGGCCTGCTGCAGCGTGGCGATGTCGAGCTTGACCATCTTCATCATCGCCGCCATCACGCGGTTCGCCTTGGGCGTGTCCTTGTCCATCAGCAGCCGCGGGAGCATCGTCGGCGTCACTTGCCACGAGATGCCGAACTTGTCGGTGAGCCAGCCGCATTCCATGGGCTTGCCGCCATCAAGCAGCTTGTCCCAGTAGTGGTCGACTTCGGCCTGGGTCTCGCAATTCACGCCCAGCGAGATCGCCGGCGTGAACTTGAACTGCGGCCCACCGTTCAGCGCCATGAACTCCCGGCCGTCGAGTTCGAAGGAACATGTCAGCACCGAGCCCTTCGGCCCAGGGCCGACATCGCCCCAGCGCAGCACATCGGTCTTCTTCGCGTTCTTGAAGATGGACACGTAGAAGTTCATCGCCTCTTCGGCCTGGCCGTCGAACCACAGGCAGGTGGAAATCTTTTGCATCGCTGTTCCTTTCGTCATCGGGCGCGGGATCAGGGTGAACTCGTGACGGCACGCGCCCGCGCCATCAACAGGTCGCGCTCGCGCGCGTTGCGGGTCATCTCGGCCGCGCGCTCGAATTCGGCGCGGGCCTCGTCGAGGCGGCCGAGCTTGGCGAGCAGATCGCCGCGCACGCTGGGCAGCCAGTGGTAGTTCGCGAGTGACGGCTCGGCGCCGAGCACATCGACGATCTCGAGGCCGGCTGCGGGCCCGAAGGCCATGCCGACCGCGACCGCGCGATTGAGCTCGATCACCGGCGATGGCGCGACCTGCGCCAGCGCATCGTAGAGCGCGACGATCTGCGCCCAGTCGGTCGCGTCAGCCTCCCGGGCGCGGGCATGACACGCGGCCAGCGCGGCCTGCAGCGCATACGGCCCGCGCGCCCCGCCGAGCGACTCGGCGCGCGTCAGGGCGATGAGCCCGCGGCGGATCAGCAGCGGGTCCCAGCGGCTGCGGTCCTGGTCCATCAGCAGCACCGGGCGGCCTTCGGCGTCGACGCGGGCCGACGTGCGCGAGGCCTGGATCTCCATCAGCGCGACCAGGCCCAGCACCTCGCTCTCGTCCGGCATCAGCTCGGCGACGATGCGACCCATGCGCAACGCCTCGGCGCACAGCGCGGGGCGCATCCAGTCATCGCCGGCGGTGGCCGAATAGCCTTCGTTGAAGACCAGGTAGATCACCTCGAGCACCGAGCCCAGGCGCGCCGGCAGATCGGCCGCGCGCGGCACCTCGAAGGGCACACGCGCTTCGGTGAGCGTGCGCTTGGCGCGCACGATGCGCTGCGCGATCGTCTTCTCGGGCACCAGGTAGGCACGCGCGATCTCGTCGGTCGTCAGGCCACCGATCAGGCGCAGCGTGAGCGCGACGCGCGCATCGGTCGAGAGCAGCGGGTGGCACGCGGTGAAGACCAGGCGCAGCAGGTCGTCGCCGATGTCGTCTTCGCTGGCCTCGGCGAGCGCATCGACGAAGTCGGGCACGACGTGCGCCTGCAGCGCATCGAGGTCGTGGCCGAGCTCCTCGTGCTTGCGGGCATGCAGCGCGTCTTGGCGCAGCCGGTCGAGCGCGCGGTTCTTCGCGGCGGCCATCAGCCAGGCACCCGGGTTGTTCGGCAGGCCCGCCTCGGGCCAGTGCTCGAGGGCGGAAACCAAGGCGTCCTGCGCGAGTTCCTCGGCCAGGCCCACGTCACGCACCAGGCGGGCGACGTGGGCGATGACCTTGGCGGACTCGATCCGCCAGACGGCCTCGATCGCACGGTGCGTGGCCTCTTGCGTCATGGGTGGCTCAGCGCTGGGCTTCCATCGCGCGGAAGCGTTCGATCGACTCGCTGGGCGCGAAGTCGGACATCTCGTAGAGCTGCCGCACCTCGATCTCGGCGTCCGCCTGCTCGCCCATCGGCGCGGGGAAGCGGCGTGCCCATTCCATCGCCTCTTCGCGGCTGCGCACCTGGATCAGCGTGTAGCCGGCGACCAGCTCCTTGGTGTCGGCGAACGGGCCGTCAATCACGCTGACCCGGCCTGCGCGGTAGCGGACGCGCCAGCCCTTCGCCCTGGGTTGCAGGCCGGCCCCGTCGAGCAGCACGCCGGCCTTGACCAGCGCCTCGTTGTAGCCGGCCATCGCGGCCAACAGCGGCTCTTCTGGCATGACCCCAGACTCGGACTCGGGTGTGGCTCTGACGATGATCATGAAGCGCATGGCGGTCTCTCCGGTTCGTTGCAGCTTGGCGCAAATCATGGGCGCCTGTACACACGACGAACGAGGATCGACCGAATCGACAGATGAATCGGCGACGCTCTGGAAATTACCGGCGCCTCAGGCCAGCGCCGGGCCGCTCCCAAGCGGCCTGAGCACCCGCCCGGCGGGTGGCGGCCGTATTCCGCCGCCGGGTGCCCCACCTCGTCAAGCCCAGCACGGCCCGGTCTCGCGGACTTCGACGGTGGCCCACTCGGCCGCCGGGCAGGCGGCGGCAATGGCCACAGCCTCTTCGCGCGTCTCAACATTGAGCAAGAAGAAGCCGCCGACCATCTCCTTGGCCTCGGCGAACGGCCCGTCGACGAGCCGCTGGCGGCCTTCGCGCACCTGCACGCGGGCGCTGTTCGTCTCCGTATCGCTGGCGAGCGACTCGACTGCGCTCAGCACACCGCGCGCTTTCAGCTCGCCGGCAAATTTCAGCATGCGTGCATAGACGCGCTTGCCTTCTTCGACACCGCGCTCGACGCGCTGGCCCGGGGGTTCGACGATCAACAGCATGTACGACATGAGGATCTCACTCCATTGCAGTTGGGAGTTCACCGACTTCGGAGTGTAAGAGGGCTGCGTGGAGTCAGCGCGCGCCGAGTCCGATCGCATCGAAGAAGGCTTGCACGGCGTCCGTCTCGACGCCGGGCAGGCCGAGCGTGTCGTTGACCTGCAGGTGCGACAGGTCTTGTTCCGACACGCTGGCGCGCACGCCGCGTTCGTTGGCGCGCGCGGCGAAACGCTGCGACTGCAGACATGAGCCGTCGGCGCGCTGCGTCGAGCACACCAGCAGCATCGGCGGCGCGCCCGCGGCGAGTGCATCGGTCGGCGACGCGGCCCGCCACAGCGCCGGGTCGCTGCCGAACACGCGGTCGTAGAAGCGCGCGTGGCGTGACTGCATCAGCGCCGGCAGATTCAGCGCCGCGCTGTCGAGCACGATCGTGCCCAGCCACGGCTTCGCGCCGGCACGCTGCGTGAGTACCGGCGAGGCGCCGAGCAGCGCGACCAGGTGCGCGCCGGCCGAGTGACCCATCAACACGACGCGCCCCGGATCGGCGCCCCACGACGGCGCGAGCGCCTGCACTTTGGCGAGCGCGTGCGCCACGTCGTCGGCCTGGTCCATCGGGCCGACCTGCGGCACCAGCCGGTAGCCGACCGAGACCAGCACCGCGCCACGCGTGACCCAGCGCGCGGCCTTGTTCTCGACCACCTGCGGCATCGCCTTGTTGCCAACCATCCACGCGCCGCCGTGCACCATCACGATCACCGGCATCGCTGCGCCAGTCGGCGCTTCGGGCAGGTAGACGTCGAAGCGCTGGCGTGCGTCGGGCCCGTAGACCACATCGGCGATGCGGCGCACGCCGGCCGGCACGTGCAGCGGCTTCATGCCGGCGGCCACGCCGGGGAACAGGCCGCCACCGTCACGTGCGGCCGCGGGCAGCGCCGCCATCGCGATCGTGCCGCCGAGCAGCGCGGTCACCACACACATCACACCGGTCCATCGCTTCATCGTCTCACCCCCAATGATCTATTGCGCAACGCCGCTGACCCAGGCCTGGCGGATCAGGCGCCCGCAATAGACCGAGTCGACCCCGCCGCCGGCGCTGTCCCTGCGCGCCAGCACGCCGTACCAGGTCTTGCTCGCGTCGACCCACGGGTAGAAGCCGAAAGCGCCGGGGCTGCTGAACGCGCCGTCGCCGACCACCGGATCGTCCTCGACCCAGTGGCCGACGGCGTAATGCCAGTTCTCGTTCAACGGGATCGGCGTAGAGATCGCTTGGCCGGCCGGGCAGGTCGTCGGGTTCGTGCACACCGGGTGCGTGCCGAGCGCGGCGCTCATCAGCAGGCTGCCGGCGAGCAGTTTGCGCAGGTAGCGCGCGTAGTCATCGGCCGTGCTGACACCGCCGCCGGCCGGCTGCGGCTGCGAGTACGCGAGGACGATGTCGGTGCCGATCTGCGCACGCACTTCGGCGGCGAGTGCGGCGCTGTCGAACGCTCCCAGGCCGTCGAGGCTGGCGTGCTGTTGCATGTGGCCGCCGCCGTAGTCGAACTGGCCGTCGGTGGCATCGGAATGCACGCCGTTGCTTTCGTAAGCGAGGCAAGTGTCCACCGTCTGGCCCGGCAGGCAGGTGCTGAAGTTGGTGTAGCCGCTCTGGAAGTTGAGGAACTTGATGTCGCTCGCGGTCAGCGCGCCTTGCCGCTTCTGCACGACGTAGCCGGCGTACAGCCACTTCGAGGCCGAGGCGATCGCCATCAGGCTGGTCGACGTGTACGTGGCGCTGTTTCCGGCGGCGTTGACCGAGCCGGCGGCGATGCGCGCGTTGCGGTCGCCGATCTCCCAGTAGAACGGCGTGATCGCAGCGCAGGCGTTGCTGCTGCTCTGCGCCGTGGCCGTGGCGGCCGCGCTGCGCTGTGCATCGTTGGGCGTGGCCGCGGGCGGGCTCGGGGTCGGCGCACTGTCACTCCCACCGCCGCCGCAGGCGACGAGCAGAGCGGCCACGCTCAGCAACAAGAGGCCGGTCGAGGTGATGCGGGTCATCATGTCTGTTGTGTTTGTCATGTTGTCGAAGCGAGATGAGACGAGGCGCCGGGTGGACCGAGCAACACGCGCAGCCATGCGCGCGCCCCCCGCGCCGCACGCAGGTCCTGCGCCAGCGCGAGCCAGCCGTGCAGCGCGATGCGCAGCGGGTTGTGGCTCAACAGCGGCGTGGTCAGCCCGTAGCGCGGCGGCACATCGTCGCGCAGATCCACGAACGTGCCGAACAGCCGGTCGAACACGATCAGCACGCCGCCGTAGTTGCAGTCCAGGTACTCGGGGTTGCTGGCGTGATGCACCTTGTGGTGCGTGGGCGTGTTGAACGCCCATTCGAACAGGCCCAGCCGCGGCAGCCACGGCGCGTGCAGCCAGAACTGGTACAGCAGGTTCGCAGCGAGCGTGACAAGCACCGCGAACGGCGGGAAGCCGAGCCACACCAGCGGCGCGAAGAAGATCGCGCTGCCGCTGAGCTTGCCGGTCCAACCCAGGCGAAGCGCGGCGGCCAGCGTCAGCTCGTTGGACGAGTGGTGCACGGCATGCGTGGCCCAGAACCAGCGCACGCGATGCGCGGCGCGGTGGTACCAGTAGTAGAAAAACTCCTGGCCGACGAACAACAGTGCGAAAGCGAGCGGCGTCGACAGGCTCAGGGTCTGGATCCGATGCGCCAGCGCCCAGGCGAGGATGGGCGCGGCGATCGACAAGCCCAACGCATCGACCGCGCGGCGCCCGACGGCATCGCCGAGCGATGCAAAGTACGCGCGCCAGTCATAGGGCTGATGGCGCACGAAGGTCTGCACCACGCCTTCGAGCGTGGCCGCGACCATCACCAGCGCGAGCAGCGCCAGCAGCCACGGCAACGCGTCGGGGCTCAGCGCGGTGCGGAAGGTGTCGAGCATCATCACAGACTCACTTCGCACCCTGGCGCGCGCCGCGCTGCGCGATCGCATAAGCCTGGATGTCGGCGAGCGTGACGAAGCCGTTGTGCGCCGCGTCGATCTCGTCGAAGTGCTCGTAGACCCGCGGCATCTTGCCCTTGGCCTCGTCGCGCGTCAGGCGCCCGTCGGCATTGGCGTCGGCCGCCGCGAAGCGCTTTTGCAGTTCGGCTTGCATCCGCGCAGCGCGGCCCGACTCCGTGGTCTGTGCGAGCGCCGCGGGCGCAGGGACGATGGCCACGAGGGCCACGATCAGCGCGCGCCGACGATAGTGGTGAAGCGTGTTCATCATGTGGGCTCCGAGTGTGTGGATCACGGGCGCGTCGGGCAGGCGATGCTCGCACCGCCGGCATCAAAGCAGCTCGCGCTGCGCGTCAGGCCGGTGTCTTTGCTGTAGCTGCTGTTCGTCTTCATCGTGTCGCCGGTCGCGGCACTCGTGACCGTGCTGCTGCGCGCCTGCGTGACATTGCCGGCGGCGTCGCGGCTGGCGCTGCCGCTGCTTTGCACGCTGCCCTTGGCCGACTGCGCGCTGATGCCGCTCTGGTGCTGCGCCGAGCCGTCGGCCG
>Ga0307515_10018226_pt1 | contig 12733 bp, 10 predicted proteins | sample 17_EM_MG_FD_194513 | JGI IMG/M metagenome (GOLD analysis project Ga0307515, IMG submission 194513) | Populus trichocarpa ectomycorrhiza microbial communities from riparian zone in the Pacific Northwest, United States - 17_EM | ecosystem: Host-associated > Plants > Roots > Unclassified | place... | reverse complement strand
TTTTTTTTAACTATTCTTTATTTAATTATAGAACAACAAAAATAGATATTCGAAAAATTAAACATCAACCAAATATTGAGACATTTGTTTGAGACCACGATAATCCTATAAAGCAAAATAAAATAAATTATGAAGACTAATTCACAATAAATCAAATGTTGAATGATGAAATTGAAAAATAAAATAGCTAATAAAAACTCAATGTTTAATGATGAAATTAAATAATAATAATAATAATAAAACAACAAAAAATAATAATAAAATCAATCTAAGTGTGTCAGTCTGGACCTTCACAACAAAGTCCAAGCGTATGGGCTTGCTATCTTCGGTTTGTGCGCTTAGGCCTTTTAATTTGTTTTTTGTTTTTTAAGAGATGAACAACGACACTATATCTACTTACCCAGAATCCAATCACCATAATGGTAGCTGGAAATTTGGGAGGCTTTTTTTAACCGAACCTAGGACTTATATGGTTCAGGTTGCGACTAATGCTAGGGTACGAGACATTTAGGAGTTGATCAAGAACCGTTAATGGGGTATTTAGGGTTCAAGTTAGGACATAGTTCAAAGCACTTGAGAGTCTGTTTAGGACTGAATATGAGCAAGCTTGTATTGTCTAATGTTCATGTTAGGATTAGGTTCTAGCTAGAACTAGGTCCATGGTGTTTGGGGTTAGGGCCACAACTATTTCCAGAGCGCTTATAGAGTGAATGAGTATTGAGTATAGTATCCGGGGGTCTAGTTTCAAACTTTGAGGATTAAGTACAGGGTTGTAAGGTGTTGAATCGGAGTTAGGTCTATGACGCCCTGAGATCAGGCCAAGAACAACCAAGTTTTGATTATAGGGAGTTTACGTATTAGTCTTAATAACTCGAATATATGATAAAAACTAAATGTAGTTTTTTTTTAAAAATAAAACTAATTGGCATTCTTGAATATGAGAAATAAAAGAAAAATGAAAACAAAAACAGAAAAACGAAAATGATACCAAAAGACACATTAATTTTCGAAACCAAACATGTATAGTTTTGGAAAAAGAAAATAAGTTGAATATGAGTAAATTTAGAGAAAGAGGTGGGGAGTGACTTCTAAATGTTGGTTCATATCGGGTAAAATAGCCTTCCATGTCCCCAGCCCAATCTCCAACAAAAGAGTGGTACGAGCTTGATATATGGAGTGATTTTGACCTCTCAGTATCTCCAAAAGAAACAATCCTTAACATGAAAGGTCGCAAGCAACAGTCTCGTGCATGATGCACATGGTTGGTCTAATTGTTCACATCGTCTTTCTCGTACGAGTTGAAAAGAAGAAGAAAAAAAGAGAGTTAAAAAACATAATCAGCAAAAGAAATGGTATTCGAATTCGATTCGAGAGGAGGATTAAATGGGCTTCTAAGACAAATGAAGAAGCCCATAATGTGGATCATGAGGCCAAGTCCAAATAAATATCTCCCATAACCAGAAGAAAAGAAGAAGAGCATTTGAAGAATCCGAGAGACAGACAGAAGGCAGCGGCCTGAATGCACAGCAATTCTCTAAACATAATCAAGCTAAGGGCTCTGAGCATCGAAGTAAGAAAATAAAAGAAGCCAAGACGTCAACCAACAAACCAACAGCTCTCTCTCTCTCTCTCTCTCTCTCTGCCTCACTCTCTTCTTCAACCCCTTTTTTATGGTGATTAGTTCCCTCTACCACCATATTTATGCAAGCTAAAAATGCAGTCCTCCTACCACTCCAATTCAAGGTGATTCCAATCTCTCTCTTGCCTCTCTTTTTTTTTTTTCTTCTTCTCTTTAAGAGTTCATGCAATTTTTAATTCAAGAATTTTTATCTCCTTTTGTTTTATTATTGTTGACAGAGAATCTCTGATCGTGTTATTTAAAGCGCGCAATTAAACGAAACGCTGCATGAGCACTGGACTCAAGGCCCCTCTCGTTATTCGCGCCTTGCTTTCTTCTCCGATTTCCCATTCTTAATTTCTCACTAACACTGTACGGACTTGATACTTCTCTGAGTCGTCATTCGCGCCTCGCTTTCTTCTCCGATTTCCCATTCTTAATTTCTCACTAACACTGTACGGACTTGATACTTCTCTGAGTTTTTTTTTTTTTTTGTTATATATATATATATAAAGACACACACATCAGCGATTGAATCTTAATATTGGCAACTTTTATTTGTATCAAATAATTCCGATTTTTTTTCCCGAATTTCCAACATTGCCTCTCAACTGTTGCATCTGTTGGTGATACACAGTCTGCCTGCAGCAGAATTCAAAATGCTGACGTGTATAGCTCGTTCTAAACAACCCGGTGATGACTCACTGAGTCAAGCCGATGACGACTCAGCCGCCACCACCGCCAATCATCATCCCTCCGCTGCCAAACAACAACAACAACAACAACAAGCCATCAAATCCCTAACTTCTCAGGTACCTCCACACTTCCAGGAAAAAAAAAACCAACCAGAAAGTTCAAAAATCCATTGCTCTTATAATTCTCTCTTACCAGCTCTGACTGATTTTAATTATGCTCTTTTTTTTTTTTAATTATTACAGTTGAAGGACATGGCATTAAAGGCATCAGGTGCATACCGCCACTGCAACCCATGCACGGCGCCAAACACAACTACTCAGAGTCGACTCAGGAGCAACTCGACTGAGTCAGACGCCGAGTCAGAGAAATTCAGGTGGTCGCTGCGGCGGACGGGAAGCTCGAGCTCGACGACACCGCGTACGTGGGGAAAGGAGATGGAGGCGAGGCTGAAAGGAATATCGAGCTCCAGTGGCGAAGGGACTCCGAATTCGGTAAATGGTAGTGGGCGTCGGGTCGACCCGCCAATAGTATTCGTTGAAGAAAAGGAACCTAAAGAATGGGTGGCCCAAGTGGAGCCCGGTGTTCTCATCACATTCGTTTCGCTTCCAAGGGGAGGGAATGATCTCAAGCGGATACGCTTCAGGTAAGTAGGTCTCGATTTTTTTTATTGGACGGCGGTGATTTGTTTCTGATGTGATTGATTGTTTGATTTTTGTGTGAGAATCGTATCCTTGTTACTGTTTGGGTAACGGTGACTGAGAGTGTGGAACAACCTGCTTGCTAGTGGATTAGACACGTCATTGATTGGCTGAGAAGTCTGTTACTTTAGATTTTTTTTTTAATTTTGTTATTTTTATTCTGTTATGCTTTGAGGTTTTTTTTAAAAAAAAATGTTTGCCAAAGAAGCTGGGTGCTGTTTGGATGTCAAATGCTTGCACATTCGAATTCAAAGACTTATTTTGTTGTGAATATTTTTTTTTTTTTAAAAAAAATACTTGAAACATTTTCCACTAATCTAAAAACTTTGATGCAAACTTTGATTTACCCTGGTATGATAATTAATTTATTTTCTTGGGAATTTTAGATGGGTGGGCCTTGTTATAGATGAGGCAGATTCAGTTTTAAAAGCTTTTGCGAATTAAATGACGTAGAAGGATACATACATGCATACGCATACATACACAGCTAGCTGATTCCAACTATAATTTGAGATTGCTGTTATTGTGTTTTGAGATCGTTTAAATATTTTCCCTAAAGAATGGTGTGCATTATTAGTAATTTGATTATTGTGAATCCCTTTTGATTTTGTATTCCTGAGAAGTAATATGTGCTTGTTCTTTGATTTTTTCAAGAGCCCTTTTAGATTATTGAATAAATCCCTTTTAGATTTTTTCAAGAGCAATATTGAAATATATGAAACAACAATCCTTGTGATCTTGTTTTAACCACTTGGAGCATTAAGCAAGACAAGTCCATGTTTGAAAGGAGATTCGTCCAAACAATACCTTAGACACCTCTGCCTGTTATGTTCAAATGGAGGGAGGAATAAGTGTAGGACCTACAACCCCACAGTAAAATTCACGCCTACTGGAAAAGCAATCCAAGAAAAGTCCAAAAGAGGAACTCATTGTGCCTCATTAGTGGTGGTGGGGGCTGATTTGATTGTGTTTGTATCCTTTTTCACTGAGCATTGTCGTCGTGTCGGGAGAAGGCTCTGCCCTTTTCTTTTTCAACAAAAATACAAGTATTTCATCACGCCTAAGCCTGATTCTCCGTGACTTTGTCACCTTACGTGACCATTTATTTGACATTTACTTTATCAAATTGCCACATCATCCGCCACTCTCCAACCAATATAGAGGACAAACTCTGGCCCTCAAATGAGCCAAATGTTGGCACCGTACATGGAAAATGGCTGGAGAGTGGAGATGCAAATAGACCTTTCTTGGTTTACAGGGGACATAGATGAAGAATTTTCCTTGGTCATTACTTGTGATGGTTACCCTGTAGTTTCCCCTCCTTAATGACCACACCCTACATTTGACTCCCTGTTCATTCTTCTTGGATGATTTTTTTTTCCTTTTTGACTTTGTTATCCCAATACACACTGGTCTTAATCCCATTAGTTCTTCTTGTTGCTTGGTCTTATCCTGTAATATTTCCACTGGATTGGTTTTGAACACTGCCCCCTCTCTCTTCATGGAAAGTAGCCTTATTCTTTTGACTGATTATATCCTCTACTTCAATAATGTTGCTACCTAAAATGCATTTTAAGCACCGAAGGTTAGATTTTACAATCTTTTTAGTGCTATTAAAATAAGTGGTGCTCTCTTTTGTGTCAAAAAGTACCTCGTGTCCAATTTAGTGGCTTATATAATTATTGAAGTAGATATATAAGACTATAATTGATGGTAGGTTCGATGCTTGAAGCGGTAGGCATGTGAACAGGTTATAGCTTGCATGATGTAAACTCAATGATTATTCTATTTGTAAAATGTCTGAGGACCTCGTTCAAGCCTTAGGGAAATTTCATCTTTATCACTTAATCCTGATAATAGCACCTTTTGTAACAGTGATATTTTCCCTCATGTCCATGAAAGATTTCACATTGTATTTTGCTCAATCGCCGCGTAGTGCTTTAATTTTGGCCTTTACCAAATGGATGTCATGCGCCAAATCATTTGATGCCGATACTAATTCAGTGTTTCCATGATAATTCTTGAAAATCAAGATTCTGAATTTAGTGTGATCTCTTTGATTAGTCGAGACATGTTTAACAAGTGGCAAGCTCAAAGATGGTGGGCAGAGAACTATGACAGGATCATGGAGCTTTACAATGTCCAGAGGTTTAACCGCCAAGCTTTCCCACTACCGACACCCCCAAGATCCGAGGATGAGGTGAGTTCCTTCCTTATTTGACAACTAAAGGCATGGTTATTCAGAGTACAGTGTTTTCAGATGGCCAGTTGGAACATTATAAAGTAGGTTGCCAAATCACAAATTTGTATGACTTGGATGCAACAACATTCAATTTAACCAAATAAACATGCAGTTGGGCCAGCACCACGTTTTGCATTGAATGATTTCCTTGCACAATATAGTAATATGTAGCATCGTTATACTGGGAAGTGAGTTGTGACAACACCAGTGATGTCTAACCATGTCATTCTCTAAACCCTGTTACAGAGCTCAAAGATGGAATCTGCAGAAGACAGCCCGGTAACACCTCCACTGAATAGAGAACGGCTACCCCGTAACTTGTATCGTCCAACAGGGATGGGAATGGGCTACTCGTCCTCAGATTCACTTGACCATCACCCATTGCAGGCCCGTCATTACTGTGATTCTATTGGTTTCACCTCCACCCCAAAACTCTCCAGCATCAGTGGAGCTAAGACAGAAACATCATCAATGGATGCATCTATAAGAAGTAGCTCATCGAGGGAGGCTGATCGCTCAGGAGAGCTTTCCATCAGCAATGCCAGTGATATGGAGACTGAATGGGTCGAGCAGGATGAACCAGGTGTTTACATCACTATCAGAGCCTTGCCAGGTGGAAAAAGAGAGCTCAGACGAGTCAGATTCAGGTAAGATTCCGTGCCTAATCGTTGGATGAATTGATAGTTTCTGAAAAGATTAAACAGTTGCCATGTTGGAAAAATAGCCGACCATGCAAGCATATATATTTAGGCTGTTAGCATTGCAATGACGTTATTCACAGCCTAGTGGCTTTAACATCCATATATATATATTTCAATTTGGTTGCACTAACTGATCAATGACATAGTGGTTACGTATTATTGCAATTTTCTGACCAGAATCTAGAGTCATTTGATCATATATGGATGTTTCTTATTTTCAAACTGTCAGATCATTTTGGCAGGCGAGAAACATGTATGAATAGTTCTTTGTTTGAGATACGGATATTTTAATTATAGGAAGAAAAATGGAGTGTATGTCACATAACTGTAAGTCCTAGCCTTCTCTGTAAAGGCTCTTACTGTGCAGTAGGATCTATTTGATCAGTCAGCTGCATCACAGCTAGTTGATAATTTTTAGTTTGCCATGAATGATGGCCATAGTGACTGCATATCTGCCCAGACTTCAAAAATCAAAATGATGGCCATAAGTTTTCTCATAAGCTGGCAGTATTTTCCCCTTTAACAACGGGGATGTTTTAGAGACAAACTAACATTGCACTCCCACATGGAATGCTGTAAGAAAAAAGCCCCTTGAGTAGATTTGAGTTGACTCGATGCAAATGGTCTGGGCATGATACAAAGGCAATGATTGAGTTCCAGCTTATTCTCAATCATGACTAGAATTGATAACCCGTAGAAAAATTGACTGGCAGCAGTTAATCATGCTGCTTCCACTAATTGTTTTTTTTTATTGCTGACAACAGTATACATTTAGCTTGAATCATTAGTCGTCCAAAATACAAGCTTCTAACATTTCTTTTTTGACCGCAGTTAATCATGCTGCTTCTTCTTTTCTTCTTCTTCTAAAAATAAAAAGTAAAAAACTTGTTACTACTGTATCTAGTATTTACCGAGTATGATCTTGTTTTATATGCATGTGCATTGCAGCCGAGAAAGATTCGGGGAGATGCATGCCAGAGTGTGGTGGGAAGAGAACCGGGCCAGGATACATGAACAATACTTGTAATTGAGCAACACGGTGGCTGCTGGGTCGTTGTAATTGTGGGGGTGTGTTTTTCCCAATATTTTTAACCCTTTTTTTTTTTTAATTTTTTTTTTGGCCTGCCATACCAGTAGAATCTCTTCCATAGATATCCGAAAGGTGCTGCTGGCACCTGTTGTTGCTGGGCACACCACTCGCTCCATCCTTCGATCCAAACTGTGAAGTCTCCCAGCATCGTAACTACGCGAGCATATGTCCTTTGTGGGATGGGGATCGTCGACTTAAATCCATATTTTTAACAGTTTCTTTTGATTATGGGTGGGTAAAAGAGCATTGGTTGTGTATTTTCAAGTAATTTGGGTGGTCGACACATCAACAAGTATCAATGAAAGAATGTGTTTTCTCCTCCCTGCTTCTCTCTCTCTCTCTGCCCTCTCTCTCTCCTCATCTTCTTAAGCTCTCTTTTCCATACCAATCAATGAAAGAATGTGTTTTCTCCTCCCTGGTGTACCGTGCCTGAAGTTGATAAACGTCACCGTATCATATGCAGCCAAGAGGGAAACATCACTAATTTCGAGGCCAAGGTAAAGGGCTGCTGTATGGTGTCTTTTCCAATGCTTTCGACGCTCATCGTCCGGTTCTTGTTCCATTTCCTTTCCGGTGAATCCAGTTCTTTTGGAATGGCTTCTATTTGCTGTCAATTTCATCATCTGAAGTTATGTTTTCATGTTTTAAGCGCTTAAACATGTTTTAATATGTTTTTCCTCGCTTGCTTGATATGTTTTTAGATGTTTTGATATTAAATTAATGATGAATGTTATTAAATAAAGTTTTAGCTTCTTAAAAACAAATGGAGAGATGAAGGACCAAGTTTGACATAACAAAAGAAACAGAGGCTTTTCCACAAAAAGTGTGTAAAAGTTCCATTTAATCCCTCGAGTTTCAATTTTCCATCTTTTGTCCCCATTCTTTTAGGTTATTGCATTTTGATTTTAAACTTTAATTTTTTTTATCACATTTTAGTTCCTGAAAATCAAGAGATGAGAGGGAAAACTAAGGAAAGTGAAATTTCTTGGGTAACCAAAATCCACTCATCAATAACTTTGACTTTTGTATTTATAATTTTTTAAGAAAGAAAAACTCAGTGGAAATTGTTTTCACTTTCAATGATGCAAAAGTAGATTGATTCTTAACAAAATATTTTAAATTTTATTTGATTTTGAGTTTTTAAAACAATTGAAATACGTTTTATTGTTGAAAATTGAGTTTTAAAGGCCCACTCATAAGGTGTTTATTTTATTTTTCATGTTTTGGGATGAAAAATGATAGAAATCTGGGTTTCTATAGCACAAAAACTTGTACTTTGATTTTCTGGTGATTGGAGACTAATTTGGTGGCTGAAAAATTGAACCAGACAAATTGTGTGCTAGGCAAAAGCCGTGTCATCACCTATAATTAAAAAAAAAAAAAAAATTCAAGCAAACAATTTGTCATGTTCCTGGTTTTACCAAAAAAAAAAAGAAGAAGCAGAATAGCATCTAGGCATGGTCTGCAAGATTTAGGCTCCATGACTCCTTTTAAAAGCCAGCATGTAGGCTTGACCTTCTAGGGCCCAGAGAGCATGACCACTCACTTTTTTTTTATTTAATTATCTTTTTATTTATTTTTAAAATGAAATGCTTTTTCATTAATATCATTATAATATTATTCTAAAAAGACAAAAAAATTATGCCTTCCTTTTCAAATAGTTTTTGATCTTATTATAGTAATGTTGTGGACTAATTTATAAAAACATTATATATATATATATATATATATATATATATATATATATATGTTCATAATTTTTTTAAATTGATTATGAATACTTAGTGAATAAGCGTATCTTTTTTTTTCATGTTATTCTTTTATATAATTTTTTAATGTTTTCTTTTATTTATATTTATGTGTCTCATGACATGATTTTTTAAAGTGAATTTTCTTTTTAGTTGCAAGACTAGGTAGCTTTTCTATTTTCGCTACTGGTTGGATTAAGTGCAAAAATTGTTAGTGCTTGCCACAATATTAAGAAAAAACTGAGACTGTATAACAAAAAATAAATATGTGCATTTAGAAACACATGCATAAATATATAAAGTTTTTTAAGCGATGTTGAAGTTGATATGATTTTAAGCTCACATTCTTTTGTGTGATATTAATATGATGATATATTGAACTGATTATAGTCAACTTAGATTAACTATAAAATTCATGATCTAAATTATGAACACAATCATTGTCGCTGTCCAATATAAACTGAGACTTTCAAAAATTAAAGGAAAATAAAAAAAAAGAAGTCGTTATCTAATTTTTAAGAAAACTAAGAATTCTAAAATATGCATTGATTCTAAAATCTAAGGGGTTGATTATGTTCATGAAAATATAGACATCACCCTTACTACATCATTTCAAATGAAATATTACCTTAGCTATGTATTTTCTTCTAAGTTTATCTTATTAATAGTCTAAATTATTTCTAAGCTAATTCACAAACAATTTATTACCAAATGATGTTCGTCGAGCTCATGGCGAACCCTAAATCAGGAGGCTTGCAAACTTGATGATTTTTTTTAATTGTTTTTAAAAGGCATCATGCTAGGCCTACATTCACCCCTAAGAACTAAAAGAGATGTTGATCTCACTATTAAAAATCACGCTTTGACCAAAACAAGACACAAACTTGACGAAAACTTGTCGACATAAATTTTATTATTGTTTGAAAAATAACTATTTAAACACATAAACATACATTGAAAGGCGATAGAATATTTTACAAAATGACACTAATGTCATTGGAAGCCATTAAAAATAAAATAAAATAAAATCATAATAAAATAAAAAATTGCATGAATGAAAAGTTGTTAGATTTTCAAAAATGAATATTTTACACTTGTGTGTATGCAAAAAAGAGACAATATAGTTTTATGAAATGAAACTAATGCTACTGTGAAGTCAATAAAAATAAAATAAAATAAAATATGTACAAGTAAAAAGTTACTAATTTTCAAATATGAATTTTTTCATCCATATGTATATGTAAAAAGAAAATATAATATTTTTAAGAAATGAATATAATGCTACTGTGAAGCCAATAAAAAAAAATACATGAGTAAAAGTTGTTGATTTCTAAAAATGAAAGTTTTAACTCTTATGTGTACTAGAATAAGAGACAACATAATTTTATGAAATGAAACTAACATTATCGCGAAGCCATTAAAAATAAAATAAAATAAAATAATGTAAAAGTAAAAGTTGTTGATTTCCGAATATGAGTTTTTTTAACACATGCATACGTAAAAAGACAACAATATAATTTTATATAAATGATGATCACGTTATTACAAGTTCGGTAAAAATAAAATAAAATAGAAATAAAATAGAATAGCATGGGTGAAGAGTGACCATGCATGAACTATTTTTTCATGGTGTGAATAGTAACTATTAGAAAAACTACTGGAAAAAAGAAAAAGAGAAGGAAGGAGGCTATGGCTTACCTTTAAGAGTGGTTTCAAGCGAGGAGGGGCTACTATGGTTACTTTGAGTGGTGGAAATGGCGATGATGATAGTGATTTTCTCTTTATTTTTGTTTGTTTTTCTCTCGTTTTGTTTTTGCTTTGTTTTCTTTCTTCTTTTTTCTTCTTCTTCTTTTCCTTTTGCTACTTTCCGGATCAAACAACTCTCTTTCTTAACAAAAAAAAACATTTAGAGTGTGCATTAAAACGGGTCCTTTTCAATCTGGTCCTTGGCTTTCTAATTTTCAATTTTTATCTATTTTCACCCATTTTTTCTCAATTTCACTCATAATTGCATTAAAATAGGTCCTTGGATTTTGATGTTTTTTCCAAATCGGTCTTTAGCTTTCTAAATTTTAAATTTTATCCAATTTCACCTATTTTCCCTCAATTTCTTCACAATTCCACCCCTAATTGTATTGCAAATGACCCCTCAACTTCTCTTCCTCTTCAAATTTTAGTCATTGGCTTTCCAATTATCCATTCTCAACCCTTTTTTTAATATTTCTTTTCAATTTCACCAATGGTTGTAATTTTCTCAATCATTTTTTTAATATTTTTGTTGTTTGACTATTTTTTTTTGTTTTTAGGATATTTGAGAGGGGTAAAAATATTGGTTATAACAACTACAATGATTAAACCTGATTGACCAACTATCTCTTTCCTTTCCTTTTTCTTTTCTTTTTCCCTCCTATGATGGGATTTCATCGGTCTCGGGTTGGACAAAATCCAAAGCTAAATTGAATAAAGAGAAGAGAAGGGTTTAGTGCATGCAACGCATACTCTGGCATGTAGGAGAAGACGCTGCATTGAGGCAGTGCATGCAAGTTTCTATGAATTTAGAGAGTGTTTGGCTATGCGTTAGCTTCTGTGTTTTTTTGTCAAACTCAGTAACATAACGTTTGGTTATCTTCAGCAGCTGTGTTTTAGCCATGGGACCCACGAAAATTTGATGTTTCACCTGCGGTTTTGCATAAGCAATATTTCCATGCTTCTTCTGCGTTTTTTAAAAGTGAAGAGTTGCACTCTTCACTGTTCACATAAGTGAACAGTGGGGTTGGCTCTCCACTGTTCACTTATGTGAACAGTGGAGTGTTTCCGGTTGGACCAGGTCCGGTTCAAAGCAATGCATTGAACCAGGTCCGACCCAGTAAAAAAAATTTATTTTTTTTAATTGTGTTTTATTTGAAAAATTAGAAGGAGATCGCTTGATGATGTAGCATTTGCAGAATTTAATCGCAATTTCAATTTTGTTCTTGCCGGGTCCGATCCAGTTAAAAAAATTCAATTTTTATTTTTATTTTTAATTGTGTTTTATTCAAAAAATTAGAAGAAGATCAGTTGATAACGTAGCATTTGCAGAATTTGATCGCAATCTCAATTTTATTTATTTTACCTAATGTTGTTGCGCGCTTAAGAAACTATGAAAAATATAGTCCTTGTTGGATAGATTTCGTACGTGATGAAATTGCATATAGTTTAATGGAACAATAAAAAATATTTGATATCAATATTATTTATTTCATGATGTAATAGTATTAGTTAAATTTACAATATATATATATATATATATATATATAACCTCAATTTAAAAGGCATTCTTTTAACCAAACACATTAAATTACTTTTTGTTCAACCTCAATTTCAACCATAGTTTTAACCAAACATATATTTTTCCAAACCAATCTTAACTAAAAGTATTTTTTATAAAATAATTTTTTTCAAACCACAACAATAATAGCTATCGCAATACCAAACATGCTATTAAAAGAATGCCTTTATGTAGTTGGAAATCGTGGCAGAATGAGCTTTCTCTAAAGGTGACATGTGTAACCTATTCACCTTTGAAGTGTCTTCAACGATTGATTTTTCTTTTCTCTATTTTCCTCTATGTGTCCTCTCTGCTTTCTTGATTTTTATGCATGCTTTCTCTTTGTTATAGAAAAGGATATTCTTTTTAAACCAAGTTTAATTTTAGTCCATTTATTTCCAATAACTTGTCTGATATAAAGTCCAAACTATTTTTTAAAACTGAGCATTAATCCCCTGTCAAGATGTTTTTTCGACATTATGAGAATCCAAAAATAAGATAATTTAATAAAACTATAAATCCAATTCTCAATCAAGATAACTATGCAAGGATTGAATTGAAAAATATATAAAAAAACGGTTGCTTATGATAAAAAAAAAGGGAAGAAAAACAAAACTAAATAGTAAATCAACA
>Ga0307515_10018225_pt1 | contig 12733 bp, 6 predicted proteins | sample 17_EM_MG_FD_194513 | JGI IMG/M metagenome (GOLD analysis project Ga0307515, IMG submission 194513) | Populus trichocarpa ectomycorrhiza microbial communities from riparian zone in the Pacific Northwest, United States - 17_EM | ecosystem: Host-associated > Plants > Roots > Unclassified | place... | reverse complement strand
TTGTTGGGAAGTACTTATTGGACCTGCCCCCCAAACACCCCCCCCCCCCAAAAAAAAAAAAAAAAAGTTTCTTTTTTCCCACTAATATTGTCAGAAAAGCCATTTTTACATTTTTCTCTTGAAGCTGCATCTTTTATGCAGTTGTGAAATATGTGTTATGGTGTCTCTTTTGTTCCAGAGTTTCTGACAATGCTGCTTGCATGTTGTATTCTTAAAATTACATATGATGTACAGGTATTGCTGTTCGTGCTATTAATAGACCTGGCTCGCAATTGCTAGGCGCTAATGGTCGTGATGATGGTCCAATTGTGAGTTTCTGACTTTACTAGGGCAAATTTTCTATTAAGTTATCAATACCTCTTATCACATACATTTTATCTGCTAGATATTGTTGTTTGTGATGGTGCACCCTCTTGTTTCAACCATTCTATTGTTCAACCGCAGACTCATAGCTGGACTTGTCATTTTTCAAATTTGAGACTATTTTCTGTATTTCAATTATTTTTTTTCTTTTCCTTTTCTTAGATCACGTCATGTGCAAAAGATGGAATCAATAAGATATCATTAACCGGATGTGATGCTCGAATCTTCTGCTTAGGAGTTAGAATTGTAAAGCGGCGAACAGTTCAGCAGGTGATTTTAATGATTTTTAATAAGATAATTTTGAATCAATTGAGTTTGAATTTGATGTCATTAGTTTTTTTTTTTATGTTGATTGGGAAAATAAGGTGGTGGCTTGAACCATTTGAAATGTCTTTGCAGTTCTTAGAGATTTTATAAGATAGATGGACTTTTGTAATTTTATGTTCTAATAGAATTTTTTTCTGAAATGAAACAAATAAAGACAGCTGACAGTTTTTTCTCTTAAAAAAAATATCTTATTTGAGACTTGGGAAATTGCCTTGCACTTGAGCACCTTCAACATCATTTGCATTTAATCTCTGATATTTGTTGTTGTATCAGAAAGCTTGATCACAAATACTCATATTTGATCTTGTTGGCAATGTGTCACAGAGATCACTACAGGTAGTTGGTGTACTGATTAGACATCCTATGTGTATATGTTATTTTTACTGGCATTCTGTATACTGCATGTTTATACATATATCCATGCAGAGATAAATGCACCCCATACATGTGTAAACATGCGCATGTGTACATGTGCATGCATATTTCAATTTTGGTACCTTACTACTGAATTTTTATTTGCTGTGGTTCACATATTTTTCCTGCTGCCTATAATGAGCTACAATTAAAGCACGCATCACCTTTTACACTACCTGGGGATTCATCTCACACTGCTTCATTTTCTGTTTATTGTTTAGATATTCAACTTGATTCCCAAGGAGTCTGAAGGTGAGCGTTTTGAAGATGCACTTGCTCGTGTTTGTCGCTGCGTTGGTGGTGGAACTGCAACAGATGATGCCTATAGTGACAGTGACAGTGACCTGGAAGTTGTTGCAGATTCTTTTGGTGTCAATCTTCGTTGTCCTGTATGTTAAATGAACATGATATGAGAGTTCAAGTCCATAATTCCATGCATGTGTGTTGCACTGAGTGCTTTGTTCTATGCAGAGTTAATATCTGATAGTCACTGTCTTGAATATTGGTCACTTCTCCTATGACTATTAATTTGATAGTAGGGAAACAGCCACCTTTTGTTGCAACACGTGGCGGGTTTGGGTGTGTGGAATAGGTCCTTTTTTTCATTCAGAGTCTTTTGGTTTCTCTAAGCAGGCACTGTAAATGCAATTAATGGGTTTTGGGAGGGCTGAACAGGAGTGGCAAAAACCATTCTGGAAAAGATCATGCAGTTCTTTTCCTTAAGCATGCTGTTTATGATCATTGCTACTAGATCACTAAGGAAAATAATGCTGCTAGATTTTGGTTTTGACCAGTCTAGGATCTTTCTTGTATGCTTAACAATATGTTTCATGAAAGTATAACACCTACAGGAGTGGAGTCTTTCTGTTACAATTGTGACATCTATTCCAGAATTTCTCTTTTTATATGGGTTATATTCGACCAATTATGTAATGCAATATGCTTTCTCTAGTGATATTATGTTCTTAGGGATGTACCACTTTTGTGAATGTGCATGATGACAATGTTGCAATATCTAATGCTTTCACACTAAACAATGTTTTATTTTTCCAGCATCTTGTTACCTCATTCTTCAAATTGCTTTATTAAATTGTAGCATTCTTCATTGGTAGCAAGCTTCAAGAAATTAGGATTAGGTATATAGTGCAGTCATAAATTCGGTGGCTTAGTTGCTGAAATTGTTTCATGAAATTGATTTCCATGCATAGATGAGCGGTTCAAGAATGAAGATTGCAGGAAGATTCAAATCTTGTGCGCACATGGGCTGTTTTGACCTGGAAGTTTTTGTGGAGCTGAACCAGCGTTCTAGGAAGGCAAGCACTAATCATTTTTTAATATATATATATAGGAATATGAATAGGTTCCTGTTATATCTGTTTTATGTATCTGAGCTACCATTGCACTCTACACAGTGGCAGTGCCCCATCTGTCTCAAGAACTACTCCTTGGAAAATATAATCATTGACCCATATTTCAATCGCATCACATCTAAGGTATTGCTTCCTTGTCCTTCTCTGTTCATCCCAACCCTTAGTTTATGGTACTTGTGTATTTTATATTTGTTCACTTGTGTTATATAGATGAGGCATTGCGTGGAAGATATTTATGGTACTTGTGTATTTTATACTTGTTCGCTTGTGTTATATAGATGAGGCATTGCGTGGAAGATATAACAGAGATTGAGGTGAAGCCTGATGGTTCCTGGCGAGTGAAAACAAAAACTGAATCTGACCATAGGGATGCTGGAGAACTTGCTCAATGGCATAATCCTGATAGCACTCTCTGTGTCCCTTACACTGGAGAACTCAAATCAAAAGTGGAAATGAAGCAGATCAAGCAGGAAGGTGGTTCAGAAGGTAATGCTGGTGCTAGTTTGAAACTTGGAATCAGAAAGAATCGTAATGGGTTTTGGGAAGTCAGTAAACCTGACGATATGAACACCTCCTCTTCAGGTAGATTGCAAGAAAACTTTGAACTCTATGAACAGAAAGTTATTCCTATGAGCAGCAGTGCTACTGGTAGTGGTCGTGATGGGGAAGATCCAAGTGTAAATCAAGATACTGGTGAAAATTTTGAATTCACAAACAATGGAATGGAGCTTGATTCTTTATCGTTGAATGTATATTCAACGTACGGATTCACTGACCAAAATTTATCTGCACCAGTAGGGAATGCAGAAGTCATTGTTCTTAGTGATTCAGATGAAGAAAATGATATATTAATGTCCTCTGGATCTGTCTACAAGAGCAATCAAAATGGTGGTGCTACTATTTCTGTGCCCTCTCCTGAAATTGCAGATCATTTTCTGGAAGATCCTACACTTGGGACTGGTGGAAATTCTTGCTTGGGTCTTTTCAATGCTGATGAATATGGGATGCCCCTCTGGCCACTACCTCCCGGAAACCAAGCTGGTCCGGGATTCCAATTATTTAATTCAGATGTCTCAGATGCCTTGGTTGATTTACCGCATGATCCTGTTAACTGTCCCTCTTCAATGAATGGCTACACATTAGCTCCAGAAACTGTCATGAGATCTACTTGTTTAATTCCAGATTCTTCTATTGGTCGATCAGACACGGATGTAAATGATGGTTTGGTTGATAATCCCTTGGCTTTTGGCAGAGAAGATCCCAGTCTTCAAATCTTTCTTCCAACTGGGCCTTCAGATGCATCAATGCAGTCTGATATGAGGGATCAAGCTGATGTGTCAAATGGTGTCCGTACTGATGATTGGATCTCTCTTAGGCTTGGTGGTGGTGGTGCTACTGGCAATCACAGCGAGGCAGTTCCTTCAACAAATAGACTGAATTCAAGGCAGCAGATGCCATCTAGAGAAGATGGCATGGATTTGGCTGGCACTGGTTTGTTTCGTTTTTCTTAAGGCTTTATAATTGTTGGTTAATGTTTCTGGAGGAAAGTGTGCAAGTTTTAGACCCGTGTTATGCTACTTTCGTATCCACTTTCTATGTTTTGATGTTCATCTTTTAATTTTTTCAACACTGATTATACCCACTTCCGCAGATTCTTTGCATCTTGGTATCAATGATGGCAGATCTGAAAAGGCAAGTCGACAAAGATCAGACAGTCCTTTCTCATTTCCTCGCCAAAAACGTTCTGTAAGACCACGGTTGTATCTTTCTATTGACTCGGACTCTGAGTGAAGGGAAGTGAATCTTTTTTGCTGAGATAATTGCTGCTTTTGTTTGAGATTTTTGCGGACAGAAGACATTTGCTGGGGTGATAAGGTGATTTTCAAGTTAAAGACCTGTACGTAGAAAGTGGAAAGAATTGTAGTCCATACGACGTTGGAGTCCCGCACATGGCAATCGATGAGCTGTGAGCGCCTTCTTCAATTTTGTGAAGCATACAATGGTTTCTGATCTTGTCAACAAGCTCCTAGCCAATTTTCAACAGATTTATTTAAGTTGCTGGTAAATTGTACAGCCTACGGAGAATTCAATTAAATCCATTGGTTCCCTTGGATTTTCAGGATTGTCCCATTTAGTAAAATCTTCGTGGTCATATGCTTAATGATGAGAGCCAAGTAGCCTGTAAATATCGCTCAGATTCAGAGCCAATACACTCTTCACCCTTTGTTCACTCTTCACTCTTCACTCTTCAGCCTTTGTTCTTTTTTGTTGCCTACCATCATCCTTTTCTTGAATCAATTCTCCCAAAATCAATAAACTGACATCACCACATTTCGCCTTATTGTTATATTGTCGCCATAAAAAAAAAAGATGGCATCTTCTGAGTGGATAATGTTCTTGTGGAACTTGGTTTGTGCTGGTTTGATCTTATAGTATTTAGCTTCCAAAACTTTGATTTGAAAAAACTCAGCAAGATTATAAGATGATGTAAAGAAGTACAGCTTGCTATATTGTTTTATCCATGATATTGTTGTGTACTGCTATCAATCAATCTTCATCCTCTTTCTGTGATGGATTTCATGCTCCTTTTCAACTGCTCTTTTTAGAAATAGAAAAAGGAAAAAAAAAAGTAAATAATATGAAAAGATTGATGGGAAAGAAAAACATTTTTAAAATAAAATAATGTTGAATTAAAAAAGTTAGATATTAATTTATAATTTACTATGTTTCATCTCATAACTTCAGTCACGAGACCAGATTCAAGCGCTAGAAACGATAACCTGATTATGTGAATTGATCGAACGTGTATTTATCAGCTTGGTAATGCACAAAAAGGCTATCTAATCCTGGATTTTTCTTTTATTTTCTTGGTTCGACAGTAAAGAAATCAGCTTGCATGTAAATCAAAACAATCCCTTTCTAAAGGATCTTAAAAGGCGAACCCCTCATGTATCAGTATGATACATTCAAAGAAATTTTAATAAATCCTCCCAAATACTAGCCCTAGGTTTGAACCTGAAAAGTTTATGAAAAAAAAGAAAAAAAAAAACCCCTCTTAATTAACATGCCAACTCCTTGGAAATCATCCTATCTTTTCTTAGGACACGAAAATAAGACAAGAAATGGACTTGTATATAAAAGGACTCGAAAGGAAATGAAATTAGAACTCCGACAAAAATTCCCGCGAGATCTCTAGCTAATACCATGCAATCTCTCAACTTTCAAACAACCATCATCAGTCCTCTAAGTTGATCTAAGTTGATCATCAGTGGGGTGTAAGAAAGTGCACCTCCAAGTTCCAAAAATAAGGGCACAGATGACACATGAAACAACTTTAGACAGCCCTTTTAAATTAAATGATTTCAAGAAGTCCAGTAAGGTCTGCATCTCTACGGTAAGCAGGCTGTTATATCAAGCAGCATTAAGGCATGCCTGACAATAGTCAGTCTTCGATTTCTGACTCGAGAACTGGGCAGAGTCTCAGGGCTGAAGAACCAAGATGCATGCCCCGAACTACAGCGCCATATCCAACCTTAATCCTGTGGCACAGGAGCGAGATGGAATCCCACAAAGCTGTTCTTCCCTGAAAACAAAGAACAAAAGAACAATTCTTTCAAGCAAAACACATTATTGCTGTAGCACACACGTATCCCTGTTGCATCCAAGAATTACCATTATTTCTTACAGATAAATCGAGGATGAATTTTTTGGAAGTAGAGGGACTGGCGTGGGGAAATTTCTTCCATGTTCTTAGCATAATGATGTTTATTGTATTATTTCATTAATGGCTAAGATTTTTAGGTTTTGCAGAGTTTAAAAAGAATATGCAGTTTGGTAAATCAACCATAACTTTTAATCTGATTATTCGATCGAGTTGAAATTTTGACAGAAAATTTTGAAGGCCTTGTTTCTCATTGAGTTGAAATTTCATGATGATTGGAGATCGACAAGGCTTTCAAACAAGGCTTGAGAGTTACTGCGAAAAATTATCTTTATTTATTTTATTGTATTTGGATTCTTTTTCTTATTTAGATTAGGACTTTTAATTTAATTAAAATTTTACTATTTAGAAATCCTAATGCTAGATAAGTTTTAATTATGAATTTTTCCTATAAAAGATTTTAGTTTTAATCATAAGTCCTTTTCTATAAGAGATTTTAGGACTAATATAAATAGGGATGCCTAGTTTATTTTAAGATGAATGTTATTATTTAGACTTTTAATAAAACATTAGAGAGTTTTTTCTAAATTTCTCTACAACTTAGGTATGTAACCTTAAAGCTTGAGAACCCTAGCTTCTATCCATGCTATACACCGCGGCACTAATCCTTATACTAGGAATGCTAACATTTCCTTTTAATTCTATTATTTTGTCTTTCCATCTATTACTCAGAAATAAAATACCCCATTAGCTACCTACCTGGAGAGAGAACTGCAGCTTCTGATCCCAGTATAAAGCAAATACTGTAGGGCTTTGCTTTCCAACAGCTAGTACTAAAGCTCCTGGGTGAAGCATGGAAGGAGCACTGGATATGACAGATATGTACTTCTCAGGGAACCTTTCTCTAGGAGGCAGAACCCCCAGGAATAATGGATTCTTGCTAGACTGAGCTCCAGCATTAGATGCGGGATCTACATGCAACATCCACTTTGGATGTTCAAGGAAAGCACAAAAAAGATATAGAAGCAAATGAGAATCATCCAGAAGCCCAAGAGTACGCTTTTTATTCTTTTTGTCATAAACTTCCCCGCTTCCTGGATACTCATAATTCTTCAAGCAGGTTCCTTCAGCAAGCTCTGTTACAGTTGCACAAGCAGGGAGCCGAAATATAACTTGTAGAATTGATGGAGGCAAATTGAAGAAAATATATAGAGATTCATTATAGGCTATAGGCATAAAGTGTAAGGTATAAGACTCTGCATACCTCGGATCCTCTGAACCATATAATCTTCCCGAACATTGCTATGTGGCAGCAAACCTCTGGCCCACTCTCCTCTCATTAACACAAGAAGCCTCTGGTGTTTAGTGATGGCATCCACACACTCCTGCATAATTGATATCATAGGATTTTGCTGCGGAGATTGCTGGAGACTGGATAGAGGTAACTTCACTGCATCCAATAAGATGAGCCAAGTGAAATTCCTACCATTGATCCACATAATGATGAGGAATGAACAAAGACAACAATGAGAATTAATATTTGACTATTTAGGAAATTTAATTTTGTATAATTATTCTAGAGTTTTAGTATATTATCTAGGAAAATTTGTATTTACTAGTTATTAGGTAAAGCATGAATCTAATTCATTTAATATTTAGTATGTTTTTCTATTCCTATTAGGACATTTAGTTTTCCTACTAGGATGAAGGAGCTTTTTTCCAAGACACGGAAAAAATGATGTAGGAGCTTTTAATTGTCTTTTCGATACTGCTTTATTCATTAGTTAAGATAGAGTCATGGGACTAAAATGTAACATTTTAAAATATTTGGATGGCTAGGATTGGAAGATTAGTTTGGGACCTTTAATCTAGAGCTGGTTGATTTTATTGTAACCCCAGTATAAGTCGGATGTAAAATAGAATTATAGCCGTTGTCTACTCCTATTCAACATTATATCTCAGAAACTTGAGGTTTTCTTTAAAGCTTAAGTTACAATGTCTATTTGGTTTGGCACTTATAAATATGCACCCTGATTAGTTATTGAAATAATGCTATGAATAGTGATTGATTAAATACATTGAGTTGCTTTCCAAGCACTGGTTTTCTTGAGTGTTTGTTCTTGTGTTAATCAATTGATTGTACTTCACATAATAACCCCAATCCAAAAATTTCTTTTTTAAAAACAAAATTTTTATGATGAAGCAACTTACAGGTGGAAGCATCAAGAGCCTGCAAAAGAGTAGCCCGTAACTGACTGAGAAGTCCATCTTCATCTAGAGAGAATGTCGGTTGCCATTCCTTCCTATCAGTTGAAGACACAGTAGCAGTATTTTCACTAGGTGTATCACTTCCTACTTGACTAATTGTTATTGAAATACCAAGTTTAGCAGCTGCTTGCATTACCTAGAAACATGATGAGTATAAATAAGGGCATCAAACATTTTATTTAAGGAAAAAAAAATGATTATGGACATTGAACAGAAATAGAAACTGACCATATAATATGTTCAGCTTCTGCAAAATTAGGGACACAAATTGACAAAGCAAAATTTAAGCTTTTGCAAATGATGCAAAATTAATGGCCATGCACCATGAAATTTCTCAAATGAGTAAAAATAACTCAGCGATAAAATATGCTTCTGTCTCAAATAGAGGCTAGACAGACTGCACAAGTGTATTTTTGTGCTCCCAACATGCAAATGGCACATGTATTGGATATGCCAAATTATTGGACACTGTCAACTCTCAAGTTTCCATTATAATATAGCCTGATAGATGATAAACAATTGTATGATGACAAATGACTTGCTGAGTTAGAGTAGTCACAATACTGAAAAGATAGAAGTAACAATTAGACCTGAATATGACTGCTTTCAATCTTGTCAAGTAGAGGATTAAGCAAAACTGATGAAAACCATTGCCTGAGGCGATCATGCCAGCGCTCAATTTGAGGATAAATGCCCAAATTTTTGAAAGCTTCAATGGACTCTTCCATGGACATTGGTGGAGGAAGGTCACCCTCGCCTATCTTAGGGGGAGTGGTAAATTTCTGGGAACCAGGAGACATCCTCACAGGCCTTAAGGGTGTGCTCCTTGTAACTCCAGGGGTATTAGCTGGACTTGCTACAGTATTAGGACTAGCCATGCCAAAGCCCCCTATGGTGGGAGGTGGAGTGGCATATTTACCAGCTGATTCACTGATTTTCTCATCTACTTCTGCCAAGAATTGTTCAAGTTGTTCTTCTGTTCTTATCTCTTTAGTATAAGAGGCTCGCTTATCTGACCAAGGGGTTGAGACTGCTGAATCGATCGCTGGAGAACTCTGAACAGAAGGCAGAGGTGAATTGGCCCCAGGGACAAGATAAAAAGATGGAGAATTCCGTGATTTGGATGGGGTGCTAAAAGAGGCCATCTTATTTCCACTTCCAGCATTTGATTTATCAGAGCCAACTCGAGACTTCTGATGCGAACAGGTAATTAGCTGATGAATTGGAACAAGGACATTAGAAGCGGATGATGTGGGGTTTGACTTGGGAGGTTTCTTTGAAGATTCAGATACAACAGGCTCAACTTTTGGCTTTACTCCTATAAGCCCCAATTGACGGTTTGTTAGCTGTGGTTGATCTCTAGCATCTTTAGAGGGAGAGGTTATACGCACACCAGCAATTTTTACTCTGTACAAAGAGATGGCCTTGAAGATGGAGAATACAGATCCAATAAATAATAAACCCACCACTGCCTGTGCTGCCTTTGCAAACAAATCTGACACAATTATAATGAAAGTTAACTTCCGAACATTGTAAAAGTAATGGATGTAGTTAATTTAAGATAATAATTGAGGAGATTCTGCTTAAACTCAGCAACTTACAAGCCACTTCCTGCGAAAAAATTCTGAAGCTCATCTTTTCGATCAACCCATTTTCCCTTCATCATTTAGAAGCCAATATAGTGTTACTCAAATGGGATATAACTAGAACAAATTGTCTTTAGTAATAAATTTAAAATTTTGAAAAGTGATTAAACCAAAAAGGACTTTGTCAAACTTAACATATTATCGCCGAGAAACACAAGGGGTAAAACTTGACTGACAACTGAAAGCACAATGCCAGAGTTGTTTTATTTACCAGATGATAAAATCAATTACCCGTTTCCAAGTATCAACTTGTGTGGTATCTTCTTAATGGCAAACAATTTTCAGAAAATAAGAAAGAAAGCACATCCACTATATATGGCAATCAAAAACTATTCCATCAATATTGATTTGTGCGGAAAAAAAAACCTAGCTAACATAACATTAGGAAAAGAAGACAAAAGTTGAATCTTCATCCTCCGAGATATGGGGTTAGATACCTGGAGATTGTTGAGAGTAGAGAAAAGGCGGAAGCGGAGGATAGAGAAACGATGAAGAGGAGAGCGGATTTAGAGGGCCGGAGGCTTTTGGCGGTCAGGGCAGCAGAGAATGCTGGGTTTTGGTACGCTGCAAACTTGGAAGATGGAGTTGGAGGACCTCGTGTTTCCATTGCAACAAAACACTGCTACTTGTTTCGTCTCTTTTGTGCTTGCTTGCTTGCTTTATATCATGTCAAAAAAACTCATTGGCAGAGCAGCAAAGCGTTTTTCGCCGCAGGCAGGCAGGCTTGGGTTTATTAGTTTTTGGTGCTCAAACGGGAAGTACCCTCGTCCTTCACCTCACCAATAGATTGTTCAAATATTTAATTTACCGTGTTGCCCTTAGGCCTTACCTGGTTCGTGTTGGGTTGTTTCGAGTCCGAATCCGTGACTCTAATTCAAACCCATTGGGGTTTCGGGTTCTATTTTCAGTTTTTTTACAAGTTCAGTTTTTTTTTTAGTTTAAAAGTGTTTTTTTTTAAATTAAGTTTTTTATTTACTTCAAATTAGTTTTTTTTATGTTTTAAAATTGTTTTAATATATTTATGTCAAAAATTATTTTTAAAAAATAAAAATTATTTTGATGTATTTATAAGAAAAAACACTTTGAAAAATAACTGTTGTCACATTTCTAAACACCCATGTATGATAATGATTTTGGTCTACACAAGGTGGTATTTTAAGAAAAAAAAAAATGATAATCAAGGAAGGAAGAAAAGAGTAAGTAAAGATATTATATTAATAACTTTCCAGACCTGTTTTTTTAAAAATAAAAATGATAGATATAAGAAGAGAAAATAAAATTCTACTTGTAATTTCTCTCTAATTATTCTGTAGGCCTTATAAAATTACTTTTTTAACCCTTTAATAAAGTACTGTTCTAAATTCCTGTTAATTTTATTTACTATGTTACTATTAATTGACTCAAATAAAATGTCTAGATTTTAGACCTATAAACATTAAATTATTAAAGTTTATCAAAACTAAAAAAAATAATAAAAATATTAAATTGAAAAAGAATGAAAAACAAATTAAAATCTTTCAAAAACAAATTGAAGAATATGAGATTCTAATATATTTTTGTTAAAATTTTAATAGTCTTTAATATTTTAAAAAAATGTTAAGAATTTGTATTTTATTTTTATTATTAAAAACATAAAGTATTATTAAATATCTAAACATCGTGAAGAATTGTATTATTTTAGGATAAGTATACGAGATTCTAATCTTCCTTTTTTTGTAAGTTAGAAAAGTAAGTATTTTATTTCATTTTTATTACTAAATAAATTGTTTTTATTTAAATACATTAAATTTAGTATGTTTTTATTGTTTAGAAAAATAATTTTTTAAAAATAAAGAATTATATTTTTCTATGAGATTCTAATCTTCAATTTCTTTTCTTTTTTTAAAATTTAATATAACTTTTATTATTTAAAAAATATATTTATTTTTTATTATTAACCAAGTTATTTTTTACTTGGTTGGTATTAATTTTAAAAACTCAATGTATTATTTATTTTTATATTATAGATAGTACACGTGGCATGATTTAGATCCTTTATTTGGATGAAGTAACAACGTTAAGTTTAGACGGACAAAGTTGCACAACGAGGTTGTACAAAGGATTCAATAAATACAGAGTTGTATAGTAAAAGGAGTTGTTATAAACTAAATTCATATGAAGGGTCAATATTAGAAAATTTTGAATGCAAAAAGATCATACGAGTGATTTTCCTCGTGCTTTTGTATGTCCAATCATTTTAGCGGGCTTTTAAAATTTAATAGAGGTTATTTTTACTTGGAAATATATTAAAATAAATTTTTTTATTTAAAAAAAATTATTTTTAACATCAATACATGAAAATAATTTGAAAACACTTAAAACAAATTAATTTGAAGTAAAAAAGATAAAAACTTTCAATTTTTTTCAAAAGAGCTTTTAAAACGCAAAAACAAATGGACTTACTTGTGTTTTTATATAACGGTATGATTTATTTATTTTTATTAGAGAATATATAAGGATATATAAATTGGTTTTCTTTTTTCCCTCGTATTCTTATTGGAAAAAAAAAGACACATTAATATAATAATTTTTATAGTAATTTGAAGGCATTATAATGATAGTAACTTGAAGTTATAAACTATTAAATATTTATATTTATTGCATCATAATTATTCAGCAACTTAACTAAGTGCCATGTAATTATA
>Ga0307515_10018224_pt1 | contig 12734 bp, 2 predicted proteins | sample 17_EM_MG_FD_194513 | JGI IMG/M metagenome (GOLD analysis project Ga0307515, IMG submission 194513) | Populus trichocarpa ectomycorrhiza microbial communities from riparian zone in the Pacific Northwest, United States - 17_EM | ecosystem: Host-associated > Plants > Roots > Unclassified | place... | reverse complement strand
TTATAGGGTTCTACTTTCTAGTAGGCCGTAATAAGTTTATTATATAGGAAGTCGTCTATTTAAAGCTTAGTGTTAAGGCCGTGCTATAGGTGCCGGAGGTCTTTAATAAGAATTTGCAGGTACTCTATAGTCGATTTTTTAGTATTCTTATTAATTACGGTCCGTAGCTTAGTCGCATTCTATTAGGTAAGGATATTACGCTTATATTCCGGTCCTTTAAAGTAGTTATAGGTAGCTTTATATAGCTTATTAAAGGGAATACTAAGAGGGTTGCTCTTAAGGTTAGTGTAATAGTAGTTAAGTACTAGGCCGCGCAGTATAGTAGAGTAGGCTTAGCTAAACTCTTATTTAGGAATGTTAGCCTTCTAGTAAAGATCTATAAAAATAGTTAGTTTAAAGTTAAAATTGTTGTTTTTACTGCTATACTTAGATTCGTTAGTATAGAGCTTAGCTAGGTTAGCTAGTTCCTTACTATAGGTCTTTACTTAGGTAGGTTGCGGATCTATAACTTAAGTAATAAAAGGGGTTTAGTCTATATTTTGGTTTACAGGGGTATTACAGTCTATAATTTAGGTTACGGTGGTATTATAGTCCGTAACTTAAGTATTAGGTATACTTTAGCCAGTAAGATTAATTCTAATACTACTTAGGTTTATGGAACGAATTTAGTTAAATAGGTTAGCTATAAGGCTAGAGATTCTATTAAGTTTAAAGGAGGTAAAGAGGTTGCTAGTTTTAATATAATCTAAGATCTACTCTTTAGTCTATTCCGTTTAGTCCTCCTTATATAGTATATTATATAGAGACCGTGCAATAGTGACTTATTTATCCATTTTAACCTATACGCCTTAGTGACGTAAAAGGGTTCGTAGGTTACGGATAGCAGTAGGGTTGCAAGCCTTAAAAATAGCTTCCGTAAAGTCCGCAAAGTCTTCCTTATATTACTCCTACAGGTCGTCATTTATAAGCTTAAAATATCCGTATTTAAGGATTTTGTATTTAATATAGTTGTTGACGTCAGTTATAGACGTAAGGTCAACTCCTTAGCTCCATTTCTCTTAACCTTTATTAACTTACTTGCTTAGGTCTGCTATACTATATATATAGTATAGTATATAGCGGGTAGTAGAGGTCTTATAGGGTTTGTAAAAGCGGTTAGTGGGTCCGTAGTGGTTTATAGAAGGGTAAGGATATCCGTAAGGGGTCTTAATAGGTCCGTAGTAGTTTATAAAGGGGTAGGAGGTCTTTATAACAGATCTAAAAAGAGGTCGAAGGTATTAGAGGAGGGCGTAGTAAGAATAGGGGTTTAAGGTTTAAGGATAGGGGGGTTCTATAAAGGTCTGTATTCGCGTTTATAAACTTTTAGTAAACTATACTAAGACTTAAATAAGTATATAGAGTTGGTAATAAGTCTATAATCCCCGACTTCTAACCTTCTAGTAGGTTATACTAGGAGTCTAAACGGGTAGTCGCTATTAAGTATCGCTTAGGGGGAGGTATTAAGTAATTGCTAATCTGTGCACGCTTACTAATTAGTGTTTATACTAACTTAATAGTATAAGTAAGTTATATCCTAGGGCACGAAATACGTATAGTATCGTATACTCTTTAGGATAGTAGTAACTATCTCTTATATTAAAGCAGACTACGTAGTCTATATACTAATGCGACCTCCCCTTAATTAGGTAGTGCTTTAGGAGTGCACTAAACGCGTAAGTAGGTAGTTAGTGCACCAAACGCGTAAATGCGTAGTTGGTATACCGAACGCGTAAGTACACAGTTAGTATAATAGGTGCTGTAATTATACATTATAGTTATAAACTAAGAAAGTCTTAGTAGTATATAAAATATCTAAGGATTTTTAAGATTTATAAATTTCTATTATTAATTTATTAATTACTTTTTAAAAATTATTTAGCTATTAGTAAACTTAATAAGGAAGAATATAAGATTTAAATAGACTACTAAATATAAATAAGCTTTTAATAACCTAAAATATCGTTTTATAACTACTTTAATTTTTATTTATTTTAATTTAGACCTTAAATATATTATTAAAATAAACTCGTCTAATTATATACTAGGAGGAGTATTATCGCAATATAATAAGAACGGCAAGCTATACCTAATAGCCTTTCTTTCCTAGAAACTTACCCTTACTAAATTAAACTATAAAATTTATAATAAGAAACTACTAGTAATTATTAGATATTTTAAATAATAGCGTTTAAAACTTAAAGAATTATTATTTCTAATACGCGTATTAATAGACTATAAAAACCTATAGTACTTTATAACTATAAAGTAATTAATATAATACTAAATTTATTAGGCCGAATACCTCTTATAATTTAACTTTAAATTATATACTAACCTAGTAAACTTAATTAAAAGCTTAACTTATTAATATAATAATTATAAAACTTACCTATTAGCACCTCTAATAAACGGATTATAAATTAATTATAAATTCTACTACCCCCTAAACGCTTTAAGAAACTATACCCTATATTTTTAAATACGGAGCTTAATAGAAATAAATTGGAAATTAATAAGTAGGATATAGAAATTAATAAATTAATAGAGTATAAATATAAGAATAACCCCTAGATAGTAAATATAATAAAAGTAATTTAAATAAAGAAATAGTAATATAAGGATATCACACTCACTAAATGCAAAATCCGTAATAATTAGTTATATTATTAATAAAAAATAGTAGACCTAAATTCCGAACCCTTATAATTTAAAATACTTAAATTTATATATAATTCCCCTATAGTAGGGTATTCTAGCTATATAAAGACCTATAAGATTATCTAATAAGTATATTACTAGCCTATAATATATAACTATATATAAAAATATATTTAAGTATATAGAATATATATATATATATAGGAAGACCTTTTATATAAAGAAGTAAGGAGTATTTTAACCGTTGCTACTTCTAATATAAAGATAGCAAGATATCTTAATTAAATTTATAGTTAATCTACTTAATAGTAATAGGTTTATAAATATTATAGTAGTTATTAACTATTTTATAAAAATACGATATATAATTCCTATAGACTTAATTAATATAATATTAGTAGCCGAATATTTTATTAAGTACGTCTTTAAGCTATATAGACTTTTTAATTTTAGACTTCTAATAAGCCTTATATAAATAATTAAGTATATAAATATAACTCTTAACTATGTTTTATCTAGAGATAAATAGTTAAACTTAAATTATAAACGTAATTATAGAATAATACCTATAAATATACTACTCCTACCTATAAGACAACTAGGAAAAGTAGCTACCTTTAGCTAAGTTTACTATAAATAATATAAGAAATAAATTAATAGGCGTTACGCCGTTTTACGTAACCTATAGATAAAACCCTTAATTTAGATTTAAACTATAACCTAAAATTAATATAATAGGACCTATAATTAAGAGGACTTAACTAATTAATACGTATAACTTTATTAATTAAATAAAATAGTTAATAGAACTATTATAAAGTAAATTAGTATATATTTAAATGGTATAGAAATAGTATATAAATAAAGGATAATGTATAATTATAGCACCTATTATACTAACCGCGTGCTTACGCGTTCGGTACACCAGGTACGCGTTTACGCGTTCAGTGCACTAACCACTCGCTTACGCGTCTAGTGCACTTATAAAGCACTAACTAATTAGGGGGGAGGTGTATTAGTATATAAACTACATAGTCTACTTTATACAATCGAAAGTCACTACTATCCTAAAGAGTATATAATATTATACGTATTTTGTGCCCCGGGATATAACTTACTTATACTATTAAGTTAGTATAAACACTAATTAGTAAGCGCGCATAGATTAGCAATTACTTAATACCTCCTACTAAGAGATATACAATAGCGACCACCCGTTTAAACTCCTAGTACAACCTACTAAAAGATTGGAAGTTGGGGATTACGGACCTATTACCAACTCTATATACTTATTTAAGTCTTAGTATAGTTTACCGGAAGTTTATAAACGCGAATACAGACCTTTACGGAACCCCCCCATCCTTAAACCTCGAACCCCTATTCTTACTACACCCTCTTTTAATACCTCCGACGTCTTTTTAGACCCCTTACGGAGACCCCCTACCCTTCTGCGAACCGTTACGGACCCGTTAATCACCTTTACGGACCGTTACGGAGACTTCCTACCCCTCTGCGAACTACTACGGACCTATTAAAATCCCTTACGGACACCCTTACCCTTTTACAAACCACTATGGACCTGCTAACCGCTTTTACGGACACTATAAGACCTCTTCCACCCGCTACATACCACACTATACTATATAGTATGGCAGACATCAGTAAGCAAGTCAGCGAAGGTTAAAAGAAGTAGAGATAAGGAGTCGACATTATGTCTACAAACGACGTTAACGACTACATTAGTTTTAAAATCCTTAAATATAAATACTTTAAGCTTATAAATAACGACCTATAGGAGCAATACTAAGAAGACTTTGCAGACTTTACAGAAGCTATTTTTAAGGCCTATAACCCTATTACTATCCGTAAACTACGAACCCTTTTACGTAACTAAGGTATATAGGTTAAAAGGGACAAACGAGTTACTGTTATATAGTCTTTATATAATATAATACATAAGAAAGACTAAACAGAATAGACTAAAGAGGAAATCCTAGACTAGGTCAAAACCACTAAAAAACTCTTTACTTCTTCCAAACTTAATAGGATTGCCAGCCTTATACCTAACCCACTTAACTAAATTCATCCTACAGACCTAAGCGGCTTTAGAGCTAACCTTACTAGCTAAAATATACCCTACTTTTAAGTTACGGACCACGCTACGGACTATAATACCCCCGTAACCCAAAATACGGACCGTAATACCCCTATAAACCAAAATACGGACCAAATTACCCCTGTTGTTTAAGTTATAGATCTATAAGCTATATATCCGCAAACTATATATCCGTAAGCTATATATCCGCAAGCTATAGATCCTTAAGTTATAGATCCGCAACTTACCTAAGTAAAGACCTATAGTAAGGAGCTAGCTAACCTAGCTAAGCTTTATACTAACGAATCTAAGTATAGCGGTAAAAACGATAACTTTAACTTTAAACTGACTATCTTTACGGACCTTTACTAGAAGGCTGACATTTTTAAATAAGAGTTTAGCTAAGCCTACTCTACTATACTGCGCGGCCTAGCACTTAACTACTACTACACCAACCTTAAAAGCAACCCTCCTAGTATTCCCTTTAATAAGCTATATAAAGCTACACGTAACTACTTTAAAGGACCGGAATATAAGCGTAATATCCCTACCTAATAGAATGCGACTAAGCTACGGACCGTAATAGACAAGAACACTAAAAAGTCGACTATAGAGTGCCTGTAAATCCTTATTAAAGACCTCTACCACCTATAGCACGGTTTTAATATTAAGCTTTAAACGGACGACTTCCTATATAATAAACTTATTATAGCCTACTAGGAAGTAGAGCCCTGTAAATATACCTACTATAAGCCTATAAATACCTTAGCTAGCCTTATTAATAATCTACGCTCCTCTATTATAACGTATAAAGTTTTAAACCCACTAGGCAGTACTTAAGCCTTTATTACGGATATTTAATATCCGTAAACAGACTTAGACGTTTACTTTACGGACCGCCGCTACTACTAGCAGCACCCGTACCGACTAAGTCCTACCTATAACCCCTATAGTAACCCCTATATAAAAACATACCCCTATAGACAAACCAGCTAGAAGTGCTTCGTGTGTAGTAAGGAAGGATATTGGTCTATAAGGCATACCCAGGAAAAACGTAATAAGTCTAGAAAGAGACTTAATAGCCATATTAACTAGTTTATTTTGAAATACAAAGGAGAGAAAGTAGAAGAGCCCCCTAATAAGTTAATAGAAGCCCTTATAATTAACTTTAACTTAGACGCTTAGGAATAAGAGACCTTAGAAACATTTCTAACCACTTTTAGACCTTTTACGGATAGCTAAGCCTTTAATATTACGACCGTATTAGCCGACCGTTCCTTTATACACTTAGTTACGCCTAAAAACTATTCTATAAGCACCCCTATTATAAATGTTATAGATTATAAGCAGGACCTATTTATATATATTACTTCGGAACGCTATACCCCTAAAGAATTCTACGGCGTTATAATTAATATAGGTGCCTTTAAGAAGTCTACTATAGGTTATAGACAATACCTTATATATAAGACCACCGTAAATAATAATACGGATATTAATACTACGTAAACTAGGGCCGTAAACGTCTAATTCGGCATCGGCTCAACTATATTAATTAGATTAGTTGTAGTTAAGACTCTAATTAGCCTAATTAACTTCCACATAGTAAAAGCGGACACCCCTTTTTTACTCTGTCTTGCGGATATAGATAGGCTATAGGTCTACTATAATAATATTACAGACACCGTAATTGGCCCTATAACTGCCCTAGGAAGTAAGTATATTACCCTACTAATTGTATAATAATTCGGACACCCGTTCCTTATATAGGGAGAGACTTTACGGACCTATATTTAGGAATCTTTTAACTATAACCCGTGCTACCTTACTAGTACAGAAATCTACCGCCTATATCGCCGTTTCGGCTACCTATTAGCCGAAAAGCTGTATAGAGTCCTTAAACGCTCTGAACACGACAACGTTAATAGGAAGGCAGTTAACCACCTAACTAAATACTACTCCTTTTGCTAGAAATACGGACGTTCCCTAGGCTAATTTAAGTTCACCCTTTATAAAGACCTTAATTTTAACCACTTAGTATACATAAACATTATGTATATTAACGGCAGCCTAGTATTATATATAATTAACGAGGTAACCCACTATTAAGCCGCCTGTTGGTTGTAAAATATATCTATAAAATATACTTGGGATATCTTACGGACCTACTAGATTAACACATACGTTAGACCCCCTAAGTATATCACCCACAACACCGGTAGGAACTTTATTAGTAAGGAATTCCAGTAGTATACTACGGCTATAGCTATATTAACAAAAGCTGTCCTAGTTAAGGCGCATTAGTCCGTTAGGCTTATTAAGTAAGCTTACCCTACCTTATAGAGAGCTTACTAGATTATTATAGACGAATATAAGGACATCTAAAAGGAACTGGCTCTATAGATGGCCGTAAAAGCCGTTAATAACACCGCCGGCCCTAACGGACTAGTACCTACCCTCTTAGTTTACGGAGCCTACCTAAGAATAAGCAACCTAGGCCCTCCTACCCCATCTATTACGGAACAAGCAGCTATAATACGGAAGGCAATAACTAAAATAGTTAAATTACGGGCTAAATAAGCTGTTAATAGCGCCCTATATTACCGTAACGGACCTAATACAACCTTAGTCTATAACCTCCCGCTTAATTCTAAAGTCCTTATATAGCATAAGAGCGGTAACTAGACTGGACCTTATTATCTACTAGCTATAGAAGATAAAACGTGCTGTATATAACTTTCTAGTAAACTAACTAACTTTAGAAGCACGTCTATAAAACCCTACTTTTGGTTTAAAAATACCTGTGCCGTTAAACTAGATAAACTAGAAGCACCCGCTAAACTAAATAAACTAGAAGCACCCCTACTTACTTTAGAAGTCCCCTAGAAACCCATTAAACTAGCTATAAAGCGCGGTCGAGGACGCCCCCAAAAGCACCCCGTAACTAAGAACCCCGTAATAGAGAATTACCTAACCTCTATAGGAATATCCGCAAGGCAATCTCCGCCTGTAGATATATCAGTTCTAATATAGGAAACCCCTTTTACGGACTTATAACGCAAAGAGATTAACGGGTTACTTAAAAAGGGCGTCTTTATAGTTATAACAAAGAGAGATATTCCGCAAGGCGTCCGTATATTTAACTTACGCTTTATTAACGAAATTAAGCACCCTAGTACTAACAAAGCTTTTAAAAAATTAAGGCTTATTGTATAAGCCTATAACGACTAAGGAAAGGACTTAGTCCTTATACGATTTAATAAGTTAGCTAACGGATTATACTTATACTTACGCTAGGGCTACAGCAAACCAAACCTATAGCCCTTTACTTACGGGATATCTCGCAAGCTTATGTGCAGTCTAATACCTACCTAAGTAGGGACATCTTTATACGACCACCCCTTAAGCTTAATCTATAACCAGAAACGATTTTACGGGTTATAAAACCTTTTTACGGAGTACTAGAAGCTGGAAACTATTAGTTTAAGATATACTACTAGTACTACATTAGTAAGCTTAAAATGGAACAGTTAACCTATAACTCCTACCTCCTATACAGCCCATTAAACGGCCTTAGTATTATTGGACTCTAAATAAATAATACCCTATTCCTAGCAGACCAGACCTTTACGGACGCTAAAGAAACTAAACTATAAAAGGCTAAGTTCTTAGTAAAGCCATAAGAGTAGTTAACTAAGTAAAATCTAATTAAGTTTAATAGAGGCCTAATTATATAAAAGGGCAACCTAATTAAGCTGACTTAGGAACGCTAAGCTTAAAACCTAAAGCCTATTATAATAAAGCCTACGGACCTTACTAGCTCCTATAGAGAGACCTATAAGACCGTAAATATAAAGGACTAATACGTTGTATAGCGTATAAGAGGCGCCTATATTGCCATAGTCAGTTAACCTAAATCTGCCTATAATTTGTCCTTTGCGGCCTAGGTAGTAGATCTATAAAAAGAAAATATTAAGTAGCTTAATAAGCGCATTTAGTAGCAAATTAATAATGTAGTAAGGGGGACTTACTTTCGTACCACTAGACCTAAGTTCCCTTAGCTTATTAGCATTTATAGACGCCTCCTTTACCAATAATAAAGACCTATTATTACAAATCGGCTTTATAATTGTACTTACGGACTATAATTAGGACGCAAATATACTGTACTAGTCTTTAATTAAGTGCAAATAAGTAACCCATAGTATACTAGCTTCTAAACTATATATACTAGCTTATGGCTTTAATATAGCGGCCGCAATTAAATTAACGGTCTAGAAGATTCTATAACTAGAGCAGTTACCCCTAGTTTTATACACCGATTTAAAGTCCCTCTATAACTGCCTAGTTAAACTAGGTACGATATAAAAGAAGAGGCTCATAGTTAACCTAATATGCTTACGTTAGGCCTATAAACGACATAAGATTACGGAGGTTAAATGAATTAGCAGCGGAGATAACCTAGCAGACGCTATAACTAAGGTAAAGCTATATTAAGCCCTTAAAACCCTAATTAATACAAATAAGCTTAACCTAAAAGTTATAAAATGGGTAGAACGGGACTAACGAAGTACCTACGGTACGCCTACGGCCCGTTAGAAGGCCGTACGGCTTATTATACAGCCTATTCTACGGACCGTAAGCTATTAGGTAGAAAACGGTGGAAAGCTGCGATAGAACTTGGTGGACTTACGTAACCTACCAAATTCTGCTATATTCTGCCACAGTGGTTAAATCCACTAATTACGATTTTCTATGCCGGGCACGGAAAATCGCCATTGGCTCGCTTAGCACTAGCGCCTTAGCGGCCCTTAAGAACTAACTTACAGCTCATCTACTGCCCGTTAAAAGGCCGTACGGTTCATTTTACGGACTATAAGTAAAACTTACGGCTAGCTTGGGGCACCGTTTGGAAGGCAGCCTAGACGGCACCTTAGGGGAGATTTCCTATGTATTTTCCTTTGTGTTTTATGGTTTTATTAAAGCAATTACAGAGGCTATATATAGGTGGTTTTATTTTTTAAGTACCGCTAGTATATAATTATAGCACCTATTGTACCAACCGCGTGCTTATACGTTCGGTACACCAGGTACGCGTTTATGCGTTTAGTGCACTAACCACTTACTTACGCGTCTGGTACACTTATAAAGCACTAACTAATTAGGGGGGAGGTGCATTAGTATATAGACCACATAGTCTGCTTTATACAATTAAAAGTCACTACTATCTTAAAGAGTATACAATACTATACGTATTTCGTGCCCCGGGATACGACTCACTCGTACTATTAAGTTAGTACAAACAGATAAGCTCCTATATAGGACTTTAAGGAAGGTAATATAGTTTACCTAAATATATAAAACCTAAAGACTTAATAACCCTTAAAGAAACTTAATTAAAAGTTTATAGGCCTATACTAAATTAAGACGAAACTAAGCCTATATACTTATAAGCTTAAACTATTAACTAAAATAAAAATATATTTAACGTTTTATATAAGCTTACTATAATCTTTAAAAGGCAAACCTATAACTTATAAAGTGCTACCGCTACTTTTTATAATTGTTAATAATAGTAATAGTTCTTACTTTATTAACTTAATTAACGATATATAATAGAAAATATAATCTAAATAATTTGAACTCCTTATTAAGTAGGAAGGATATAAAATATAAATTTAGGAAACCTATAACTAGATTAAGACTAACGCGCCTTTCCTAGTAAAAGAATTTTATAAAGACTATCCTTTATAGCCTACTTTAGCTAAATAGATATAATATAAAGGTAAATAACTACTACTTAATATAAATATATAAAATATAATAATAGGAAGCTTAAAATTAAAAAGAACTTAAAATACGTTATAATATTTATAATATAATTACATAATACGCAAGATATTAAGGAACTTTAACCACCGGTTAAAGTTATCTAATTAGTTAGATTTGCCTTACTAAGACCTACTATAAAGATATTAGTTCTGCTTACCGCCTTAACTAAGCTAATAGCGTTTTTTATCCCAGGGATAAAAAATCCTAATTAGCCTATTTAACAATAGAATTGGTAAAACTCTATACCGCCACCTAACGTAATTATACAAACGCGATAAGTAATAAGTCTTAACTAAATTAAAATATTTTAAACCTTCGGCTAAAAGGGGGGGTACTATAACAGGACTAGCTCAGTTATAGTAGGAACGTCTTAGTAAAATACCTAATAGATAAATTCCAATACTTGTCTAAATTCTACCGAATTTTATTAGCTTAATTAACTTCTGCTAAGTTTTACTAAATCTATTAAATTCTACTAAAGTCTGTTAAAGACCGCGTGTATATATACGCACGTATTAACCACTAAGCCCCTAACTATTTAATTATATAATTCTCTTGTTATTTCTTTCTCTTCTTTACGTAACGTCTTGTTCTTAGCGAGAGCTATATACCCTTAGATTTAGATAGAATTTATATCGTTCTTTTAAATCTTCCCTAAAGTCTCTTCGCGCCCTTATACTTACTTACTCCGTAATACTATATTATATTAACTACCTATACTACTATTAATATACAGAACAAACCCAAAGCTCCTATAATGGCCACTAGCATTATATCCGCACTTTAAGAATAATTAGTAGGGATATAGAAGTCTTTTATAAACGCCCTTATATAGAACTAAGCTATTTTAAATTAATAATAAGCTAAATAAGAAGTATAATACTGGTAATTAATTAAGGACCTTTAAGAAGAAGTCCGTACCCTTAAAATACCTACGCTAGGACCTTAAGACTAAACGTTATCTCTAGAGATAAATACGCGGAACGTAAGTTTTAAACCTATAGTAGTTACTTACCCTAAGCTAACTACTATACTATAATAATCTAAATAACTACTAGATCTACTAGTATTTACTAGTAAATAATAAAAGCTCTAATTATTTCTATGCTAGCTTAAAAATAAGCTAACTAGTAATACTAACTATTACCTAACTAAAGCTAACTAACTCTGCTACGTCCTAAGTTAACTAAAAAAAAAGGTAGCTAACCTTATTAAACCCCTTTAGCCAAACTTAGTATAAAGCCTAGTTATACTTCTTAAAGCTATATATAGTAACCTAAACCGTTAAGCTACTACTTAAAGAAAGATAAACTATATAGCTTAAGGAACGAAAAGCTTCCTAGTATATTTCTCTAAATTTAATTATTATATAAGGGAAATAGGCTAAAACGACTCTATACTAATTAATAGCCTTATTAAATCTTTAAGCTATAAACTAAAAACCTCCCTAGTAGGTATAGACCTACTAGAAGCCCTTAATGCCTATATAAATATTATTAATAAACGGTATAATAATATACTATGCCTAGCACCAAATCCCGCTCCTTAATATAATATAATAACTCCGTAAATATCTACTAAGTTATTATTTTAGCCTAAGCACCCTAATACTATAGATATTAATACTAGGACCTTAGAACACGCCCTACTAGGGCCCTCTAAATAAGAACGACGCACTAAGCTAAGCCTATGCTTTAAATATAAAAGTGACTCCTACCTCTTTAACTACTACTTTGTCCCTATACTTAAATATAATTTATAAACGGCTAATACTAGTAGCTGCTTACTATATTAATTTTCTAGTTACTATCTCTAATCTTTACCTAGTTCTAGCCCCGTATTTAGTAAGCACTACTTATAAGAATAAAGCTATAATTAATATACTATAAGAACTCCGCCTTAATTATCTCTAAAAGGAAGATTTTAAAGCTAAGTTACTCTCTAAAACGGCTCTACCTTAGGATCTCGTTAAATACTTTAGATGGTATAAACTCTAACTCTTAGAACCATAGTATAACTATTAACTACTGCCTTTAGCAGAATAATTAATAGGATAATACTTAAGTCCTAATTAATATAGGAGCTAGTAGTATAAGATTTATTAATAAGA
>Ga0307515_10018223_pt1 | contig 12734 bp, 4 predicted proteins | sample 17_EM_MG_FD_194513 | JGI IMG/M metagenome (GOLD analysis project Ga0307515, IMG submission 194513) | Populus trichocarpa ectomycorrhiza microbial communities from riparian zone in the Pacific Northwest, United States - 17_EM | ecosystem: Host-associated > Plants > Roots > Unclassified | place... | reverse complement strand
GCGGACGGGTAGGCAAGCAGGCAGGCAGGCAGGCGGGTAGGCAGGTAGGTAGGTAGGTAGGTAGACAGGCAGGCAGGCAGGCAGGCAGGCAGGCAGGCAGGCAGGCAGGCAGGCAGGCAGGCAGGCAGGCAGGCAGGCAGGCAGGCAGGCAGGTAGGCAGGCAGGCAGGTAGGCAGGCAGGCAGGTAGGTCGGTAGGTAGGCAGGTAGAAGAGCACCGTCGCTATATATTAAATTATCTAAAATAATATAATTTTGCACCAACTATATAAACTAAGCAAATACTATTAAGTGCGTAGGAAGAGCAAGATATATAGAATGCGCGAGAAGGGCATTATATACAGAATGCACGAGGAGGGCATTATATATTAATTGCGCATTAAGTGCAAAATGCGCAATTAGCTGCACTGTATTATTAAATACGGCAGTTAGCTGCACTGCGTTATTAAATACAGCAATATACGGCAGTGCGTTGTTAAATACAGCAGTATACGGCAGTGCGTTGTTAAATATAGCAGTCTATCTATCGCAGTCATGTAAGGGGATATTGATTTTAACCGTATAATTAGGAGACGCAGGGCTATAAGGTCACTCTAGGGCTAGTTCTTAGCGGTTTTACTAGTACCTAGCACTTAAATCTGCTAAGGATTTGCCCTAAAGTAACCAGATATCCCTAACCGCAAGCCTATAGCTGCAAAGCTATCTAACTATAATAGTCGCACTAAGGCGGGTTCTTAGCGGTTTTGCTAGTTCCTAGCACCTGCTAAAGGATTACCTTAAAGCGCTATCTTTATATAATGCATACTAAGTAAAAGGGATAGCGAGTAGGAAAAGCGAATTAGCTATATAGTAACTGTATTTAATATTCGCGAATGTTATAGGAGGTCTTAGCATTATATATTACTAAGGTAGATACTACCAAGCAATATATAGACGCTAGTATCTATCTATCGCAGTCACGTAAGGGGATATTAATTTTAACCGTATAATTGGGAGACGTAGGGCTATAAGGTCACTCTAGGGCTAGTTTTTAGCGGTTTTACTAGTACCTAGCACTTAAATCTACTAAGAATTTGCCCTAAAGTAACCAGATATCCCTAAGCGAAGCTCCTGCGCCCAATAAGATATTACCACATTCTACTGTATTCTACTATATTCTACTATATTCTACCACATTACCGCATTCTACTATATTCTGCTATATTATTACATTCTGCCATATTCTATAGACCCTAACTTATAAGCCAACCAATTAGAATTTTCTATGCCCGGTATAGAAAATCGCTATTAGCTCGCTTACCACTAGCGCCTTAGCGGCAATCTTAATATCTAGCTAGTAATCCTTACGCTAAGAGTGGTACACTATACTAGAAGTAAGAGTTAAGGCAATAGAGGTTAGTAGTCTTAGTCTTAATATATAGGCGAAAGGCTTCTAATAACCACCAACCTAGTTACTAAATTTGCTGATATAAATACCCTAAATCTTCAGCAAACTAGGCAGCGCCCTAGCGGAAGGAGTAGTTTAAGTAGCTACTTAGGTTAATTCTAGCGGCTACTAGGTAGGAGAAAAGGATCTTACGAACCCCTAAAGAGGTAAAGGGTTTTCTATTAAGACTAAATAAGGGGGAGTTAAGGGGTTAGGGGTCCCTATTAAACAGTTTTATTATAGCAGCGACTGGGCATAATAGGCCGCCTACTGCCGCAATAGCGATATTAACGCCCTAGTATTACTTATCGGCTTTACTCTATTTAAGGTAGAATATTATCCCACTAGGCGTAAAGGTAATATCGCGTTAGATAGCCTTTTTTACTAAAAAAGTTATTTGGTTCTTAAAATCCGCCATAGTATATATAATCTCGCCTATCTGTAGAAATCTAGCAAATGCGAGGGTAAATACGGCATTAGTGTTAATATCTAGTAGTAATAGGCCGTATATTACTACCTTGGCTAAAATATCCCTAGTAATAGGCTACTTATCCTTCTTTACTAAGGGAGAGATAGCGGCTGCTTTAGCGAGTAATCGGTAAACTATAGAATCCTTAAATGCTATAATTAAGATACTATAGTCTATATGACGCAAGTAAATTACGGAGATATAAGCTTATAAGGTTTCGGCCTTAAGCCTACCTATCTATGGCTAGGAGGTACCGAACGCGCGGTAGGCAATCTATTTGCCTAGTTTATACGGCTTAGCTAGGTAAGAAGAGACTCCTTTAAGTGCACAGTATAACTCCCAGCTGTTAACTACTGAGGAGTAGTTCCTATAAGTTGCTAGCGCAAGGCTGTGCTAGAAAAGAAGCGCATAGAGGTTAAATAGCGCGTTAACGTTATCCTTAAAGTTTATAGGCGGTTATAAGTAGTCTATTAGGTTTACGGCACCTAGTTAAAAACTTATTAGCTTTAGTAGTAGTAAATTAAGAGCCTAGTATAGGCAGAACTAATAGATAGCCGCGGCCTAAAATTAAGATAGTATATTAGCTAAGCCATTTAAATCACCTAGGATCCACTTTACGGATAGTGTAATATCGTGAGCTATAGCAGCTAGTAAGATCTTATAGAGTAATTCGTTTACTACACCGCGGATAACGGTCTTCTTAATGCTATAATAAACTACTATACTATCGGTATAAATAAATAGCGCGCTATACTGCCAGTTAGTAGACCATAGATTAAATGCGTAAGCAATAGCATGCATTTCCTTTAGATTAATATGGTCTACTTATTAACTAGGCTTAGGCAATATACTAAACGCCTAAGATTAGGGGAGGTTGGCGGTGTACTACTACCAGTTATCCTTATATTTAAGTTCCTTAAAGAAGTAAAAGCCGCTAAACCTAAACCGGGTAGAGGCGTTAGTAAAGAGATAAATGCAGGCATACTTAACGTTATTAAAGAATAATACCCCATTACTTATAGTAAGTAGGTCGAGCCAGACATATAAGTTACTTCATAACTCAGTGCTAAATTGCCTAGGTTTATACTTATTTGCCAGAGTCTTTAGCTAAGTAGTAATAAAAATCCAGAGGGATTTAGAGTAAAATTAACTAAGCCTAATTACATAGGTATACTATACAAGGTAGCCCGCAAGCTACTAGGCTTAAAGGAATAATAATAAGCCGTAATAGAGTGCGGTAGTAACCTCCTTAATAGCGCGTAATTGTTTCTGTGGTAATAATCGAGTTTATATTTATATGGTATTAATAGTATATCTTAGAACCTTAATAACGGTTCCTACTATATCTTTAGAGTTATTTTAAGGGATACCTAGGGAGTTAGTAACAGAGATATAGGTCTAAGTAACAGCCGCTAAGTCGTTTGGGTTAGTAAGGATAAAGATAAAATCGTCTAGGTAGTGTTCTACCTTATAAGGTAGTTATAAATAAAGTATCTAGTATAGGCCTTCCGCGAAGAGGTTAAATATAAGTAGCGCAGTCTGAAGACTAAAGGATAGGTAGTATTCCTAGTAGGTAACACCTTCCTAAAAAAAGCCCATTAATATTCTTACCCTATAGGATAGGGGGACTATACAGAACGCATCTTTAATATCTCTCTTAAGCAGTAGACATTCACAGCCTATAGAAATAACGTGGGCCTAAATAGCGGTAACTATAGTGTATACTAGTGCTTTATATTCTTCTAGGATTGCGTCATTAACTAAAGATGCTAGTAGAAAGGAGAGATTATAAATTTAGCGGTATCCTCTATCCGATTTTAGTACTAGGCTAAGAGGTAAGACTATAATAGGCTCTATCGCGATTCTAATATATCCTTTTATAAGGTCTAATATTATTTTCTTAGAAATAAGGTCGGCGTTATCCTAAGAGGAGTTATAGTTCCTATAAGATCTTAAGGTAGGAACAGATTTGGCTCCTATCTCACAGCTATAGGTTAGGATGCCTACTAAGATAGCTAGTAGATTGCCTAGGTAGTTAAATAAAAGGAAGTACCACGCTAAGATCCTTAGGGGCGATAGAGAGTAGTAGAGAGCCTTCGCCTTTACAAAAGTAGGGAATAGTAGTAATATATTAGGCCTAGGTCCTAGGCGTATAATTAAAGTTAGTATTATAGTTAGGCTAGACCCTACTTTATAAGGTTCGCCTTACTATTCCTAGGCACAAGATTTAGATAATGCGGTATAGTCTTTTCTATACTTTAAGCACTTATGCGGGTATCTATAAGGTATATTATCGCAGCCTTTAGTATTAAACCTACGGCAGGTATTTAAGGTATAGGATATATCTAACCTAGGTCTCTTTAAGGCGGCAAAGCTGATAGTACTAGACATTATAAGGTATAGCGCTATATACTAGGCTAGCATTTACCAATTAGCGGGCTCTAGTTAGCTATTGGTTATTATAAAGGTATAATAGTTAAGTGCTAGATTAAGTATATAACTTACCTAAATATACTAGGTTAATAAGGTGTAAATTATATTTATCTAGAGAAGCATACTAGTAATAAGGTCTGGCGGGCATATATAGAGGGTGCTAGTAATAACTATATAGTTTATAAAGCCTTTAAACCAGACGCCTTTCTCTATAAATAGCTTTCTATCTACCTTTGCCTTCCTTATAACTAGAGTGCCATTCTTAATTTATATCTTATTAGTAATCTTAATCTAAGTAGTATAGACTTAAAGGCGGGCGAGGTTTACTAGATTAAAGGTGCCCTTAAAAATATCCAGGTAATCCCTTTTTATAACGCCAAGAAGGCGGAGTTTAAGCAACTTTACGCTAGGAGGGAAAGGCTTACTAAGGTCATTAGCTATAGTAGCTATTGCGGTAGCTTATAAGGCCGAAGCGGCCAAGCCTAACTATAATTAAGCCATTCGGGCCTAGTAGTATTCGTACTAGTAAGTTTCCTCCGCTAAACGGGCTTTACGCTCTTCCTTATACTTCTAAATCTCCCTTTTATCTCGGGCTTATTCCCTTTACTCTTTAGTAATTTTACGCTCTTCTACAGCAGTAGCGTATATATTAGCTTCGGACGGCATTATAGGACTAATAGAGGAGGGTGTAACGGTTATAGACGATGGTGTAGTTAAGGTAGATCGTCCGGATAAGTTTACTTATTAGGATTATACACACGTACGGATATCCCAGTTAGTTATAAGCGGTTATAAAATAATTCTTAAACAAATAAATGATAAATACTAATAAGTTTAATAATATTAAAAAGCGAATTAGCCACGTAGTAACTACGTTTAATATTCGCGAATGTTGCAGAAGGTCTTAGCATTATATATTGCTAAGGTAGACACTGCCAAGCAATATATAGACGCTAGTATATGCGGCAGTGCGTTATTAAATACAGTAGTATGCGGCAGTGCGTTGTTAAATACAGCAGTAAGCGGCAGTGCGTTGTTAAATACAGCAGTATGCGGCAGTATGCTGCATCGCATTATTAAATATAGCAGTATGCCGCACCGCATTATTGAATACGGCAGTATGCCGCACCTTAGTCGATACCATACGCTATACGTTGTAGTGCGCGGAATGCGCATTTAGCCGCCAAATGCTGCCAAATGCTGCAAAAATGCTGGTAAATTTTTTCCTAACGTATAGATATAGCCTCCGTTCCCATATATATAGTTTTAGAGTACTATAGTCCTAGTCTTATAGCGGCGGCTCTAGTATAACCGTTAATGCTACTACCGTTTAGGTAGATGTAGATATCGGCGTCCTTCCCTATTATATTATCATGCTATCTACATACTTCCTCCGCGTTTAGTACTATAGCAATCCTTAGCCCTTACTACTATAGCAGTATAATAAAGGGTGAAATCGGTTCCTGTATACTTATGTCCGTTATTTAACCTATAGTTTTAGCTATTATCTTTAGCGGGTTTATATACCTACGGTCTATCTTATTAAATTAAATTAGGTTATATATTTTCCTTCCTAATACTACCTAGCTAAGCGTCTCCGCATTATATTTCTATATTTATTATTTAATTAGTAGCAGGTATATCTTTACATCTAGTATAGCCCTAGAGGTTGCTCTGTATATACTGCTTATAGCTTTAGCTACCTATATTTAGATAGCCTTAAGTATATAAAGGGTCTTCTTTATATATAGTTGTCCTTTTATACCAGTGTTAGACTATATAGAGTAAGCGTATATTATCTGCGGGAGTATAACTCCTTTATAGATCTTCCGTATCTCCGCTATAGTAATTCACTATATTAAGCTGCCTAGGGCGCTTAATACTGTTACCAACTTTATAGCCTTCCTTTTCACTTTTTTAATATAGGTATTCTATATTAATTTACTATCTAGCGTCACTCCTAAGTATTTACACGTTGGTTTAGGCTTAATATTTCCTCACTCTATGTAGATTAGGGTGTTTTTATCTATCCATTTAGTTAATTTGGTAAAGTGTGTCAGCTAAAACTTATTAGGTGCGAACTTTAACGCGTATATTATACTCTATCGTTTTACCTCTTTAAGTGCTCGCTTTAGTTTTATGCACGACTCCTTAGTAGTGTTTCTCCACGCTAGAATTGCCACATCGTTAATATATCCTATCGTTGCCGTGTCCTAATTTATCGCGCAGTACTCTATAAGGTCTGCATTATAGAGGATATATATAATTAAAAATAGTGGTAACCCTTACAGTATTCCTGTCTCTATATTATATTAGTTTAAGTTATAGCCTAAACGCTAAGCTTTATTATAGGTTAATAAAACTATAAGGTTAACTAGACCTTATCTTATTTAGCTTAGTAGTAACTAGCTATAGTATAAGTTCCCTTTACTAGCTTAGTAGTTAGGGCGGACTAAACCCTTCCCACCTAGTTAACGCTAAATTTGCTCTATAAGTATGCCTTAAAGGCTACTCTACCTAGGTAAGCAATTCCTTAGAAGCTTAAGCTTGGTCCCTATTACGTAGGGTAAGTGGTTTCTTCTCTTAGTATACTAATATATATATCCGTCCTCTTAAGCTATATAAACAGTCTCTCTAGCTAGGGTTTAATCTTACCTTTTATAAGGCAATCCTAGGGTTAGAGCCTATTTAAGGGGTAAGGTCCTAGGGGCTAGTAGTAGCTACTATTATATACTACGCCCTATAGTTTATAACCCTTATATAAATAAACACGCCCTATAAAAGGCGGCCTATGCGTACCAATTAATAAGGTATATATATATAGGTGGTAAGTCGTTTTAGTAATGTAGTAGAACGACTTACCGCCCATATATATACCTTATTAATTAGTACGCATAGGCCGCCTTTTATAGGGCGTGTTTATCCGTATAAGGGATAGTGCGTAGTACGGCGTAACTTATACTTGCTACTATATATCCCGTTTCGCGTTACTATAGAAGGTCTCCCTATATATAGCCGATTATATCTTACCTAGGTTCTATATACCCTATCCTACACTAGTAGATAAGGTTTAGATATCCTAGACTAACTAAGCCTACGCTCTTACCACCTTAATAAATAGTACTCCCTTAACCTCATCGCCTCCACCTATATTGTCTTACTGTTACGGCACTGACCTGACACGTTGTTATGACTTAGTGTTGTTATGACACGAGCACAGACCTAACCCCTGAGCGACGTGTATATATATCGCCTTACCTCCTACATAGATCCTCACACGACATCGTTTGTCAATTATATACAGTCACCTCGTACATCGTACCTTAACAGTCGGCACGTACTGTGACACCTACTATATCGTCCCGCTGTGTCGTCCTACTATATTATCCTCCGCCTCGCTTACGTCGTCTTATATCTAAGACTAATTAATTAAAGTTAAGGTATAGGGGTATGCTTAATAATAGGTATGCTTAATAATAGGCATGCTTAATATATAGAGGTTAGTAAAGCTAGCTTTATATAGAGGCCAGCTCGCCTATATTGATAATTACGTAGGCTTAAGGGTGCTCTATTTTTCCTCTAGGTGCACCGCTTTTGCTTATTATATTAGGCCCTAGCTGCAAGCTAAGTAGAGAAGTATTGTGGTGGGGTAAAATGGGCCACTACTTAGTGCCTTGGCATTTTCCTGTATATATCGAGCCTTCGGCTTCTCTCCTTCTTGACATCACGACCGACCGGAATACATTCTTTCCTTTCTTCTTACTGACTGCTTTCCTACTAATTGATGACGACTGACGACCGACCGACTGACCGACCGACAGACAGACAGACAGCATTGTGACTTCCTATCTGAGAGGGACCGCGTCCACCACTACATATGGCATTCCACGTGGGGATGACGGCAAGCTCTTTAGATTAGAAGTCTGGCACTCTATACACAACTATATATAGGAGATACGCAGGAATATACTACAGCTATAGAAGAACCGATAGCTGCAGAAGAACGACCAGCTGCAAAAGAACCGCCAGCTAGACTAATGAGACAGCAGAAGTAGAGAACCAGACAGTATCGGACAGTAAGGGGAACCAGGCAGTACTGGAAAAGATAGGACAGCTAGACTTAACGTATAGGCTAAAGAGTGGCAAAAAGGAGTGGTAAAGGTCTTGGAGAATTATAAGTAAGGACGTTAAGCGAACCAGTGAACCAATTAGACAGTCTTTAACCGGCGGTCGGAGGTACCTGATATTTCTACTGCCTGCGTATAGATATGGCCAGAGCTTTGTTGAGGATACAGAGACGATAGGTAGCTAAGGGCTAATTAATTAGATGGAAACGAGATCTAAGACATCTGGCGATAGAGGAAGTCGGCACTGCCTAGAGACAATACCGAGCAAGGTCGCAAGTATATGAGATCGGAACTGTCCTTGAAAGCTTCCTATTCTGGCTTAGCTTTATCTTCTTTTGAGTTATCCAGATTATATTAGCGGCGGCTTTGGAGGCGTTCTATAAAGAAGCAGATATAAGCGGAAGCCTAAGGCGTAGCAGTACCCTACTGCGTGGAATGATAATAGGCCAGAACAGACGGACGTATTAAGACCCGGTAGTGGCAGAAGATGAAGATTCCGTGCTCTCCTAGAAAGACCCCCCCTTAGGTATTAAGAAGCAGGTGCCCTCTAATAGATAGCCATCTAGGACACCCTTACCTTAGGCAGCTATGCAAGCAGACTAACCGCAGCAGTTACCCGTTTAGGTAGTAAGGGAAGTATACTACGTGTTCGTTCCAACGGTAGTAATGCTAGATCCATTTAGGTAAGGGGTTCTACGGTTTAATAGAAGGAATATCTCTAGGTTTATTAAGGACTACGAGGGCATGTGTTAAAGGTATTACGTAGGCGAAGACCGTAGACTTATATGTCTCCCTAACTATTGCGAAGGCTTATACGTGGAAGCCATTTAGATAATGCCGGAGTTCGAACAGGACAACTGGAGCTGACTGGTGACTAAACTCCGGACTAAATATTGAGCTAAGGACTACTACCGACGTATAGAGATAAGAGACTTCGTGGAAGCTTTTGTTTGAAAATCTGCGGAATAGCTAGGCAACTTGCGTCACTACATACAGGACTTTACTACCATCTTAGTTAAAGCGGTAGCCGTAGGAAACCTTACTGAGTAGGAGAGGGGGCGATGGTTTGTATAAGGACTCCCGATTGAATACCGTAGGTATATAATAGAAAGGATGGGAGCTGTAGCAGATGTGCCTAGTACCCTTGTGTTTGAAAGACTAAAGGAGGCTGTAGAGTTAAGGATAATGGCTGTAGAGGGCGCTAAGCGAATGGATGTCCTTCCGGAAGAAGACGCCCTAAATGTCTAGCTTGTATAAGAGCTACGGCAGTAAAGGAATAAGATCAGTCGTAGAAGAAAAGGAAGACTTCTTAACCTAGTTAGACCAGGTGTATACGGAGGAGCCTTAGTATAGTAGTCGCCTGCCACGAATCAAGCTATAGTTTAAGGCCTAGCATAAGGATATAAGCTAGCACCAGGACACGAAGACTGGTAGAATAGCGCCCGAGCTCCCTTTATCCCGCAAGATTCTTAACCTCCGCAGGACTCTTGATATCCGCAGGACCCTTAATATCCGCAAGGTTCTACCGCCTTTAGACGGCCGTAATGGGACGCACGGGGTTAGCGAGGACAAGGCTTATAGACCTGTTTTAGATGCGGAGGAAGTCACTGTTTCACCAAGCACAAATATTAAGGCTTAAAGGATCTTATTTAGCGAGGATTTGTACATCTATCTAATTAAGGGAGGCTAGTAGCGGGGACGCGTAATTGGCCTGGACCTGTACTACCGCGGCTCGGCAATAAAGGACGGCTAAAGGATATTAAGGACTGGCTCCGTATATGTTAAGGAATAGACCTAAGTAGACTAAGGAAAGAACAGACGCAGTAACCGGCTTTCCATAATAGGGTAGTGTTAAAGAACAGTAACAAAACACATATAAACTAGGAGGACTACTATTAAGTATAACCTACGGACTTAGTAGTAACACCCAGCCAGCAACGCCTATAGACCCTTAGAGACAGCCGTGTGACTAGGACAGCCATTAACCTGCAGGCTCCGCAGCAGGTACCGCAGGCTTCGCCGCAGAAGAAGAATGTACGACTAGGAGATTGCACCTAGATTAGGTCACGGCCTATAGGTAAGGCAGCTGAAGCTAGGGAGGACTACTATTAGAATCGTCCGACCCTTAGAGACGGTTATTGGAGACGGACGCTTAACTAGTAGGCTTTGCAGCAGGCTCCGCAGCAGGTGTATATTTAACTAAGGGACAGTTAAGTTCTAAGGTGGGGGAAGAGACGCAGGTGACGGCCGTGTAAATGATTTCTATTTGTCTGCTTATTTACTATATTTCCTAAAGCTCCTTTTTTGTTTACTTTCTTAGTTAAGACACGTTAGTCGCGACGACCTACTGCAGAGATGTTAGCCTAGCTCACCGCCTATCGCTGAGCTAATAGCGATTTTCCATACCCGGCACGGAAAATCCTAATTAGTCTATTCAGTAATAGAACCGGCAGAACTCTACACCGCCCCCGGAATTCGACAACGCAGCAGCTGCACGATAAGAACGCATACTAAGAGCCTTAATTAATTGCACGGATATAGAGCCGATTGTACGATGCAGAGCTAGATGCAGAGCTGTACGCAGAGCCTTAATCAAACGACTATATGGAAGCCTTGGTCTTAAATGACCGCATAGAAGCTATGGTTAGTTGAAGAATCGAATTAAGCCAGAGCCTTAATATCAGCACGTCGCCGTCACTGCATCGAATTAATTAAATGTTGTTAAATTAGAGCCTTCAACCGGGCCGACTTTGTTTCTTATTCGAACGACAGCTAATCGCAGCTCTGCCCTACCACCCGAATTCAGTACTACACTAGCTGCACAACGAAAACGGACACTGCAATAAGAAAGGGACTTATATAAAGGCAGCAGCACGATATCAGTAAAGCACCGCGTGCTTAGGCCATCCTTATACGACTGAAGACAGGACCGAGCCGTATCTGGCTGAGCTAGTAAAGGACCTTGTCGAGAATTATAAGGGAAACAGGAATTGGATGTATAGGAGCCAGCGCTTTTCCTCAGAGGTCGTCTTAATAAAGGACTGTGTTGTGGACATAAGGGTAAGGGATATACGACGGAGGTAGTTATAATAGCTGAGAAGCTACCACCGGATGATACTAAGGACAACTTAGGTGAAGCGTAGGACTAGTAGGACAATGACAAAGAGACTAAGAGCAGAAGATAACCCTAAGAAGGCTCTTAAGCTAGAAGAAGATTAAGGATATGTGAGTATACTGCCAGCAGCGGGAACAAAGAAGCAGCCATAAAAGCCTAAGGATGCACTGAAGAAGCCAAGAGCAAGGACGGTTCAGAAAAGGAAGAAAGCAGCTGTTAAGGACGTCCTATAAAAGCACTAGGCCTATAATAGTAGTTCAGAGGAAGCTGCCGTTAGTACTCGTGAAGAAGGAAGCCTTAAGACAGGTCTCTAGATTGGACGTCTGGTGGACACTAAGAGCCTCAATCAACTACGGATGCAGAGCCCTAATTAATTAACTGCATGGATACAAAGCTTTAACAGAACGGCTGTATAGCTAGAGTCTTAATCGATTGTCCGCAGATGCAGAGCCTACGGATACAGAGCCCAGGTTATACGTATAGCAGAAGACGCCCTGAGTTAAGCCAGAGCCTCAGTCAAATCTTGATTAGTTAAACGCCGTCTCCGCATGTAAGTCAGGACAGTTAGAGCCTTTGACCAGGCTAACTTTCTACCTTAATTAAACGACCGAACGATCAGTTACAGCACGTCGTCACCAACTAATTAGATAGTCTTCGGCCAGCAGTTAAGGCAGCCATACACGCATACACACGGACACGGACGCAGACACGGACGCAGAATATGCAATACAGAGCTATTAATGCACAGCCAGACGCGCAGCCAGACACACAGCTAGATACAGGGCCTAATATAGAGCCACGGACAGCCTTAATTAACTGCCCTGCTGCCACCGCTACTGCTGCCACTATTCCGTCCGGCTATTTTATCCCTACTGTCTCAACCGTCCTAGATTTGTACCGCTGCTAGGGCTATTTACTGCTAGATCTGCTAGGTCTATCATGCCGTTCTATACTGCTATTCCAGCCAATCTGTTCTACTACTACCGACCAGCTGTTCTACCGCTGCCACTACTACCATTACTATTCCGACTGTTCCATTCTATTATTCCAATTGTTCTACTACTACCGTTCTCACTAACTGCTACTAACCGTCTGCCACTACCAAGATTTCTGCTACTAAAAGTTCTGCTGCCAGATGTCCTACTGCTTAATACACAGACCGAGTA
>Ga0307515_10018222_pt1 | contig 12734 bp, 6 predicted proteins | sample 17_EM_MG_FD_194513 | JGI IMG/M metagenome (GOLD analysis project Ga0307515, IMG submission 194513) | Populus trichocarpa ectomycorrhiza microbial communities from riparian zone in the Pacific Northwest, United States - 17_EM | ecosystem: Host-associated > Plants > Roots > Unclassified | place... | reverse complement strand
TGCTTAATTCATTCAATCTATCTATCTATCTATCTATCTATCATCCAATTCAAATCTACTTTTTTGGGGTTTATTTGGCAGTTATTTGCACAGTTGGAATCAACAAGTGGAGAGAAATCGAGCGAAAATCAATCCTCGAACAACAGCAGCAAGAGAAGAAGATGAAGAGCGATTTTCTGCCTCGAAGCTCCACAAATTCCGTGCAGAAGGCCATCAAATGATCATGTCTCTTCCTCAGGTGGTCCTTTCCTTTTCTTTTTGTGTTGCAGAATTTGTAGTAAATCAACTATTTTGTACTCGTAACAAAATAACTCTTAAACATTTAGGCAACACTCACTTCTTTTTATTTGTGATTTAATTTCTTGATAAAATATATAGTTTTGGCTAATTTTTTGCTGGCAACAAATGTCACAGAGAGTTTGGTTATTGATTTTTGGTTGTTCATTGTGAGAACTGGCAACCTTCAATCCTGAAAATTTTGTATTTCGATCCAATTTCCTTTTGAGCTTAGTAACTTTTGATGCCTGTATGCTCATATCAATTTAGATTTATTTATTGCTAAAAAGCTTGATTTAGTTAAATTTTGGATTTGACCTGCTATTGAAGAAAGTCATAGCCGGGAGAGAGAGAGAAGAGTGTTTTTGAAGGTTGAGCTAGGTGAATCTTTCTTTCCCAAACTTTTTCCTAATGGATTGTCAAAAGCATCATTTAAGCTTCCTTGTATCATAATCCCTACTAAATACGCCTTATTCATCTACCAGAGTTTGCTTGACTGTTTTACATTTTAGTAATAAAGGTTTTTGATAGTATTTTATTATGTTTAGCATTGTCCCAATACTGCGTTTTGAGGACCCTTTTGATTTTTTAAGGGGCAGAAAAACTAGCATAAAAAAACACCATTGGCATTACAAACAAGGTGTGCTTGGTAGGAAGGATGGGGAGAGGACAGATACTGTGTTTTCTTTGTTTTCCACGATGGATCATGACTTGCTTCCTATCCATTTTCAGTTGTAATTTACAATTCTCCCAATCTAGGCAGATTAACTTTCAGCATTACCCTCCCTTCATAGCCAAAAACTTTGATGGATGAGTTAACGTCCATCTTTTTTCCTCTCCATTTTACCTCTTTACTCTATTCATCTTTCTCTTTATCAATCCCTCACGAGAAATAGTCTAAGACGGGCATGGATGTTCCATTTTGATAATTTCGTTTTTTAAACGTTATTAATGTTCAGTCATTGTGGAAAGAACTTGTTTATAAAAGACTATGTCTCACCTTAGGCAAACAAGAATTTATCTCCTCAAAACCAAAATAAATCATAAATTCTAATAGATGCTCAAGTCACTTGAGCATGAGAAGAAGGTAATGCTTGAGTATGGAAACTTGATGATCCTAAAACTCTCGCGCTCCTTAGGAAAGCGTGCACCTCTTTGACTAGCTGTGGGCGGTGCGCTTGTGGAAGTGCATTGTCTGGAGTAGGTTATCTTTTATGGTACTAAGAAAAGATTTGAACTCAATACCTCTTGAAAGGAGGAGGAATGTTAATGCAAGTGGAGCTACAACTTCTTAGCCTTGTCCGGATAAATTTAACATTCTCCTCCTTGATCATATGTTTCTATAGTTTCATTGACAACAAATTATAACTCTAACCAAGGGCTTAATGTAAACTATGCTTCTGCTTTGGAAAATTCTGCACATGTGTAGGAAGAAATACATAACTTTGTGCATTGTGGTAGTGAACGATAGTGAGAGGAGAGGCAGTAGTGTTTTTTTTTTTTTTAGTATTTAGTTTTATTGATTCATGTCTAAATGTGTTTTTGGCATTGTAGTAGCTTTTATAATTGTGGTTTGAAAAAAATATATATAAAAAAAGAAATAAATGTAGACAATTTGATATGAAAAGCAAATTTAATAAGTGAAAACCAAACAATTTTTGAATTTATGATCAGCCTAAAAACATCTTTAACCGTGTTGTATCACAATACCAAACATAATTATATATGGCTGTTGGAGGGTGGTAGTGTATTTATAATGTATTAGCTATTTGACTTGCGCACTGCCGCATGTCATAAAATTTTTTTAAAAAAACCCTAGGTATACAGGTTATTTTCTAAAAAAATCAAAGTATAAATAAAAAAACTCATGCAAACATCTAATCAAATAAATCGATAATCATTTATGTAAATAAACTAAACAAAAAAGTCGTTAATAATAACCAAAAGAGAGACTAAAAAAATTAAGAAATAAATGTAGACAAAGATATTTAATATAAGTTATTTACTCAATTGTATTTGATGAATTTATTTATGAAAATCAATCTGTAACAAAAATTGACACATATAAAATTTATTGAATAAAATAAAAGGAAAAAAATTATATGCAAGGTTGCTCATCTTAAAAATATTGTAAAAAAATAATGTTTTTATTTTAAAAAATAAGTTTAATCTATATAAAAAAATTATAGATGAATCACATTAACCTCGTAAAAAAATTAAACACACTCAATATAGTAATAAAATAATCGCTATTTCAAAAATGATATATAAGCCAAAAAAATAATAGAGAATGAGTATTAATCAAAACATAAATACAAAAATTATTTTTAAAAATACATATAAAAAACTATTAGTTTTCTAAAAAAAAATTATAAAAAAGAAAAAGAAAAGAAAAGAATGAGACCAAGCATTAAGGGCTGGTAAGTCAGGTGTTGTGTGCCTGCTAAGCCCAACCTAGTGCCTAACCCACAAAAAAAGAGCCCGCACGCAGGCCTTTATTTTTTTCTAAATTTAATGGGGCGTACGACGTGTCGTCTGCCCCATTCGTTGCTAGAAAAAATAGACGCGTCATTTATAATTTCCCAGAATCTGACTATTCTGGTGGTCGAAAAAATGAGGCTTTTGTTTTTCCAACCTAAAAACCTATTTTCAATCCATTTTTTAACCTACAACACCAAGAAGTTGGAACATTGTCTAACCAACCCATGGCCTTCAAAAAAGCAAAAAAAATGCCATAAAACCCAAAATCAACACGAAACCAAAAATCTTTCATTACTCATATCTATTTTTTTAGGTATTTTCAAGGTAAAAAAAAAAAACAGGCCCCTCTTTTTTTTAGGTATCTTAACTCCCCTAATCATATAGAACCATTTGACATAAAAATTGATCGTTTTAGTAGTCGTAATCGTCGCCAACAACTTTCTCTTTTTAAGTCAGAATCTGATGCCCCCTCAGGCCCCTCTTTCTTCTATTGAAAAGGGACTAAAAAGAGAAAAATGAAGTAATGGCACCAAAATATAATAGTTAAAAATTATAGGGATCGATTACCTAATAATTTAAAAAGATAAATCACTAAAATGAACTTTTCAAACAAATTGCAGAGTTGTCATTCAAGTTACTAATTTTTTTACTTAAACTCTCTTTCTTTTAATTTAACCCTCATAAAAAAAAAAAACATGTAATTGAGTTCCAATTTAAGCTCAACATGGCTCAATTGTGCAAAAAAAAAAAAAACCAAGGATCAAATTGAAATTTTTCAAAAACCTCACTATTAAAATATACAATGAAATGTAAGAAGATGAATAGTAAAATGGTTATACTAAAAAAGCCACACGTTTTATAATTTCTTATAATTAGAATCGGTTAGTCTATGATTTTCCTCTTTTTTTTTTAAGCAAAAAGATGCTTAGGCTGACAAACCAAGAGTTTATTTATTTTTATGTTTTAAAGTGTTTTTAAAAAAATTTAAATTTTTTTATTTTTTTTACTTCAAATTAATATTTTTTTGGTGTTTTCATATCATTTTAATATGCTAATATCAAAAATAAATTTTCAAAAATAAAAAAATTTATTTCGATGCATTTTCAAGTGAAAATCACTTTAAAAAATAAATGTTGTCACAATACCAAATGCACTTCAAATGTATTTGGGCAACCCAACCCTAAGCCTTTTGTTTTTTTTTTTAAAAAAAAAACTAATATGGATACTTATTTTTTAAGAATACATTATAAAATTGTAGTATTTATGTCAAATATTTTACTTTAGAAAAGTTATATAAAACAGTGACAAAAGTTTGTTCTTATATATATATATATAAAAGATAGTGTTAAATCACACACATAATTTAGAAAGAAAGAAAGAAAGAAAGTTAGTTTTGGCATCTATGTAGCAATAGAAAGTCATTTTTCTTTTTTCATCTATAGTTGTCATCGAAAAAATAATAAATACATCAAAATTATAATTATTTTTATCAAAAAGTTAAAATTTATAATAATCATCTCAATATTTATTTATTTATGATAATTGAGTTTAAAATATTAATTTTATTTCTTTCAAATTAAAAATTATAATGGAAAAGTTATACTTATTAACTTAAAAAACATTTATACTATAATTTAAATTTATGCCACTAACTAAAAATAAAAATGTAAAAAATAATAATTTTAATATTCTAGATTGCAAAAAACTATTTGCATATGAAAGAAAAATAATGCATTATTCATTATTTTAGTTTTTTTATTTAAGAAATAATGAAAAACTTGTAAATGAAAAACTATTGAGAACCTCTAAAATGTATTTTTCAAACTTAGTACAAATTTGAAAAACTTAAATACTAATCATTCCATTATCTAGATGGAGAAATATTGCTAAATAGAAAGTTACGGGTGTTTTTCAACTTTGTTTTCTTAGTATTACTATATTTTTGAACATCCATATCTTTTTTTCACACCTAATCTCACCTTCCCCTCTCTCTTCTAGCTTGAATTCATCCCGCATCAAGCTCACCCTAAATAAAAACCAACTCAATACCTTTTAACAATTGATGACCACAAGAACAATGACCTCTTCTCTCCATGTCACCAAATCAAAGAGGGGCGACCCTATTTACCTCCTATCAACTTTAGAAATGCCAACCATTTGAGTGCCCCTTCTCTATCACATTGTCCATCTCCTTTGGCTCTCCTCACAAATGTTAAACCCAACAAAAACCACCTCATCCTCTTTCTCTTTTCATTAGCCAATGTCATAACCTCTTACCATCATCACAACAACAACATCGTCTCACCACTGAACATGATTAGTGACAACAACTACCATTTCATTGAAAAATAAGAGGAAAAAAAAGAGCTCAAACCAAAATTGTCTCTCATCTTTCTTGTTAGTTAGAGGTGATCATCGCCTTACTTATTGGTGAGAAGAAGTGGTCAATGCATTTATGATTCAATGGCCACAAATCATCATCTCACCTTCTATTTTGATTTGATCTTTACTAATGTGATTGTCATGTTTTTTGAAGCTGTTATGAATTTGTAGCATGTTTGATCATTGTTTCTTATTTCTTTTTGTGTCCTTTTTTATTAAATTTTGTTTTCATATTTTTATAAATATTCTAAATGTGTTGGTGGTGATGTGTTTGATGTTTAAGTTCTTGCTTATGTTTGTATTAGTTTTTATATTTGCATAAAACTCATGTTTTAGGTTTAAAACTGTAGTTTAAAAATGATTTGTTTATTATTGTGTTGATTTTGATGTTCATTGCATGATCATTTTGTGTTTAGTTGGTTTTTCATGTTGAATTCATGTCATGATAATTTTTTCATGATGAACCACTAGAATTTGATGCTATGGGCATATTCGTTATCATATCAGTTTTTTTTTTTTTTTTGTAAGTCATTGTTTTGTACTTAAAAGTATAGTTTTGAAACCTTATATGCAAGTGTGGTTGTGTTAAATTTGATTTTTGTATACAAGTTATACTTTTTTATTTTAGATTTAAATTCAGATTTATATGCAGGAACGATATTGTCTCAATTTCATTCTTCTCATGAAAATAATTTTTTGGTGATTTTATCAAATTTGAAACTATTTGTTTTGGTTTCTTTATTGTTAAATTTTTTAGAATCACAATTTTGGTTTGAAACCTAAAAATTTAGGTTTTCGTGTAGTTTTAATTTTGTTTTTGTATTTGGATTGATTTAATATATATTCAATGTAAAATTTACTTTCTAACTCTTTATTTGAATTTATTATTAGACCTAATATTCATAATTATTGTGGTTTTCACTTATTCATCAACATTTTGCTTGTAGTTACCTATGAGTAGCTTGTCATATTATTTCCGTCTATTTTGATTTTTGATATTTGTTTTAGATATTTATGTAAATAAAGTTATATATAGATAATATGTTATATATGCATAATGTTATGTCACCTTTTTACTTGTATTGCATATATAAATCTAATATATTTTGATTTTATAAAAATCTTAAAAATGGTGACCGATGGTGAAAGAGTGAGCGTGTGTTTGTGTTTTTTATCGAGCCAAGTTTTATCTTGTTCAAAGTATATTATACAGTGAAGTGAACAGTTCAATTCAAAACATGAAGCCAACTCTGCTATAATGATTAAAGCTTTATATGTGTTTGATTGTATACTTATATGATGAATTGTTATTTATCTCTTTGATTAATGTTATTGTTTTTGTTCTTTTTTTAATTAATTCAATTCATACAACCATCATATTATCAAGGATTGGATTTTATTTGCATTGTTTATTTATTTATCAAATTCACACATGTCACTCGGTGATTATAGCATAAATTAGAAAAAAAAACATTTTATAATTATTAATTATCAATTTAAATATTTTTTTATGTGTGCGCGCTCGTGCTTGGATCTGTGTATTTAAGGTTACCCTAGCCTTACCCTTTTTAGTTGCTCCTCTAATTTTGCAAATTCAGTTTCTTCCTAAGTAGCAAGGTTATATGTGTGGGGTGGATTGGCTTTCTTTTATTTATTATGTATTCACACTTTGACTTAAGGTTATTTGTAAATATTCGTTATTTTATTTTTATTCAAGATGTGTTGATAATTTTATTGTTACATGATGTGTAATTTTATTTAGATTTTTGAGTATGTATATTTGTTTTTGTTTTATAAGTTAGTATAGCTTTGACTTTTTAAAAATAGTTTCCTCCTTCTTTTCTACTGCAAGAGAGCTTCCGTTGGATTAGCTCCACCTTGTATAAGTCTAAGTAGAGCCTTATAACCCATTTTGCTTTAATAAATTAGAATGGACTGGTATTGTTTTTTATCCATCATCTTTTTAAGTTTAATTGTTAGTTTAATATATCATGTAAGTTGATTATACGTAGCATTATTATATTCATATAAATATATATTTATTACTAATAAATACTTAATTTATATTTAATATTCATATAATATTATATTAATGACTCCAATATTTTATTTATGAATCTAGAGTAAAGATAAAATTTAAGGAACATAAATATTTTGCAAAGAAAATTATAAAGTTGTTATAATTATGAGATTCCTATTGTATCATGTGATTGTTCCTAAAATATTCCTGGTTGATTCTCTCTTAAATATTGAACATTCATTAAAGCTGTAGAAACTGGTATATATTATGTTCTTTTCTTTATGAAAGAAAACGGTTGTTTCATAAGTTGAGGTATAAGAGATACATAAAACTAACATGTAAGTGTTTGTCATAAGACATGTACACTGAACTAACCCGCATGAAAATTCTATATGGAGATATCACATATGTCAATGGAAAGGCTTATGTGATGATTGTGTAGGTGATCTAAGACTTGAGATCACTAAATTATCTCAAATAAAGAGTGTTATGTTCTCATCATGTTACACGTTATTTTGGGAAAGGTAACAAATAGACAGACATTAGATATAACATAAATTATATGAAGGTATCTGAGTGATTAAGAGAGGATTCATCATCTTAGGTGAATTAGAAAAAATATTCCACATGTTCTCAAATAATATTGATTGTTAAATCTTTATACAAGATGGAATGAGATTTGAAAAGAGTTTCAAATCTTATTCAAAAGATCAATGACTATAATGTTGCGAATAAATATGATATGACGTGGCAGACACACTCCATGCTAAAATATCTAAATCGGAACATTATTGATGAAGAGATAATTACACTGAAAAGCCGGTCACAGTCAAACCACTTATGACTTTCCTAATATTTAGAGAATCATGACATATTGCTAGACAGTACACTTGATCTTCAAATATAAATTAATCAATTATTAAATTGATAATAAATTAAATTGTTTGATTTATTTGATTCTATTTATTTATAATCATAATTTATATTTGAACTAATATATTAGAAATCGAATGGGTCAAGTTTTTTCTACATGAAAATATCAAATCATATGATATAATTTATAGTAATCATCTTTTGAAAAAGTTGAGTATAATTAAGAATTTGAAATAAATATGCAAAATTTGCATCTATATCAACTGAAATTGAAAAAAAAAATTAACAACATTATAAATGTTAATATATATATACAACATTATAAATTTTATCAGTTGATAAAATTTATATAGATAGTTAATAAATTTCTATAAAAGTCAAGAAAAGCAAAATAAATCACATGCTTTTCACGTAATTAAACTCATAATAAATGATAAAATATAATTAAATAATAACTTTGTACCAAAAAATAATTCTTAATAAAATAGATATTTTTAATTCTCTCATCTCTTGAACCTAGATACAAAAATGAAAAAGAACCCTTCCTCAATTCTTTAAAGTTGCTAGACATATTTAAATTCAATAAAAGTTCTTAAAATTCAAAATAGAAAAATAAATAAAGGGAGGGGTCAAACTTTCTTATAATTAGTATGCAATTTGTAAATGAAAGTAAATGTAAAATTAAATATAATTTGATAAAATAATTATATTATTATAAAATCATTCCAAATTATCAACTCAACTCATTTAATGAATAAAATGTAACCAATTAACTATCCAAAAAAACTATTTGTTACAAATAACATCTTGTTGGTGCATTGAAACATATAAATAATAACTAATATTGAAAGTGATAAAATGAAATGGTTGAATAATTGAAAGATGAGATTATTTAGGAATACATATTGAATGCTAAGATTACACATTGAATTTCTGGAAATAGATCCGTAACAACAAAAAAATGTTTGTGATTGTTCCAGAAGAAATGAAGCACAAGATACGGTAGATCTAGGACAATTATTGTATGAGGTCTACCCAATGTTAGATGCAGAGTTGCATAATAGATCGATATGAACATCATGAGCTCCCTGTAATAAAACATGTTGTTGCTGATACCTTTTTCTTAGTTCCTTCTTCTATACCCCAAGCTTGGAGAAGAAAGAGATAAGAGGTTTTCATAGAGAATGTAATCAGAAATCCATAATAAAGGACGAACACAATGATCAAATTGTTTATTTTCATATAAAAGGATACTAGATTATCTGGTATAAAAGATTTCAAAATCATAATAGAACTTTTTTTTCTTTTCTAATGTAATTTCTAGATTATTATATGGTGATTTAGAAACTTTTCATATATATAAAAATAAAATATAGAAAATAGAAATATATAGAATAGAAACATATCTTTAATGTCAATAACACAAAAAAAATTCAGATACGGACTCTATATATTATAAACAAAACATCATAATAATCCAAATAATTTTATAATATAAAACGATGATAAAACATAAACTATCTTGAAATATGGTTCCAGACACTTGGCTCTCATTATAAGATCTCTAACAACACTTAGATTTGGACCACATCATATCCATATATTCAAAATAATTGATATTTAAGAATTATATTATTTTTTACTCTCCAACTTTTTTAATATAAAGTCTCATAAAATGGAGACAGAATGACTAGTTCTATGTATTTAAATTTCATCATGCTCTCCTTATGTTTGATAAAAAAAATTAATTTTGAAGTAGAAAATGTTATGAATTCAAACTATGTGAAATTTCAAAAATAATCCAATTTTTATTTATTTATTTGTCTTGAAACTAACTTTTAGCCAAGATTTGGAGGACAGTTTTGGACAGCATAAGACAGATTTATCCCATTCATCAAGTTGCAAACTTTATCGTAATAGATAGAGAATATTTTTGTTGCATACGTGGCTCATTGTCCATATATACTATCATTTTCTGCAAGTTTAATCCGAATCTCCCCTTTTAGACAAACAAATTTGCCCCGGTTATATTAAAGATTGAAATAATTTTAATAATTTTAAGCTTCAACAAAAGTTAAAAGAAGAATAAATCACATGCTTTTCACGTAATTAAACTCATAATTAATAATAATCTATAATTAAATAATAACTTTATATCAAAAAATATTTTTTAATAAAGTAAAAATAATACGAGTTTGGAAATATAGTAATAATTATTTTTTTAAAATGTTTAAAATACATTAAAATAGTATATTTTTTATTTATAAAAATTATTTTTAATATTAATACATCAAAATAATTTTAAAAATATATAAAAAATTAATTTTAATAATTTGTTTTTAAAAAAACCGTTTGAAATACCATTCTAAACCGCCCCCACACAAACACCGTAAAAACCACAGTTTTCCGCTTTTACTGTCCCTTTCTGCTTAATTTTCAGACCCAGTCAAAAAAATTCCTACCTCCATCACCATCGCTTGACCTTTCACTTTCTAATCACACTAGTCTCATGTCCCCATCTCCCTTCAACCAATACAGCCGCGCCACCTTTTCAAATCTAACATCTGTCATTCGTCTGTCTAAGTGAAAATCATACAGCCACGTCACTTTATAAACCGTTTTCGTTTCCAACCATAATAATTTTAACCAAATATAAACTGTCTATCTCCCTCTCCGTTTTCCTTTTTATTTTTATTTTTAAAGTTTGAAGACGGAAACACTCATAAAAACGAAAACAAAGAGGCAGACACCCCCCCCCTCTCTTTCTGCCTTAAAATGTCGCTGAGAAGATCGATTTTATCGCGAAGGTTCTCGAGATCCTTTAATAACCAGAACAGAAACGAACGAAATGCAGTGGAATCGGGGCGACTCGGTGGTGAGTTATGGGCTGAGTCGGATGGGTGGGGGAGTATGTTACCTGAGCTGTTAGGAGAAATAATAAAACGAGTTGAGGAGAGTGAGGATCGGTGGCCTCAGAGACAAAGCGTCGTCGCTTGTGCTTGTGTTTGTAAGAAATGGAGAGATGTTACCAAAGACATCGTCAAGTCTCTTCCTAATAGTAGTAGTAGTACTAATAATGCAAGTCCTGGCAAAATTACTTTCCCTTCTTGCCTTAAACAGGTCAGATTTTTTATTTATTTTGGTGAATTTTTATTTATTCAAGGAATATTCTGTCATTGTGATTGGATTTGGTAATGAAGGTTTTGGTTTAAGATAATTGGAGTATTTAATTAAATTGGTTGAAGTAATTGGGGATGTAGGGATTAAGATTTTGTGAATTTGTTTTAATTGTACTCCATAGTTTACCTTAATTTTTCTTTCAATGCTATTAAGTTGTGCATTTTTTTTTTTTGTGGAAAATGAAAAACCCAAGAATTTAAATTTTGGATGCAACTGTAGAAAGCAAATAACTTTGATTTTTGAGCAGTTATAATATAAAGGTTTGAATTATTATTAGTTTTTGGGTTCTAACAATTGGTTAATCCAGCTTCTATGGTTTCACAATATGATAATATAGTCTTTTGTGTTTAAGGAATTGCATTTTAGAATATCCATCTATGCTTAGAGATTTTTGATATATTAGGGGGGCTATTGATATTTGCATTGGTGAAAGTTGTAGGTTCACGACCTGCTTGTGGGTTTGAATCTCGGAAAATTGAAAACAACCATTTTTTAGAAAATGCTGGAGGACATTGTCATCGATTACTACTTCCCAGATGCCACTTTGGTTGGGTCTCCATCTGGGAAATTGTGTTTTATATATATATCGATGGGATCATTCTTTTGCCTAAGATTTTGGAGATATTCTTATCAAATATCCATTAGTAGATATGGTATTAGACAAGGCAGGGTTTACTGACATGTAAATTTGGAATCAAGATATATTCATATAACTAGTTGAGCTGAAATGTGACTTGGTTTTTAAGAAATGATTCCTGCAGAATAATTGACGCCCTGTTTCGAATTATGTTTGTGTTTTTTAGGCTATCATTTTCTTGACATTTTTCATTTCTGTGCAAGATGAATATCTGGTAATCTTGTCACTTTTTGGATTCTCTATTCAGCTTCGTGATCTGTGCTGCGTGACTTGCTGCAATTGCTGATCAATTATGTTTGCAAATTTTGAAATTGGCGATTCCTTTTCTTTTCATTTGTAAATGCAGCCAGGTCCACGTGACTTGCCCCATCAGTGTCTTATTAAACGAAATAAGAAGACTTCAACATTTTACCTATATCTTGCTCTTACTCCATGTAAGTATATATCGGTAGACATGTTTTTGCAAATTATGAAGATGTGCGGAGGATCTTTCTATACACTTTTGCAGCTAATTAGTTTGACTGAGTAAATCGTTGACATGTGACTTGCTTGTACCAAAGATGAAAGAGACATGATTCATTTTGTCAACTTGTAGGATGACTTTTGTCTAGGTAGATGTAATTGATTGTGACCCTATGCTTATTCGAATCAACTTGACTCAGTCCTTATTTGATATCAAGTATTCTTGTCAATATAATAAACTTGACTGATTAAGGTGTCTCACCTATATATTGACTAGCATGTAATGTTAAATCAAATTTTAAAAAATAAAAAGTAGAAGGAAAAAAAAAAGAAAAGGTAAAAAAAACTTTCGAATATGGAGTTGTCTGGTGGTAAACCATGGGTGATAAAATGTTTTTGGTTTCATCAATTGTGTATGGTTTT
>Ga0307515_10018220_pt1 | contig 12734 bp, 8 predicted proteins | sample 17_EM_MG_FD_194513 | JGI IMG/M metagenome (GOLD analysis project Ga0307515, IMG submission 194513) | Populus trichocarpa ectomycorrhiza microbial communities from riparian zone in the Pacific Northwest, United States - 17_EM | ecosystem: Host-associated > Plants > Roots > Unclassified | place... | reverse complement strand
CTGTAAGCTGTGGATTTTGTCCTTCGTATCCTTCTTCCATTGACCAAAAGTAAGAGAAGAAGCAATACAATTTTTACACTGAGAATTAGTGTATTACATTACAGTTGCAAAAGCTACTAAAGGAGAAAGCGCAGATATTCACTGAACTTTTCATAAGAAAACAACGCATGATGAAGAATAATGCACCTTCCCATTGTTTCCTGGAATTAAAGATTAATGAGGGTGATGTGATAAGGGTTAATTATTTACAAGAACAGGCCAGCCACCACATGGATTAATCAAGTCTTTGCCTCGTCATAGACTTTCTGTTATAGCGAGTTTATGTTACCCACCTTGCTTTTACTTTTCAAGTATTTGATGCGATACTCATCGTTGCCCACCAGCCATACTTGCCAATCCAAAAATTTCTCCATTAGATGGTTTTAACTAGCTATTTAAAATCCAGATAATTTTTTTAGTGTCAAAAAAATACTTAATCTTGCAACATGTAATTAATTGTGTTTAATAACTTTATTTTTTAAAATAAAATTTTTATTTAATCAAATAATTATTTGTGCCAATAAAAAATTAAATTAAATCATTAATAAAAACAAATTGAATAAAATTATGAGACTTAATTATCAAACAATCTAAATGTTGAATGGTGAAACTAGAAAAAAAAAATATAGGTCAACTCAGGTTAACCCGCTACCCCACAACCATGAGCATAAGATTGGAATAACTCCATAAAAAAAAGTGAAAAAAAACCACGAATATCAATTCCAAAAAAAATATTGAAGGATAAAATTAAAAAAAAATAAAAAAATACTCAAGTCAACCCGTGTTATCCTTCAAAACTCGTGACCATGGTCATGAAGCCAAGATTGACTGCATAGAAGACAAACCCCTCAAAAAAAGCAAAAATCTCAAAAAAAAAAAATTAAAATTGAGTGATAAAACTAAAAATAATAATAATAAAAAAAATAATTAAAGAAAGATCTAGGTAACTTGAGTTAACCCGCCAACCTCATATCTATGAATATATAATTGAAATAACCCCATAGAAAAAAAAAATTTAAAAAAACATGAATATTAATTAAAAAAATCGAATGTTGAAGGATGAATAAATTAAATTTATAAAAAGATTTAATAAAAATCCAAAAATTAACCCTTAAAACTTGTAATCATTGTCATGAGTCTAGAATTGATCCTATAAAAAGAAAAAAAATATCTCAATTAAAAATAAGAAGAAAAAGCTAAGGGATGAAATTAGAAAGCAAAAGGCAAAAGTTTAGACAAACCGAGCCACAGAATTATCCGTGTGGCGGGGGGGAATATACAAATAATTTTGAATCAAATAAAAAGTATTAGTGTATGTACAATAATAATAATAATAATTAGAGAAGGTGGTGTTTTTCGTTCAACTAAAAAAAAAAATCAAGATTGTCAAATAACTTTTAACATTAAAATCATATTTCTTAAAAAAGAATCATTTTTGTTTTGTTCTGGCGTTGAAATCATATTTCTCCAAAATCAAAACTTTGGATTTATTAACAACATTTTAACCTAGGGCCTGTCGGTAAACAGGTGGTTCATATGTTCTTTGCGGATTTTTTATCCGAAACTTTAATTGCGATGCCCTGATGTCCAGACAGGTCTTTATAGATAAATTGGAAACCAAGTCGCAATCCTCCATCAACACTCCAGTGAGGGTCCTAACAAGGCATCCAAATGACAGGCTTCAGATATCATATCAATACATTCTATTAGCTGCACTTTAACTCAAAAGTTCAAGCCATGGAAATTATCTCACTACTGCAGTTTTCTCGTTTCCTAGTAACTGCCCACAAAGGCTATAAAATTATAGAGACGGCGAAACCTCAGATGTAGTAATAATGATTATGATAATTAATTTATATCTGCAGTCAACATGATGATGATAATGATGATGATGAGCATGAACACACCCATGAGCAGCATGCCATACAGCCAAACCACATTGATGCGATGCATCATAATCACAACCACATCCTGATGCTGAGGTTAAATAATAACCTCTACATAAATCCAAATGGATTCTGCTGCGGATATCACATCACGGAAGAAAAGGGTTGTGAGAAGGATGCGCCTCTTTCTGCTTTTTGTAAGCCCTGAGAAGCAAAACAATCAAAGATAGATGTGACCACATACTCTAAACAAAAGCTTCTGGCTAAAATTTGACAATCCTTTGGGTTGACACTGCTAATCACCTGGTGGCATTTAACCCCCCCAGTCCAACAGTTCCCAGAATAATAAAAAGGAAAGGGATCTGAATCAGAGCACGATTGCTTCTTCCACCATGCGCTCTTGGCACTCCAGTCCTCACAACTCGAGCATATGTGGCTAAACAAGACAGCTCATGTTTGATCGAGTGATGACAGCCAGTAAAAGAAAAGAGAAAACAAAATTGCAATTAAAAAAGCAATGTTACCTGAAGCTGAATCTTCTCCTTTTGCACCTGCGGTTGCCATACATGAAACTTTTAATAACTCATTCTCATTGGTAGTAAATAGCAGTTCAGCTAAGTAACGGCTTCATAATCTTCTGAACAGGGTGATTAACACATAAATCGTGGTTTGCAAACTCATCCAAATGACATATTCCAATTAGACACTGCAACTGAATGATCTCATGCAAAAAACTCAAGATTGCATTCATTTAATATTTAAAGCAAATGGAATTGCATCTACAATGTTTGGGTAATTGTTTATCTAATTTTTTAAGGGAATTTTGACCTCCAACAATCAATATGAATCCATACTTCTAAAGACAAGAGGCATTCATTCATATAAATAAACAGATAACTTCATGAACATGGATATTAATAAATACTAACTCATCTAAACTTCAGTCTCAGAATAGTTTGCTAAACATGTAAGACCATATGAGATGTAAGATTATCTGTTACAAAAGCAGCAAACATATATGCATATCAAATTAGAATGGGCAGAAGGACATCATTAACAAGTAGACCTGTAGTGCCAACACCATCAAAATACCAAATCAAGAACATACTTACAAAACACAGAGTCCAGAAAAAATAAATCAAATGAACCAATTTGATTGAAGAACAAAGACAGAAAATAAAGGTTAGATAGGCTACTTAGTGGGGATCAACTATTATGATTAAGAAATAAAAAAAAAATAGAAATCAGAATAAGGAAAGACAACCTGGAAATGTGACAGAATCAATTAGGACTGTACGAAGACCTTAACAATCACATACTGCATAACAAAATACAAGATGATAATCGGTCTATGATATTACCGATTCACTTTGCTATCAAAATATTAAACGTGTATCTCACTGCTTACTCCAGGTTTGATGAGCCACATACATATTAACTAATCTGTCAAATCATCATCAAGAAAATCAAGACCATCATCATCAGTGGTAACTCCTCCGGCAGCAGGAATAACATCCAAAGGCTCAAGTACCCCTGCCAATGTCACCATATCTGCAGGTCTCTTTTCTTGATGGTCATTCTCATCCATTTCATCTCCATCAAATTGTTCCATCTCATTATAAAGGATCTCCTAAAACAGGACCAGAGGTTTCACCAAGTTCTCAATCACTCCCTGAAGAATTGAGGCATTGTGCAGGATAAAAGAATATTTTTGAGAAAAAGTACATATAATTGGAGGTACCTCATCTTCTTGCATGGTTTGTTTCTCTGACTCTACAAGCCAGTCATCCAGTATGTTTTCAGTAATTAAGTTGTCAAATGAGACCACATCACCAGGCTTTCTTCCTAGTTGGCGTTCTCTTAGACGCAAATTATAGTGGACAAAGGTAAGCTCGTTCCATCTCTTCCGGGATGCAGTACTATGCCTTTTACTATGAACTTGATCATATATACTCCAAGTGTGTTCACATATGAGAGATGAGCATGTCTGGCTTAGTATACGAATGGCAATTCGTTGAAGCTCTAAGCAACTTATCCCATGTTGTTGCCACCATGCAGCTAATAAGATATTGATAAGTGTACACATTTAGATCACCTCTTGATTTTGCATAATAATATAAGCAATCAGACTCCATAATTTGATTTATGCTTAATCAAAGATGCATGACATCTTGGACAAATTACCTGGATCAAGCTCCATTCTAGTACTAATAGCCAAATCAGTTCCAAAATCAGCTTTCGCAGACACAAAATCAGGGATCTGCTGGGGTCGCACATTTAAAGATCAACAAAATTAAGAATACATAACAAAACATCAAATCATGAGCATGAAAATAGTTCTTTTGGCTGCATTTTGTGGCATCATTTAGTGCAGCACAAATTAATGGTAGCCTAACCTTCAGACAACTAACTACACAAAAATATCTCTAATCTTAGTCCTGTCCTTAAAAATGATACAACAGCAACCAAAACAAAACACAACAAAAAGCACATTACCTGCATGGATGCAGAAATTCTTTTGCCATTGTCAACTTCCAGTCGAACAATACATTCATTTAGACCACGAACAACCTCAGGATTCTATGACAAAGATACATTCATTTAGACCACGAATAACCTCAGGATTCTATGACAAAGAAATGACATAAGGACAGAATGGCAGGACATTAAGCTTAAAACCAAAAGAGGTGTAGTTGACATAGCTCATACCAATAGGAAATCAGGTCGATAGCGGTAAGATGGATTTAGAAAGTAAGCAGCCACGTAAAGTGGGTGGTGAAACAGAGAGCTCCATTGGTTTTCTATCACAGTCCAGAAAGGTCCATATTTCCGTGCATCATCCCCATGAATAATTTTAATTGCATGTTTAGCTCTGCACATGTCATTATATATATATGCTATTGATCGGGTTTCATCACCATCTATCTTCTGAAGAACAAGCGCAACCGGTTCTAAGGATTTTTTCACGTGCTGCACCTTCTTCCAGAATGTGGCATTTAAGACAATTTTTTCAACTTCTCTACCATCATCTGATTTGGGAAATCGGGAAGATATCCATTTGTTTGATTGGAACATTCTCTTAAGACCAACCCTTTGGTCCAACAAACTTTGTAAAGTGAAGAATGCAGTGCCAAACTTAGTAACAGCTGGCCTGAGAAGTTCTTGTCCCTTTGTGAATTCTTTTTTCATATAATTCAACAACCAAGTATTGTTGTAAATAAACCTTGTAACTTTTTTAGCCTTATCTACGCACTCTCCTACCCATTTTATATTCAAAAAGTCCTCTACCATTTGATCAATGCAATGGATAGCACATGGTGTCCAAAATAAATTTCTCCTTTTCTCTTCAAGCATCTTCCCAGCAGTCTTAAAACTGGCAGTGTTTTTAGTGATTACCTGTGTCGGAAACCAGAAGAAAACAGCTTATTAGGCACCCGTTTACGAGTGCATTTGAGTAACGTGAGAAATGTCAGAAATAAATATTTAACTACCTGAACAACATTTTCCTCACCAATCTCTTCCACCACCTTGTCCAACAACTTGAAAAGGCTTGCGGCATCTTCGATCATATCAGTGGCATCAATAGAAGAAACAAAGTATGCACCTCGGGGACAACAGGCCAAAAGGTTAATTGATGTCCTACCCTGGAGATCGTTCCAACTATCAGCAACAATAGAACAGCCAGTAATTGTCCAAGATGCCTTAAACTCTTCAAGATATTCTTTTATTGTAATGATCTCATCCTGAAGAAACCGACCAGATAGTAGTTGGCTTGAAGGTCCCTGCAGACCAGGCCCATATTGGCCAACCAACTCCAGCATTTTGAGGAAATATGGGGAATTTGCTGCATTTGAAGGGATTCCTGCATGATAAAAGAATTTGCAGATGGAAGAGATCACTTCCTTTAGAGCTTTCTTCTCAAAACCCATCCTTGCTTTTGTTTGCCTGTAGTGCGATGATGTTTGGTTTTTAAGAGACTTCAAAAACACTGAATCCAATCTTGATCTTTTCATTGGTGGTTCAGCACCGTTGCTGCTACTACCAGGGGACCTCCCCTTGATATTATTTCTGATGTCATTGTCTGAAATTTTATCATCAATGGCCAGCAAATCCTTACTTGAATATTGCAACAACCCTCCCTCTTGCTCCTCCTCTTCATCCTCGTTATCTGAGTTGGTATAGAAAGTGGATATCTCTTTAGATTCAGGTTTCCGATTCCTTCTTCCAGTACGGTGCCATTTCATGTTCTCCTTGATTCTAAGGTACACCTCCTCAGGTGCCTTGTCACAATAGGCAACTTCCCCAGGGATCCTAGCCAGATGTTGTTTAAAGCGATTGATGCCTCCACTAATAATTCTCTCACAATAATTGCACTTCACTCTTTTCTTCTTTTCATCTTGAGCAATACAATGTTCCCAGCCCGGGTCCACATATCCTAAGGATCGAAGAGAAGCAAACCTTATAACCAAGTTCTTGTCACCCACCACCTTTTTGCCTTTTTGTTTGTAACTGCAGGAAGCTTCCTCCATGTCATTATACTCACTAGAGTGGAAAGCTAAAGATGCCTGTTCAAATTCAGCTTGCCTTCGCTTTCGACCTGAACGGCATCCTTCCAGGTTTTTTCTCATATTGAAGCATACTTCCTCAGGAACCTTACCACAATGAGTAACTTCACCAGACATTCTAGCTAAATGTTGTTTCAATCTGAATATTCCACCACTAACTATTTTCCCGCAGTAGTTGCATTTGACCTTCTTTTTTCTTTCATCTTGAGCAATGCCATGTTCCCATCCAGGATCAATATATCCTGAGGATCGAAGTGGGGCCATTTCTTCAAACATTCGTGTATTAGCACAGCAGCAGCAGCTTATATCCTTGGCTGTTACATTCAAAGAAGCATTAAAATAAGCAAACAGCTATAAGAAATGAAAACATGCAGGGATTTAAATTTTAGAGCAACCAAAAGACTACTATCTAAGGGGGTAATAAAAGCACCAGACAAAGGAGCCTTCCTAAATCAGAAACAATATTATTGCAACAAAAGCGATGTACATTATGATAAAATCATCTCTTGAGATTGGTCATGGTTTTGGTGCTTGTAGTTTACTGGCAGATGTCCTTAATATAACAGGACTTTGAGCAAAATCGAAAAGAACGAAGAAAAAAAGATCCAGCTAAGATATAAATATATAAAATGATTAAGGTTGAACAAATTATGATCCAAAAGACAAGCAATGATACTGGGTTAACTAAATGGATGATGAATGTGGCGGTGGAGCACAAATTAAGGACTTCAATTTGACATGAATTTCAGTCTAAAAAAAACTAAAACAAAATCCTTGATACCAACAACGAAAATTTCACATGCCCCGCCAGATTTCCATATATTCCAAATGAAGGACAAAGTCATCCCACTGACAAAGAAAATAGGACACCCACAACAACACAACACCAGCAACATCCACAACAAAATAAAGAAAAAGAAAATAACATGGGCAATTCTGAGTTTCATCAATACCATGCAGCAAGAAAATAGGAAACAAATTCAGTAATAGAATCAATTTACCATGTTATCACCCTGGAAATCCTTTCTCAAGTGCAAGGCTCCTGTTGCATGTACCTCTAAACCTAGTCGACTTGTGTTTCTTCCTCAAAGTCAAAACCGTAAAATGGGTCTTCCAAATAAACCTGTGTTAGTTACAAAAGCTACAGTAACAAGTGAGTTGAGAACCCAAAGAGCAAGCAATTAACATGCAAAGGAGGGAACAGCAAAAAAATACACCCACGAAGAAAAAAAAAGCAAATAGCAGATTTACTACAACAAAGTCATCTCAGCAGACAGACAGGAGATGCAACAGTATGAAATTGACACACAATGTTTCTAGAAGTTTCTATTCAAAGTCAATCAATAACTCAAATACATGTATGCAAAACCATGAGAATATTAATGCAGAATCACAGCTTCGGCCACTTCCAATAAGTTTTCTAATCCATTTTTCAGAGCTTGCAAACCACGATTTAAGTTTTTCAATATATCTCGTGATACAAAAAGAAGTGAAGAATTACCGGTCTGCAAATAAGTGTAAGCTTCTGAAATCTGCAGCAAACGCAAAAACAGCAGTTAGAACCATGAAAACAATTATAAAAAAAAAATTACCTGGCACAATACACAACCTAAAGACTCGCAACATTTAGTTTGACATTATTTAAAAAAAGAGGGAAAAAAATTACAAATCGAATTACTACAGCAAAATGCACATTGATGCTATAATGACCGTTCATCCGCCTAGGCCCTAATCATAATACAGATGCAAGCAAGCATTATAGCCACACAAGGTGTGTCAGTTTTACCGAAGTAACCAACCATAAGTTGAGAAGATCACAAAACTCTTGAAACACTGAAAAAGAAAAGGAGATAACAAAAAAAAAGGTTCGTGAATGCTTAATCACCAACTTAAACTTGGACTCGGCACCGGGCTTTTCATGAAGAGGAAAGAGGTCAGGATGAGATTCCCATACTTTCTTTCTGTATGCAGCTTTAACCTAATACATAAGATGGAGACGCAAATAAATAAATAATTCATTTGACAACAAGAAGCAAGGAAACAAAGAGAAGAGCTTAGCTTAGCTTGAGAATCAATGATCGATTACTAAAGAAAGTGATGTATTCAAACCCTAGAATTAGAAATTAATTTTATTTATTTACTGGAGCTCATAAAATATAGATTCGAAAGAGAAACGACTAACGGATCAGGCCCTGTGTTAAGATCAAGATTGCAGAAGAAATTGAAGAAGGGGAGAGAGAGAGAGAGAGAGTTGACCTGAGAGAGAGTGGGGCGGGAATTGGGAGGGAAGCCTAGCAAGACCTTGGCCTCATCACCCTGCATTTCTTTCTGTAATAATCTCCTTTTTGAGGGGTTGTTGTTGTTGGTCTTTGCTGCTTCTTTTCCTCTCTTCGAACCGAATAATAAGAAGGAAAAAAAAAAAAAACGTATTGGACTACAGTACGTTGTTGAGTTTTCTTTGGATAAACCACTGTAATTCTAATGAACTTTCACTTTCACTTTTAGGATTTGTTTGTTTACTGAAAAGTTTTTTTTTTTTTAATAATTGTTTTAGAAAATGAATTCCTGAAAATTTACTGTTTATATTGAAATATGGGTTGGAGATGTTTTTAAAAATATATTTTTAAATAAAAATATATTAAAATAATATTTTTTATTTTTTAAAATTTATTTTCATATCAGTATTTTAAAATTATCTAGATATATAAAAAAATAAAAATTTTAAAAATAAAAATTTAACCACAAAATAAACATACTTTTATCCTTCAAATAATTTCAATATTACCCCCTCCTTGCAGTAACATCAAATGGATTGATGTTGAGTCCATTTGATATTATGTAGTAGTAATATTTATTTTTTAAAATATTTTTTATTTGAAATATATTGAAATAATTTTTTTATTTTTTAAATTTATTTTTAACATTAATTTAAAACTAAAAAAATGAAATTTTTTTAAAATACAAAATCAAAAAAATAAAAATTTAATAACATTACAAGAAGAAGCACCCACTTTTAGGCTGAATATATATATGAACTTATATATTGCAGTTCGTGTTAGGCTGAATTTTGACGCATTTAAGTTTTTATTAATTTTAAGAAAGCTAAAATTTTTATTTGTGTTCATAATGATAGGTGAGCGTGATATATTTTAAATAAGATGCAGTTTAAACTCGACTTGAGTTTGACTTGGTTATTTGATAAATAACCCGAGCATTCTAAGTTTAGTTATTTTTTAAAATTTAATTAACATTATGAAAATTAGAAAATAAATAAAATATATTGAATGTGACTGTGACTTTTTTTTTTTGTTGGATTATTACTTATGAGAATAAAAGCCAAAGTCCAATCAAACAGTAAAAAAAACGAATTACATTGAGTTGATGGAGTTGAATAAAGGTCTAGCTAAGCCTAGTTTCTTATATTAGTGTAATTATACTGAAAGCTAAAAGAACTTAGGAATTTATAGTGTATATACTCATTTTTTAATATGGATTTATATAGTAAAATTACTATTTTTTTTCTTATAGATCAAACTCATTTGGCTTGGTATAAGGGGTAGAAAGGTTTTTTTTATAGGATCCATTAATTATTACAAGAATAGACAAGGTTAAATAATCTTTTTATATTTTTATTGCAGTGTAATTACCATTAAAAGCAATAAATATTAAAATTAGGTAAGGGTTTTTTTTTTATCTTTGACTTAATTTTAAAAAAGTTAAGTCACTTCATTGCTATTAGAATTTTAAAAAAAAAATGCATTTGATTTAGGGTTTCTTTTAACTTTTACATTTGGTTATTTAATAGTTATTGAGTGTCATTAGAGGCAGTATGGTAATTTAATAAATAAATTATTTAAAAAAAACAAAAGTAGATACGCGTGAGTGGTACTTGTCGGAATTGGACGGCGCGTGCAGCTCAGTGCAATGGGCAGAAACTTGCTTCCAAGGCAGCCAACGAAGTGTCTCGGCATCCCCTCCATGTACAAGCAGCGTGTGTGGCATAATTTTTACCGATTTAGCACGTTTGACCTTTTCTTATTTTTCCTTTTCTTTCTCTCCTACTTGATTTTCTTGTTGGCCTTCCAAAAATCAAATCAGCCTCTAAGGTTTATTATCCTTAACATTTGGTCTATATTCTCTAAATTACAATTTTTTTATTTAGAATAATTTATGAAATTAAAGATGTTTTTAATTTCATCGCCTATAGATTTTTTTTATCTATCATACTTGGTTCTCATTTTTTTTTTACAATTTGTTTTACTTGAGTGGTTTTTTAAATTGTTTTTTTTTTTTTACAATTTCATTATTCTTGAGTTTTTTTCCTATCAAATCTAATCCTTTTTTTTTTGCTATTTTTTACCTTGAATTTTTTTTAAATTGATTTTTTTATTGTTTCATCCTACATCATTTAATTGGCTAGGTTTTTAGCTTTTTAGTTGAGTCCAGATCTAGAATATAACAGATTGTGGCTTTAAGAGATTAACTCGGGTTTACGAATTTCACTCGAGCTTCTGTGGTTTTTTTCTCTTTTTTTAAGTTTTTTTTCATCCTTTAGCATTTTGTTATTTTGTTATTCACTTTCTATGACATTTTTTAGTTGTTTTCAAATAAAATTAATTGCCTAGGTTTTTTTTTGTCTTTGTTAAATTTAGCTTTTTAAAAAAGAAATTTTGTTTTTTTATTAAATTAAATTAGTTGATTTAATCCTCCTTAACATTTAATTGGTCGGCTGTTTAGCTTATTGGTTAAGCTTGGGGTCTAGAATTTAACAAAGTGTGGACTTGAGAGATTAACCCGGGTTTATAAGATTCACCCGGACTTACTTGGTTTTTTTATCTTCGCTTTTTTTTTTGTTTTATCCTATAATATTTTGTTTTTTTTCTCTCGCTTTCTACAATATTTTTCAATCGTTTTAAAAATAACATGGCCTGCCTTGATTTTTTTTTTGTCTTTGTTAAGTTTATCTTTTTAAAAAAAGAAATTTTGTTTTTAAATAAAATTAAATTAATTGATTTCATCCTCCAACATTTCATTAGTCTAGGTTGAGTCTGAATCGAGAATTTAACGGATTGCAGATTTGAGAGTTTAATACGGGCTTACAAGGTTCATTCAAGCTTATTTGGTTTTTTTTAAGCTTATTTTTTTTTCTGATTCCATCGTCAAACATTCTTTTTATTCAATTTATGTGGGATTTTTTTGTCTTTGTTAAATTTAGCTTTTTTTAAAGGAATTTTGTTTTTTAATCAAATTAAATTTATTGATTCCATCCTCTAGCATTTAATTGGGTGGGTGTTGAGCTTAGGTCTATAATTTGACGGGTTACGAGTTTGAGAGATTAACTCAGGTTTACAAGCTTAACTCGGGTTTGTTTGGCTTTTTTCTCCTCCTTTTAAGCTCTTTTTTTTTTATGTTGTTTCATCCACCACCATGTTTTTTTTTTTTTGCTTTATATGAGATTTTTTTGTTGTTTTGAAAGTAACAAGGGTTAACTCGAATTTTTTTCAGCCTTTATTGAATCTAGCTTTTTTAAAATGAATATTATTTTTAAATTAAATTAAACTAATTATGTGAGTGTAAGCATGGGATTCTCGTTTAATGGTGTTTTGTTTTGCTTATTTTCCGGGTCATTGCTCTGATTGCACAGACAACCTCTTTCAACTACCAAATTCTTAGATTTTTCTTACTCCTTTTAAAATGTTGATTTCACACTAACATCCTTTTTTACATTGGTAAAAAGCTAACCTGACCCATAACATAGCATAACATATATCATCTATCTAGTTATAAATAAACTAAAAGAGAATGGTAATTTATTATTATTTTTTTCTACTATTTTTAATAATTAATATATATATATATATATATATATTAATTATTAAAAATAGTAGAGGAGTGAGTTTTTCACTGTAGTACTAGAAATAGATTATTGTAGATCACTATAGTGAAGTTATTATTTTGCTCTTCAGTTGAAAAAAATGAAAGCATTAGTGTTGGGGGCAATTTAATCTTTTTCAATGGCACATTAGTCATTAAAAGATTGTTAAAGGGTAATTGTATTTTTAATTTTTTTACCTGCTTGTTTCAACTAAATTTGTTTATTAAAATCAATAAAAGATATTATATATATATATATATATAAAACTGAGTGAATAAAATAAAAGGAAATATTATGCAAGACCATACATATTAGAAATATTATTTCAAAATAACAATTTTTTTATAAAATAAAGCTTATCTGTGTAAA
>Ga0307515_10018219_pt1 | contig 12734 bp, 6 predicted proteins | sample 17_EM_MG_FD_194513 | JGI IMG/M metagenome (GOLD analysis project Ga0307515, IMG submission 194513) | Populus trichocarpa ectomycorrhiza microbial communities from riparian zone in the Pacific Northwest, United States - 17_EM | ecosystem: Host-associated > Plants > Roots > Unclassified | place... | reverse complement strand
TTCCAAGGTTCCCTCCATAATTTGCAAATAAAACTAACAAAATAACTTAAATACCCTCAACATCAATAATCTTCAACCTAATTGATTTTTTTTCCATGGAATTAATTTTAAATTTATAGAATAAAAAAAATATATTTAATATTTAATATCATTATTTTGATTCTCCATCCAATTTTTTTTTTTAAAAAAACTAGTAGCCTAAATACCCTTTCTTCTTTGTCTCAGAAACACCAAGAACCTTAAAAATCTCTTTTTTTTTTGTTGTTGGTTTTTTTTAAAAGAAAACAATAACCAAAATCTCTAGATGGAGAATTAAAATTATGATATTAAATTTTATATTCAAAATCTAAAATTAATTCCATAGAAAAAATTTAAGATTAGCTGGGTTCAAGGTTAATGAGGTTGAGGGTATTTAAGTCATTTTGTTAGTTTTATTTGCAAATTATGGAGGGAACCTTAGAAAAAGTAACAGAAAGACTCGACTTCAAACATACAAAGTATAGGGAGTTCAAAACTAAAATTGAGAATACATGGACTAATTCTCAAATGACTTTAAAGTAAAGGGAGGTTTGAGCAATTTAGCCATTTAATTATCTTCACATGTTTGTTATCTACATGCAATGGCAACCAAGATCAAATAATAATAATAATAATAACAATTTCTTCAGATTGTAGTGAAGCATTACCAAGACCATGTAAAATCTCTTGCTTCACCTTGCTAGCTGCATTATCATTGTAGTTTGGTGATTTTTGAAGAATATGCCCATAGACATCAAGTATGGAGTTAAGGTATGGGAGCGGCAAGTTCCCCTGATTCACACAAATATTTTAGTTAAGATGTAACTATATGCAACTAAAACTCCACTCATTATACGATCTGTTTAGAGTCAGCCACCACCATGTTTACATTCACAGGTGGTTCATGAAAACTTGATATCTTTGACAATGATTGAAATGAAACAAAAATAATTACCTTGGAACAGTGGGAATGAACAGTTGTCTGTAAACAATTTATTGCAGCAATGGCCACCTCTTTACTACCATTTAAAATGCTATTTCTTAATAGAAGCAGCAAAGACTCCCATCCTGCAGAAAAAGATCATTTACAGAGAATTGTCACGATAAGAAGAGGAAGAAGATAACAATATCAGACACAGAAAGATACAGCCATGGACCCACCTGACCAAAAATTGCTCAAGTCACTGAGTAAAGGGAAGAAAGAACGTAACAAACGTGCTATTCCACCAAGGACCAACACAAGTGTTTCATCCCACTGTTTCTGAACCGTGTTGCGACTGAAAATCCAAGTGAAATAATGCATTAGATCAAGTTGTGGAAATGAACTCAGATAGATGTGCAAACCAAAAACATTACGGTTTTATACCTATGATGAATCAACATGTGAACTGCCTTTCCTCCTCGAGTACCTAGTTCTTTCCCTTGCCATTCATCTTTTGATGAAGTCGCAGCCTACAAAAGGATATACTTCTCATCAAATCATTCAACAAGTTGTTCATAAGAAATTTTTATAACAACTTCAAGTTACCATGTGAGAAGCACGATCCACAGCAGGGAAAACATAATTCCAAAGACAGTCCTCCCACATGCTTTTTGAAAGCTTTTGCCCATGACTTCCAAGAGTTTGGAAAAGCGTCCTGACAGCTGCATTTCTGACCTGAAACATAACTCATGCTGAGTCATTGTGTAAAGAATCCTCATAGACTTAAATAATTCCAATAACCTCCGAGCAAAAAGATTCAACATAATAGACAATGAAACTGCAATCATAACAGGAACATTCTGCCTATGATTACATAAATTATTATCTGCTTTTGATGCCCAGATGTGTAACTTCCATTGACAAGGCATCACTTTGAAAACCAAGACATAAAATCCATTCCTCAAAGGATGTATACACTATATACTAAAAATAATGGAGCCAATGTAAGACAAGAGGCCTAAGAAAACCAAACATCACAATCTCAACTAGAAAATGAGTATTGCAATTAAGAACATTCCTGAATTTTTGCATTCAAATCTGTTTTGAATCTTGATCGGTGATAAGAACAATGACTCATTGCCAAATTCAGTTAGCCAGTAAGGAGTAGTTTACATGTTGTGCTTCAATTCTAAAACAAAAGGAAAAGGGGGAAGTCCATTATCAGGGATATCATACCTCTGGTCTATCATCAGCTCCAAGTGTTTGAAGTAAGGAGAAAACAGAGAAAAGCAACTTGTCGCAGTCAATTATATTAATTGTTGCAGCCCGATCATTCACCTTATCAGGCAATTCAGAAGACAGTGTCTCCCCCAAGTCACCATTTATTTGCTTCATAACAGAATGCTCATCGTGAAAACCTGTAATGTTATAGCTAGAGCTGTCAAAGGTGCTCTAAAGCGACAACGCCTGAAAACACCCAACCCACTAGGTGCTTACCCAAAAGCGAGGCACTAATATACAAATGTGTACATAAATAACAAATATAAATGTGTGTGTTAGTTCAGGTAAAAAAAAATTTAACCAAAGCTATAATTAATCAATTTTTCTTCACTATTTCGGGTATCTAGATCTCTGAAGTTCAACAATTCAAGAAAAATTCAGCGAGCTTCTAACAAAAACAGCAAGAAATTAAAGTGAAATTGAAAACACAAACAGAAAAGGTTGGGACAATAACAGTAAATATTGACAGCGTAATGGTAGAAAATTGTAGTGCAGTAATAGTGAAATAGAGGATGATTCAACAAAGAAGATAAATTAAGAAAATGGGGAAAACAAAATGTTTTGGCAACATAACACCTTACAATAGTAATGTGGAAAAATGAGAATAATAGGAAGGGGAGAAAAAAGAAAGGAAATAATTAGAAAAAAGAGGAGATAAAAGTAATAGTGACAATGTGTTTGATGTAAAATTGTTCGCGCAACTTGTTCAGTCTTCTCAATAATGTTAAAGAAATGAATTTAGAAAATTAGAAACTGTACTTATACCTTTACAGCCAGCAACTAAACAAGGGTTAATAATGTTATGCCAGTCCCAAAAATAATTAAAAATTAAAATCTAAAACCCTAAAAGGCACCTAAGCAGCACCTCTTTCGCTTAGGGACTCACTCCAGGACAGCGCCTAGTTGAAATACCTCACCTGGAGGTTTTCAAGGCGCTTTGGCCTCGCCTTGCCTACCTGGGATGCATAGGCGAGCGCCTTGTGACAACACAGCACAATCAAAGCTTATTTGTAAGAACTTAATGCAAAGACAACTGATAAGCTAATAGGAATTCAATGAAAACAAATGTTTACAATTTGAACTCAACCTGTTTCCTTTCCCTCAGTAGGTCCATGCAGAAGTCCCTTGACAATGAAATCAGTCGTGGTCCATAAGAGACCTATTGCTGTCAAGCTTATATTCAACTCAGTCTTTTGAGCACTGTATGCCCCAGTAACATCTACACATCTGCAGGATCAACATGTTTAATAGTAAAGTTAACATGCATTGGAAAGCAGTAAAAACAGTTGCCATGTTCAATGACAAAGCACCAACAGCCATCAACCTTAAGTTGCATTAATCATAACAGAAAGTTGTGAATAAAGAATTGGTTAAATTCTCATCATCACCAAATGTGCAGGAAATAGCCCCTGACCTATCACAAAGAGTAGCCACAGGACCACACAAATGTCAAGATTTTTATACTTTTGAATGTATTTTAGACAGATTTAAAATCCTCCTTCCATTGCTGTACCTAAATCTGTCTTTATTTTCACTTTAACAAAGATTTTCATTGTTCTTCTTCAGATAAACCTAATTAATCAGACTAAATCCTTAATAGTATACTTTTCTATTTTTTTCTAATTGCAAGCAATGAGCTTTCATGAATCATTTCTATTTTGTTACAATTGAAAATGAGCAGGAAGTGAAATTGTGGAAGCAGCTTTCTTGAGTTTGAAAAAACAGTTTAGTAAAGGTACCATGCTTGCAGAAACTTCGAATATCAGGATATGAACAGCTACAATGATGCATGCATCCAATAAACCATGCCCAATGCATTAATGACTAACATTCAATGAAAAGAAGATTATGCAGAAGATATAAAAAAATCATTATGTTATTTAGAAGATCTAAATTCTTATAGCTAGAGTGTGTTTCAAATCTACAGACTTGATCTAAGATCCACAACCACCACATGCCACAAGTATGCATACATGATAAAGCATAGATATTTTTTTGTAAATGGAATAAAATGTCACAAAAAGTGCAAAGAGTTTTGAATCATACACATGGAGACAGTCTGCAGGAATAGAGGTCAGCCCATCATTCATGATGACACGCAGGTTCTGCAAGAAAATATACTTTTCAGATTATGATTGTGTTCTGAGAAGAGTAAGAGATAGTCATTATAAGTAACATATTATATTATTTCTCATCAGTCCTTAAAGTGAGCAGGGGAAAAAAAATAATGCAGGAAGTTGAATACATGCATGAAAAATGTAGAAAGTTTATTTCTGGATTCATGTAAACAAAATTCATTCATTATCCACCATTATAAATTTTGAGTGTGAAAATGCAAGTTTCTCTCACATTTTACACAGAGGTACCATATATTTAGTAGTAGAACTTAATATGTACATCATGAAGTTTTAATATGAAGTGTGTTTTTCTCTCTAATTGGATATCTACAATAAATTATAAGTTTATGAAATGGAGATTTCATAATCTTTCCTGAAGCGCTACAGCATACCAGCACTTTTTGAATTTCCATATTGCATAAAGGGGTTTAAGTGAAAATTCAATGCCTTGTCAAAACCACTGGAATGAACGGACCAATATGACATGGAGTGTGTTATAACTATATTTATGAACTAGATAGACAAGACCAAGTCTGAAGTGAAGCACGCAAAGAAACCCGAAAACATCTGATATGAAGACTGAAGTTAATGTTTTAATCATTTTCCTAATTAATTTTGGATTTTAATTATTTGTTTTTTAATTAATATTTTACTATTTAGGAATCCTAATACAAGATGAAATATATTTATTAGGTAAGTTTTAATTAGAAATCCTGATTTTAGTTTTGATTAGGAATCTTTTCTTATAAAAGATTTTAGGACTAATATAAATAGAGATGTCCAGTTTACTATTATTCAAGCTTTTAATAAAACACTAGAATTTTCTCTAAATTTCTCTACAGTTTAGGTTTGTAACCTTAGAACTTGAGAACCCTAGCTTTTAATCACGCTATATGCCACGCCACAATATAATTCTTTTACTTTTATTAGAGTTTTCTTCTTTTTTCTCACTTGTTTTCATTCCTTTTTTTTTTTTTTTGAGAATGAAGTTTTATTAGAGTTTTGAAAACATATTCTTCAAGGAAAAGGTATCATCAGAAAGCACATTAAGGAGCTCTCATTCAGAGTTACTAACCTGGAAGCCCAGGGTTACAAGATCTTTCTCTGATGCATCTGCAACAGATCTTACAGAAACAAAGCAACAAAAGAAATGATAAATCCAAGAAGACAGAATCCAATAAGGATCACTCATTGAAAGCAGTGATGTTTTACCTTAACATTTCAAGAATATTTAGCCAACTGTAGTGTAGTTTTTCTCCATGCCTCTGAAGAAAGGGGTTAGCCAGAAAATATACACATAAGCTACTCAAAGGACACCAAAAAAACACATCCTATTTCATCATCAACAGCAACGCTTTACCTCCAACACATGCAGAAGAATTTTCAAGGATCCAGCACGGACATCAATGCTTTGAGTAGAAGAATAAAGAACTCTAAGGGGGGATATGACAGAACACTCGAGTAATTTCAACTGTGAATCCCCAGCTTCCATCTAGAGGTAAAAAGCAATAATAATCAGCAGTATGAATCCCATTCTTTAGCATATTGATTCTTACAGTTAAGCAAAAGCAGAGAAAAGAGTTACTAATTTACTTACTTCATGAGATGTCTCCTGGAGTCTGGATGACACATAATCCTGGAACTGTTCAGAACCTAAAACAGCACATATTGATTGATCCAACGCATCAAGTGCCATGTTTCGTAAATGCTGATTTGGATTATCAGCAAGCTGCAAGATGTACAAGCATTGTCAAAGATGCAGAGCAATATAGCATTATGCACTATTGAATATATTCATTATGATCACCTCAAGAAAATGGCCCACAACGTGATCCCACAATGGCTCCACTCCTGCAGTTTAATGGATGAAAATAGATTTAAGGAAAAATTAAAACGCTAACAATAATTGAGTTCATTTACTTCATATGAACTTTATGAAATAATGCCATTAGGCGATGGTATTCTTATGAAACTAAAAATGATATTCCAGGCACAAAAAAATAAAATTATTGCAGTAACAAATGGAGCATGGTCAGGAAGCTGATAGCATGCATAAAATGAACATTTGGAACTCTGTAGCACACCGGTGTTCTATATATTTAAGAAAGATCCATGATTATTAAAATCAAACTTCTAGTATAGTTTAAAAAGCCCATGGAAAGAAAAGAAAAGCCAGGTTCGCAATCACCACCATAAAAAAGTTTGAATTTTGTCAAGAATAGAAAATTTGTGTTTTCATTTAACCATTGAAAAGTTTTCCATGGCAGAAGAGAATCTCTTGATTCATAGCATACATAAAGCGAGTATTGAAATGAAAATCTCAAACTCTGTTGCACATCAGTGTTCTATATTATATTAAAGAAACATCCATGAGCATTAAAATTAAACTACTAGTATAGCAAAAAAGCCCATAGAAAGAACCAAATCCCAACTTCACCATCACCACCATAAGAAAATGATAAATATCTTGTCAAGAATAGAAAACTGTTGAATTTTCACATAACTGTTTTCACATAACTGTTAAAAGTTTTTGCATGGCAGAGACAACAATCAGGATTCACAGCATCATCAATGATTATTCCCGATAACACAAAAACTTATCTTATTTGAACAACCTGTCTCAATAATCCAAAATACATACTGTGAAGATTATTAACAAGGATGGATATCATCCTTTCCACCGAGAAAGTGATGCTTCCAATTTTTTGGCTCACTGCTAACCCAACACCACTTGACGTCCCCAACATGCATTGATGTGACAGTTGACATAGTGCAGAAAGAAGTGATTTAACTGCAGATATGTGCATCATTGCTGAGCTCTCAAACAGCTTCTCAAACCAAGAAAAGACTGGTTAGAACATGCATCTTAAAATTGTCCACCCCCCCCCAAACACCCACACTGAAACAAATTGAGAAACCATTTACATGAATATTAATATTATAGGTACTTGTATGCTTAAGAAAGAATGGTTACGAAAATTAATAATATGTAGGTGTTGCTGCTGCTAGTTCCTGTTTTACCAAGTAGAAGGGCTTCCTTACCCATTTCTTACCCCCAGAAAATGATGAGTGCATCCCTACAACTATTTACTCTGTAGATGGCTTCACCCCCAAGAGACCAGCTAGAATCTCTCAGAGCAAATCGAACTCCTTTGCCAACTCCTATAGCTTCCTCCCAGCAGAAACCTGGGGAAAAAGATCCCACCCTACTAGATAGAAAAGCAGCCACAAAAAGAGAGTGCGTAGGATGGCATGGTCCAACTGGTCTCATGTTCTGCCTTATTTCTCCAAGCCCATATAGAATGAACCTCTAGGCCAATTGAGGTCCAATCAGTGCCCATGGGGCTGTAAGGCTAATCCTGTGCCATAAAAGCTTTACAAGGGGAGAGAAAGATAAGAGGACCGTCCTTGCATAGTTATATTCCACCCCTACTTCAGCACCTAACATGTGCTCACAGTTATGGGTCATTTCCAAAATGAATTTTGACAAATACCAGTTTTGATTTTTGCTCATATCACACCAAACTTGCTTTACTTACTTGAGAATTCAAAGAAGACAAAATGCTGAAGTCGCTGTACTGGCCAGAAGATTCTCTTGTAAGCTTGGGTACAGGCATAGAGACCTCCTGGAGGTAAGGAAATACGTATTATAAGCACTTATGTAAACAACAACAAAGAACCCTTCAGATAACCATCTTTATGTAACATTAAATAGCTCTCAGATTAAAAAAGAATTGTTCAAATTATGAAAAACTCATATATGCTGAAATTCATTATATAAGCAACCATTTGTAGCAGTTTTTCGAAGATGCTTTTCCATTTTCACCGAAGCAATCGGTTCTTCTACCGTTTTTCACACCACATAAGAAAGTACAGTGGGCATACCAGGCCCCATTAGGAAACTGTTCTGGATTTAACTTGGTTGAGTGTGTAGAATAATCACTGCCACCAAATCCCTAACCAATTTTCACATTTATTGATTTGTATTTGACGTGCCAAAATACTTATGTGCTCCAAAAAAGGCCAAAAAGAGCGTGATAAGTTTCAAATAGGAAGGCCTTCGATTTCTCATTTAATTAAAAAAAATAAAATTGTGTTCTCTTTCTGTTTTTTCCTAGCTCTGCGATTTTCCTTGTAACAATGGCCACGATTTCAAAGATGATATGCTTTAGATCAGTTACCGAACATTCATTTAAAGTGGGAATAAATTATGATATTTGTGTAAATATCATTTCCTTTTATGAGTTTTCATTCTAGCCCTTGAATCTTTGTTTCTTGTGGGTATTGTTTCAATTCATGGGATGAGCTTCAGAGCTTGTTTCTTGTAGTTATGACTTTTAGAGAAAGATAACAGTGAGAGTTTAGGGGGGCAGCTGAAAATTGAAGTAACTGACAATATCGAACCTTAAAGGATTGAATTCAGCTATACTTCTCCTCTCATGTTACACATTACAGCTCCATTAGATAAATTTAAAGTTCTGGTTAGGTTCAGAGCTCTTTAACAAACCAACTGCCACCACTGCTTACCCCAAATGAGAAGTTTTTGTCCATTTTTTTTAACTTATCCCCATCATGTACTTTCTACACAAAAAGGACCAACGAGAAGCAACCATGATTCAAATCCAAATCAAAAAGATATTTTTCCAGAATTACCTGTGTGGTGGCATGTGGAGAATGAATTGTTCGGTCTAGAGCTGCTAGAGTTTCCAGCACCTATATTTTTTAGAAAATAAACTTTGAGTTGGGGACCAAATCTATTTCTGACAAATAGTGAAAGCAACCAACATACCAAAACCCATGAAGGCCCCAAAACATTGTGTAACCGATGAGCAACATTGAAGAGAGTCCTTAAGGCCTGCATTGCAATAGCAAGTGAAATAAACCATACATATAGATAAATGATCCGATAGCATAACTAACTTATTCAACAAGCAACTGAACAACAGTAACATGTGTTCAGTTAAGGTAAAAATGATCCGATAGCATAACTAACTTATTCAACAAGCAACTGAACAACAGTAACATGTGTTCAGTTAAGGTAAAACGAGTATGCCATAAACACTGAGCCAAACCAAATACCTGCACATTCTTTTGAGTAAGGACTATGCTATCTCTCTGTTCAACTAATGCCTCAGAACGTTTTGACCCAGGAGACAGTCCTGCACTGCAGAAATCTCAATTTAATCCAGAATTTCAACAGTATCCACAGACTAAGATCTTTAAAGTATAGGTCATGCCGAAGAACATAAGCTACACATGTTAAAATGTCAGGTTGAATCTGAGATGTCAAAACTTTGAACAAAAGACACCAATCAATAGTCTATCCCAAGTTGGTGTAAGATTTAATAAATTCTTCTTCCTTTTCTGGCTTGTGGATGAGGACAATTAGCCAAAGGTCTGCTTAATATATGGATTGCCAAGACATGCTGTATATCAAAGTTTGCTTGGAAAACAGCCTGAGCCCTGGCTAGTACTAAGGTCACCAACAGTCTATTCATTTAAGCTGGCCTAAACATGCATTTCAAACAACAGTAGATGGTTCATGGGTTTAAGAATACAGCAGACTTGGCTAGCTGAAATCATTTAGTGAAATGTGAGATTTACCTCCTCTTTTCTGCTTCGTTTGGAAAATTGATAGTGAATTTGCAAAGTGATGCTAGAAAAGAATTCAAAGGTTCTACAGCATGAAGAACCCCACATGCCTGAGAATTTAGTCATGGAAACCATCAAAGTTCATTGTGAGGTAAAGGAAACATAGTAGAAAATCCCACTATAACTGTACAAAATTGATAGAAGACTAATATTTACTTCGGTCAGATAAGAACAGATAAGGCAATATAAAACAACCAAAATAAACCCATGGTTACCTGAGTGAATGCCTGGTATCCCTTCAATATTTCCAACACAATAGCCTCTCCTTGCGACCTTCAACATTAAGCAACAGGTCAGATATGTGCATAGCTTTAGTTCATTCTAACTGTATCCTCTTTCACAAAGAAAAATTTGACAAACCTTGACAAAATAAGGGACAAAGCATCAAGGATTGTCAACCACAAAGAATCAACCATTGCAATGCAGAGAACTGTGGTTTTCCCACTATATCTTTCCACAGGATCATACTCATATCTGGGGGAATCAAGCTGGTTGTACAAAGAGAGAGTAAGACCTCTCTTCTTTTTTTCTTTTTTTTCTTTTTTTATAATAAACAATAAGAAATGTAAAAAGAAAAAAACATCACAGGATTACCTCCCCAACATCCACTGCTTCATCTGTTAAAGTAGCTACAGTGAAGATGACACCCAACAGCCCTTCAACTGCCACAGTTATTGCATGGGCTTCACTAGCAACCAGCACAGCAGCATTGGATGCATCATTATCAAGGATCCATTCAATACCTGAAAAAATGAAGAGAAATCTTTTATGGCAATCAAGAATTGCAATAAATAATAACTGGAGTCCATGGATTCAAAGAAATCCAAATGAACATATTATTCAATTGGTTATGACGACCACACAATCTAACATTAGAGTAAATTCACATCTCATTGAGACACCTACCTTTCACATCACTAAAAGGATTAAGATTAAATGAATCTAGCTAACTAGGAAGAATTCACACAACCAATAGTTATTATGTTATATGCACAACTGAAAGTGATTTTTGTCTTGAGCATAACATAATTTCTACCATGCAAAACATTGTTTCCCTTGTGTAACTGAACGTCAACCTTTTAATTTGGAAAGGTTGGGGGATTTGGGATGGAAGATCTTCTAAGCAAATATATATGAAATTACAGCTTGCCTATTTGTCTCCTCCTTTATTACAGAAGAAAAAACAAAATTATTTCCAATGTTGATAGTTCTTTTATATCCAGTGAGCACAATCACCTGCTTCTCATAGATTTCATCGACGACTACAAATAACCTACTTTTTCATAGTTCCTAACAGAATTAAAGTGGCACGAGAATTGTATAAACTTTGATGACAAATAAAACTCCACATTCAGATTTCAAACCACAATTTTATCAGTACAGTTATATTTGAAAAGAAGAAAAAAACAGAGAGAGAATTGACATGACATTGGTCAACCTCTGCTTCTAATCATGTGCTGATTGAACGAATTGTGCAAACATATAATTTCTTTTCTTTTTCATGATTACAAAAATGAGCACATCTTCAAAAACAACTATTATATCCTTGTAGCCATTGGAACACGAGAAGGACACCAATATTCCAACATACAAAACTCCAGCAGGTGTAGCAATAATCATTATAAACACCTTGAATGCTTTATTCAACTTATGAATAAAAATGTCCATGATGACATTCCCATAATATATAGCATTGGAGAATGGTACAGTTGGTATCAATTTTGTCTCTTCCAATACAAAGTTACCTTTGGCTTTGCTGCTAAACATCCCAGCAACAGCTGCCAGGCTCTCCTCACTTGTTTCTTGAACCTAACACATAATAAATTATGTCAGTCAAGAAATCCAAGCCAAGCTCATAATCCCATACATGTTGCAAATATCAGCATATATATGTGTGTGTGTGTGTGTGTGTTAAAAAAAAAAAAAAAACTAAGAGGCATCAATAAAACACTATAGCCCTAGAATCATTACATTGTGGATTGGAACAGTGTAACAATGTTTTTGCCCTTCTCAAGAAAACTCAAAAAGCTTGCTATGGGGGGTAAATTGCTTTTTTTCTGCGAGATCCATTGGACATTACTAGATTGAACATGGGCAAATTAGTCTATTCACTTCTTTTAGCACACGAAAAATAAAATGTTTTAACTGCCCTTAAAAGCAAAAAAATATTTAGCTTTCATCCAGGGGATTTTTACCCTTTCTAATTTCCAGGGGCTTTTCATATTTTAATCTTGGTTTTTTTGTTATAATCAAGTTGGCTTAGAGGCAATTTGGTATTTTGATAAATATAAATATTATTAAAAAAAATGATTGGCGCATATAATGCTCGTGCCATCATATGGCACCTCCGCACTCTTTGGGAGGCATGTGAGTTGTCATCCGACAGAGGAACACCGACTTCCGTGACAATGTTCACCACCTTCCACGACAGTGGTCACCTCCTTCCACATAGGGCAGTGTTGTGTCAATGGCGGCCTCTTCCTTCTTCTTCTTTTTTTTTCTTCTCTCTCTTTCCCTCGAAATTCACACTGGGCATTTAAAATCTCATGATTGCCCTCTAATTTACTGATATTTCAACTTTGGTACTCATTTGTTTAATTTCTAACTTTTATTGTTTTCCTTTCTTTCCAAATTTTAATTTGTTTTTAATTTCATCCTTGAATCCATAATTGTGTTTTGTTATTTTTTCAAATATGGTCCTCATTCTTTTGATTTTGATTTTTTTGTTTTGCATTCTTTTATGA
>Ga0307515_10018218_pt1 | contig 12735 bp, 2 predicted proteins | sample 17_EM_MG_FD_194513 | JGI IMG/M metagenome (GOLD analysis project Ga0307515, IMG submission 194513) | Populus trichocarpa ectomycorrhiza microbial communities from riparian zone in the Pacific Northwest, United States - 17_EM | ecosystem: Host-associated > Plants > Roots > Unclassified | place... | reverse complement strand
ATTAAACTCTATAAAAAGCCATATATGTAGCCGCTACCTTATACCTACCACTTATATCAGGACCAAAAGTCAGTGCTATTAAATAGGCCTATAAGCACGTGCTTCCTAAATAGATTGAAGCGGCAATATAGCCAGTAAGCAGCAATATGCGGATTATTGTTAAGATTTTAAGAAGCAATCCGGTAGCGCTAAGCCTTATTAGCAGCCTTATATTCGTTAAATAAAGGCATATAAGAGTGTAGATCATACCAATGTAGATTAGTAGCGCTAAGTGTAAAGAATAGAGACCCGCTCTTAATATTCTCAACATAGGCCGTAAGCTCATTTCTCTTCTACCTCCAGTAAGGTCTAGTGCCCTTAAGGTTCCGTATATACCGTACAATCTTATTTAGCAACTGGCCACCCCTATTGCCATTTATAACATTACTAAGCTTATCTAAAGATAGACCATTCTTATTTAATCGGCCGTAAAGAAAATAGGTAGCGTTAAGGGCTTGCTCTCTTATAATCCGATTAAACACGTAGTAGCGAAATAAGGGGTAGTAGCTAAACCGACCGTCCTAATACTTAAGTATATGCTTGGCGTACGCAGCCAGGGTAACTATACGGCTTCGTAGTATGTTAAAATCGGCTTTACTATAAGGAAATAGAGTAAGAAAGGCGCTGCGTATAATAAAACTAGCTAATTACTTAGAGAGAGGTGTCTGTCGCATAGTAGGAACCTCTAGGCCCACTTATATATCTTATTAGTATTAAACCTCGTAACCTAAAAGCTCCAATTTATTAAGGTTAGGCACTAGATTAGGAACCAAAGTATCCAGTACATCGTCATTAAATTCGCCGTCTAGTATATTACTGCTAAGCTTAGTAGGCAGAGGATTAATAGTAGGAGGACGTTATATAGGAGCAGTAGGGTAAGCCGTCGGGCCACTAGAATTAGACTCTAACTCGTTAATATAAGGTAGCTAATCTAATATAGAGCTATTTTCGGGTAAGCTGGTAAGCCAGGTGCTATATATTTTAACGTTATAATAATTAGGATAATTAACCTTTAGAAAGTAAAGCCATTATACTATAGCAGAGCGCCTTATAGTATACCGCTTAGTGAACCGCCGACTTAGATATTCGCCACCCTCTACTACTATAGGCCTCACGACTAGTATATCGAGTTTAGTAGGTAGCCGTGGTAGCTGCCTCTAAGTCTTTAGTATATTCTGGCCAAAGTAGCAGACATGGCCAGTATAGCGATGTTACTGGCCGCGTACACGCACGACTTACAGATGAACGTATACGCGCGCAATTAGAAGCTCCTCTACCGCGGTAAGTATAGGTAGGAAGCCAGGAACAGGCCCTAGATCGAGCCCGTTTCTTTTACCAAATAGGGGAAAAAAGGTTAGATCTTTAAGGTTATTGGCGTCCTTAATACAGGCTTTATATATACCTATATTATTACCCTCCGTAGCTAGGCCCATTTAAAACCACCGCTCCTTACAATAACTGCACGTCTCTATACATTTAGCCTATAGTATACTCCTAAACTTCTTAATTCGCTCCCAATCGACAGCCGAAACAAGTAGTAGTATAGCCGTAGTTGGAGTAGGTATTGGTAGTAGAGCAGGCATAGGAGCTAGTTCCGGTAAGGACGTATTTAGGCTATCTGGAGTGCCTCTTCTGCTATATAGAGCTTTATCTATAGTATATAGCGGAGGAGTAGGCGAGTAAGCTTTACCCCGCCGATTAAGAATGCGGTGCTCCCATTGTATTACCCTAATTATCTTCTGCCGTTAAGCTATTTCAGGGGTATCTTAACTATTCTGGCCGCGAGGTAAGAAGACGTCCTTAGTATCGGTTTTAGGTAAAGCATTTTACTAGCGCTTTATAGGACGAGTCTCAGTAGAACTAAGCTCTGCTTTCCGCCTATTTAAATTATATTTAGAGCCCTAGGAAAGTAAGTAAAAGTAGAAGAAATATATAGGGAAAACGCGCCTTTAACCAACACGATTGATATTACTTTAAAAGCTTAGTAGATGGGCCGTTTTTAATAAAATTAATATAGGGTTATATTAAACAGCACTTGCTGCACTTAATTAGAGCAGGTTCCACCATAGTTAAGATGCGTATAGTAGTATTGATAGAGATGTTAACAAAAAGGTTAATTTGTCAATAGTGAGATTTTGAATATTTTAATGTTCGTCACGTGTATTCTGCAGGTAGATACCGCCCGCGGTTTTTTTTAAACCAATTAAAAGCCGGCTTGGCAAAGTTTGAAATCTAGGACCCGAAAATATAGACCACTTGTACCTCGGGTCAATTAAACAGAATACTCTTATTAACTCTATCCGCTAGAGATTCCTTATAGTGTTCTATAACGGACTACGTGAAATAGTTAAAGACACGGAAGCACTAGCCGTACTTATCTCCAATAGCACTGGGATTAGGCTTAAGGAGATAAAGGAAAAAATAGATAGTTGGATTTTAGATAGTAGAAGGTGGCGTACTCTAGTATAATCTCTTAGTTAGGGTTCCTTATTTCTGCTCCTAGAATTAATAAGTAATAATTTATAAGTACCCGACTATTTAAGAAGGTTAAAATATTAACAATCCAGATAGCTTTATCTGCTACTAAATAGTTACAACCGCAAGGCGGCAGTTAATAAACTTAAACTTTTAGGTATTATAGAGAATGCGCAGTCTAAAAAGGTGGACGACCTAGACGCGGATAAGCTAAGTGCTAATAAGCTTAGTGTGACAATTAAAGACGGCTTACTAGACCCCTTTAAAGATATTACCAAATCTATCTACTATTAAACAATAGAGGTAATAAATGCTCTTAAGCAGAAACGGCGTTTAGCTGCAAATAAAAACCATAGGTCTAAAAAAGCCTGTTATAATATTTACTCTACTGCTCTAGTAGTTGCCTAGGGTATAAGCTTAAGGGTAAAGATAACTAGGCCTAGCGATAAAAGGAGCTACCTAGTAGACTATAGCTTAGCACTATAACTAGGTCTTACTTAAGAAAGGGAAGATAGTATAAGTGGATTAACCGTAGACGTATAAGTCCTGGTCACTAGCCGGAGCCCTAATCTAATATAAGAAATCTTTCCGAAATCTTCCTATAGAGGGAACGACGCAAGACTAGGCGCGATTATCAGCCCTATTAACCCTTACTATAATTTATATATAAGCTCTCTAGTCCGTCCTATTAAATACCAGCAAGGTGGGCTATATAACTACCTAAACCCATTACCTACTTAGGATCCTCCTACTCTCTATAAATTTTATAAGGGTAGGCTATATAACTACCTAAACCCGCTACCCGCCTTAGATCCTTCTGCTCTTAATAAATTCTATAAGGGCGGGCTATATAACTACCTAAACCCGCTACTTACCTGGGATCCTTTTACTCTTAATAAGCTCTATAAGGGCGGGCTATATAACTATTTAAACCCCCTACCCACCTTAGACCCTTTAATTTCTATCTATTAAGGCTAATATAAAGGGCTGCCGGATACCAGATTAATAAATGACGCCCTATCTACCTCCTACGAGAATAGTAGATTAGCAATAAATAGCTATATCGATTTCTCTTCTACCGCTTTCTCTATAGGGTATAATAATGCCTCTAACCCGCAAGCCTTAGCAAATTCTAGCACTTTAGGCGTAACATCTTCCTTAAATTTTAACAGCATTCCGGCTTTTAACTATATATAACTCTTACGTTCTTCTTACCCTTCTATAGTTACCTATAAGGTAGTATTTCGATAAAGCTATATAAATATATACGCGAGCCCGCCTTCCTTACCTTTAAAGTACTAAAGTATATCCTCCGGCACAGCTAGTATATTACCGCTCTTAAGCTAAAAGGGCTAGAAATCTCTTTCCCTTAAGACTTAAAATAGCGGAAACCTATTATCCCAATCTAAATTACTAAGTGCTAATATTACTATAGCTATATTTACTAATCCGCGCACGCCGGGGCTAGGTTTTTTTAGTTTTATATATACTACTAGAAACAAATTTTTACGTAAGAGCTTATTGGTGTTAAGTATAGTAGTGGCGTGTTCTTTAGCTTTCTGGTTTTTATTTATTAGTATAAATTATATATTATAAATATTAACAGTACCTCTAAGTACGTAGAAATAATCTTCTCTATTTTTAGAGGGGTGCCTAGTATATAGAGAGGCTCTAGAAAGTTGCGCGAGGAATAATATTCGCCCTATATTACTAGTTGTTTACGCAAGTTATCTATATCTTAGCTCTCTATACTATAGAGTATCTTTAGGGTGGTTATAGTGGTATCTATAATAAGTAAGACACAAGTGCGGGATATAGATATATTAAAGAACGGGTAATAAAAAGTAATTATAGTGGGGCTGATTTCGGTTTGGGCAATGCCCCTCAGTATAGGCATATAATATTTAGACTTATACCTATTATAAATCTCACTCCTATTGCTCTAATAAACTATTATACCGCAAGCCTTTTCACTGGCCTCCTTTATATATATTACTACAACCCGCTATATAAGCCGTATATTACTTTATATAATAGATGCCTAATATCTCTACGCGGATATATAGGCGGCACCCCTTTCCGTTTACGTATTTCCCGCTAGTGTATATTCTAATAAGACCCCAGATAGCACACTACACGTGACCTTTAACTAGCCTTTATTATACGCAGCGCCTCTAGATAATAAATATGCAGCTATACTAATTCTGCTTATTAATTCTTATTTAATCCTAAAGGCAATACTTATAGGTAAGCAGCTCTATAACTAGCGTTCTATTTAAAACAGAATGCTAATATCTCGCCCTCCGCAGTCGTATATATAAATTCTCCCTAAACTCCCTAGCGCCTAGAAATCTCCGCAGATGCATATATAGCTTACTCTCTTATATTTAGCGCCTCCTAATTTACGCCCTGCCCTAAGATATATTTATAGCGCCTTCTTGTCTTATACCGTCTGGAAATCCCAATTTAAGCCTAAAACATTATTCTTAACTTTTATTAATCTTTACTACCCGTAATATTAATACTGGCCCTATATTTTATAAGTGTTTAAAGTATAGCTAGAGGTGAGGCAATGTTTACCCTATAGGGGCTTCCTATTATACTAGTTCGCAACCTTTATATATACGTCTACAGCATACTCGCCTTTAATTTAGGCTTTAATACCTTTAAGGCAGGCATTTACCAGTCCTAGTCACTCGCAGCACTAGCATTAGTAAGGCATTAATACGTCTTTATCACCTATTGTATATATATACCCTAAGCTAGCTTTGCTAATACACACCGCAATCTACGCCTCACCATTAAATCTATAACATTAAGCCGATATTCTAGCAGCGACGTCCTAAACCAAAATTTTACCTTTATTTAGCTCGATACTCTATTAGAGAACCCGTTTTTACGCATTTATATTAATATCGAAATAATCTCTATTTTTCTTTTTGCCTAAATATATTAATAATATAGTTTTAACTATTTTAAGATCCTTTTTTATTAAACCGAGGATAAAGCGGATGGAGTAAGAGCTCTGAAAAATTGCGTAGGGGAACTCTATATCGCAGTGGCTATATAATAGTATTATTGCGCAAACTCTTTACTAACGCGTATTTCACACTTATTATATATAAAATTTAAACTTCCTTATAACATTTATCTAAAGCTCGTAAGACTCTGTTTCGAGCTAGCGTTAGTATAAGGATTAGATTTTAAATATATAAAATACTTTAAAAAAATGTTTATTCTTCTAGTAAAGTAATAGCTTTCTTAATTGTTTTTCCTGGTTTAATATTTTATTCGCTAATATTACTTACAGTTGAAAATACCGCCTTTGGTATAGGAAAGTCCTAATATTTAATTGGAGACGCGCTATTAAAGAACTTAAGGCCGAGTTCCTGCCTAATAAATCTAAAACCGTCTATCCTAAAAATATAGACTATCTTACTAGCTCTTTAATTCGAGTTTATAAATCCGTTTATCTTTACTTTAATCTAAAACAGATTTCCGTTATAGTTAAGGAGTTTCTGCCCTACTTTAGCATTATTAACATAGAGCATATATACGTAGTAATTACGTTACTTAACCTATTATTCCTAATAGTCCCTATAGAATAGACTGCCGGAAGGCAATGCTAATGCTACCTACTAACTCTCTTTAATACTTGGTCCTAGGTTGCTTACTTATAGTTTACTAATAAGAATTTTATTAATCTATTTTTTAGGCTCACTAAAGACTCTTTACTCGCAAGATATATCCCGTTCTTAGAGTATAGTATCTTTACTAATTAATAATCTGCGCTTATTTGCACTACTATTTTACGGCTTCTTAATATACTTAATAAAAACTTAAACTCTACTTACTAATAAGTTAGAGAATATTCTTAGAGAGTAAGGGCGCAACTTAAATTTAATACTAAAAACCCTCCTACTACCTAGAATGTCGCTTAATTAATTATAATGTCCTTATCTCCCGCCTGTTTAGTACATTTAGACTTAGTTTTATTAGAGCTAGAGAATCTCCTACAAGTCATTAAGATATACTTCTATCTATTAAACTTTGGTGACTAGACTCTAACCTTATTATAACTGGTCTTCTATTTAGCTAATATATTTATCTTACGCTAGAATTAAAAGCAAAGTGGTAAGATAGAGGTACTAGATAAGAGGAGACTTAATAACGCTTTTAAGTATTAATTTGTACTATACTTATAGGAGGCTATATTTATAGAATTTTTTGCTAAAACACCTTCTGCTATAGAACTTACTATATTAACTTTTTAACTTCTAGCCTTTTTTAACTAGGACTTAATCCTACCTAAAGCCCTCTAGCGGATATATCTAGCTATCTAGGGTTTAGTTAAAGTCTATAGAATAATACCCTTAATCTAAGCGTTAAGCGTACTGTTTAACATTATAGTAAGGGCGAAAGGCTATAGGTGTCATATTATAATACTCCTTAGGCTTATCCTTTTGGGTATTAATACTAATAATCTAGAGAAGACTTTACACACATTGTTCTATATAGAAGTTATATCCTATATAGTATAGTTCTATAACCTAATAAAGAAGAAAATAGCGGGTTATAATGGGTAAGTGTAGGAAGATAATATAAATACCTTAATGGAATATAACTTATATCTAGCTAAGCGGTAAAAAACTAATTAGATTATCCGGTTAGAAAGTAATAATATTAATATTAACTATAAGAAAGAGTTAGACAACTATTAGGAAAAAGCAATCCTAAAGTCATCTACCGTAAAAGTCTTAGGATTTATTGTATCACTATTTAACCGGGTTTTCGCCCTTTTAGAGAAGTTAAAGAGGCCTAATAGTTTCCGTTTATATAGCGATTACTTAAAAAATAAGGTTCTATATATGCTTTAAAGAGTATCTACTATGTTTCTTATAGCATTATCGCTGGATTTATTTAATATGGCGCTAGATAGACTCGCTAGATTTGTAGTGAGTACTAGTTTTTAGCAAATAAGATCTGTAGTGGGTTTTTTATGTAATATATTTATAAAGGTTAACCCCGGAAAGTCTCTAAAGCGATTACTCCCCCTTTTTATTATTAGTATTCGTAAAGAGATTGATATTTATAGAGCTAGTATAACGGTAGATATAGAGATACTACTAGGGGATTGTATATTAGTGTGGACTATATATTTGCTTAGTTACTCCTTAACCAAAGTTAGAGACTCTGTCCTTGCTTAGAAAAAATAGCTATTCGCTATTATTAAGTACGTGCAGCTAGAATATAAAGGGAGGCCTAAGATAATTGCCTCCGATATTACTAGCCGTCTCCTATATAATTTAATAGCTATATATATTATTAATTACTTAATATATAAGAAGGACAAACTTAAGAATAAATTTATAATGCAAGTATAGGGTAAAACTGCTGACCTAAAGAATGTTATATGGTACAAGCTAAGTAACAAGGAAATTAACTTTGCGGCTAAACTATTTAGCTCGCAGTGCAATATAGCAATTAATTCTTTAGCTAATTTAATTAGATTTAGGCCATTTATTAAACGAGATAGTATTAGGAAAGAGTAGTTTAACAAAGTATCTTAATGCCTTTACCTTCTTTAATTAGTAATATTAGGGATCTTAACCCTTTTCGATCCTAGGGCTAATAATAGTAATCCTACTATAGGCTATAACGCCTTATACTAGAGGGATAGAATTAATATAGATAGTAATAAAGATAGTACTAACTTAGCTAAAACGGAGGATAAGGAGCTAACCTTCTAGTATATATTAGGTTACCCCTTAAATTAAAGAGGAGAGAATTACCAGTTAGTCTATAAGCTGCGCCGCAAGATAGGTAGAATTATTTATAAGACCTACTAGTTTTTATTTATAGAGTAGTAGAATAATCCGCAATGCCTTAAGGCATTATGCGATATATCTAAGTTATAGTTTACCGAAATGGGTTCCTATAATGACGAGATATATAAAAGGTATAAGATTTTTATAGCTTAGCTTACTCTATTTAAGTTTAAAGGGCTTTAAAAGGAATATTTAAGGCCGCTACTTATTAAGTGGGTATAGTTATATTATTTTTAGAGGTTGCATTATAATATATACTCTAGGCCCCTAAAAGAACTAGAATTAACTAAACTACTACTTTCTAACCTTATTAATTTAAGCTTGTTTGCTTATAAGAAAGTTTACCAGAGCGTAGGGGATATACTTAATTAGGTAGTATATTAATTTCCGAGAACCGTACTACTTATTATTCCACTACTTCTAGACGCGTTTATACGGGCAGTGGAGGAGAAAAATCCTATAAGTATTAAAGGCGTAATGGCCTGTTTATTATCCGAAAATATATAAAACGAAATTTCCTAGTATTAGGGATACATTCCACGTGCCATAAAAGCCTACGTTAAAGCTACTTAAATTAAGAGCGATTCTATACGGAAGCTTTTAAGAGATAAGGAATTGGAAATTATAGACATTATTAAACCTTGGGAATGCGTGGTTATTTACTAGTATAACTTTAGGGAGGCTATTATCCCAGAGAAAGTTAAGGCCAAGATTTAGATAAGAAATAACTTTATAGCGAGCGAGAAAGCAAAGTTATTAAGGCATCTTATCTAATTAACTAAGAAATCTTACTGGAAGATAAAACGGTGTCTAATTATAAAGATTACAGAAAACCTTAAAGTTGCCTATAGTTTAATTGCTTTTAAAGCGTTTATTAATATAATTATAGAAGCCTTTATAGATTCTTATCTAGATATTTATCGCACCTCTTAACAGGTTATATATAAAATCTTTAAGTTAGTGGACATACAAATCTTTACTAAATATAAATACGAGAATTATCTTTAAGACGCCGTATTAGATCCTAATAAAAATACTTAAACTAACTCCAGTTATAAGCCGGATTTAAGGTCTAAGACTTCTATTAAACACTATATAGATAAGGACCCTTAGAAAATAGTATAAAGTAAATCTCCGTAGATAGCACAGCTTATCCCTATAGGAATTATATATAACGACCTTAAAGAGAAGGTACTCTCCTATATTGCGCAGCGATTAGATTAAGAATAGTTATTAAAGTAATTAGGGTTTATAAAGATAGAACCAGATTATAGATTCCAAGAGTCGTATTATATGCTAATTTATTATATATGTCGGCTTTTCTTAACTAGGTTATCCAACTTTAAAGATGTTTAAAAATTCGCGGAAAGTGTTTTTAAAGTATATAGTGACGAAAACTACTACGGGGTCGCTGTAGAAGCTATAACTGCGTTGTTCCTTCTTTATATAGGTTTGGCCCTATATATATAGGAAACGCTTTAGGAATCCGTCTTACCTAAGGCTAAAACGGTTTTATAAGAGTAATTAGCTAATAAAAATTAGGAGAAGTTTTTAAGGTATATAATAAAAGATAACAACCTAAGACAATTCTAGCTACTTATTAAATCTACATTTCGCGTTAGTATAGAATTTAATACAGCATCTTAAGATTCCCTTTAGATTAGTCTGCTAGGCTTAATCATTCGCTATACTGGTCTATATTATCTAGAAAAGTAGGAGATTTTGTAAGGCTTTATAGAGCATCTTAATCATCCGTATAATGCTATCCATTTAGCAATAGGTATAGCGCTAGCCTATATAATAACAATTAGCAAGTTATATAAGAATGTTAACTATCTTATTAACGTATAGATAAAATATTCTTTAGTTAGTATCTAACCGTATTAGTTAATGGATAAGGAATCTATAATAAACGCTAAGGTCCTTTACCAACTTAATATATAGCAGAAATATAACCAAGATTCTTATATCCGGGCTATGATTACCCTTTTAGTATAGTAGGATACCTGTCTGTTATCTTATAGTTATACTTAGCTATTTAATTTCCTATATAAGAGGCTTATTAAGCTTATTCTCTTTATAATCACTATTAATAAAGAGACTAAACTTCTAGTAGAAGAAATCCTTAATAAGCTTTCCAATGTCCCTTTCCGTATAGATAAAATTGGACTATTTATTTTTGTTTTAATCCGCGTAGGAGCTAAGGCAGAATCTTAGCGTTATTAGTCTCTTATTCTATAGTTTATAGATATTTTTAACTACCGTAACCTGTTCCTTATGTCGGCTAATTAGTAGTGGGACCTTATTAAACATATTAATAATATAATTTTCGATAAGGAGCCAGAGGTCCGAGCTAAGGCCGCTAATACGCTTACTAGTATAATTAGGGCCTTACCTATAGTGTTTAATATTAACTGCTAGCGGCAATTATATATAGTGATATTAAAGAAGAATTATTAATAATAATGGTAAATTTATAGCGCAGTACTCGGCCTTAGTGCTTTACTATTAGCATTCCTATACTAGATAGCCTTAGCATTATAGCAACGGAAAGTATTAGTTATACTTATAGAGACCTCGCGCTTAGGTTTAGGGCTGGTAGACAATAGCGTAAAGGAAATTTTAGCGGTCTTTAAGGAGAAGAGATAAGATACATGGCTTAAGGATAGAGAAATAATTATCCCTTATTAGATAACTCTAAATAATGCTAAATCGCCTATTAGGGATTCTCTTTAGATTAGTTAGAGGCCTTAGAAGATATATAATGGATAAGCTACTTTACCTAGAACTATTATCCCCCTAACTAGCGAATAAAGGATAAGAGGTAAGTAAGAAAAGTAAGGGAAATATAATAGAAGTATTTAATAAGAAGGTAAGTAGAGAAACTAGCGGGTAGTATAGTCGTTTTAAATTAATTTAATAAAATTTTTTATTATTTCTATTAGGTGCTAAGATAGTGTATAGCTGCGAGGCGCATACTATTTATATACGAGCTATATACTACGTACGTGACCCAGGAGACCTCTTCTACGCACTTATACTAAGACGCTCCCTTTCCTTAAGGATTTATCTCTTAGTTTCTTACAACCTACTAATATATCCTATTATTCTATCAATTGAATTCCCTGTTTACCTCGTGCCTTATATTAATAAATATTATTTAAAATAATATTATATAATACTATATACTATATATCGACCAGATAATTTAGAATAAGAACTCTATCTTTTAAAATAAGGCTTTAAAGCCTCTAATAGAACCTTAAAACGCGTTGCCCTTCTATATACGCCTACCACTATCTAATATTAGCTCGCTGAATCCAAATAAGACGGAGTTTTAACTTTAATAATTATAGCCGGGATGAATGCAGACGTAAGATATAGCGGTTAAATTAAGACACGGAGGAAGGAAGCGGTAAATAAGTACGGCATAGAGTGAAATGGGGTGAATACTTATAGTAACCTAATAGTCTATAGGCGATATACTATTTTAAAATCTTACCGGGCACTAAGTTTCCCGTTTTAACGCTACCTACAACCTATTGTTTATCCCTTCCCCTTTAGAACTGGTATTGCTAGATCTATTAGATGGACCGCAAATATTATATTCGTTTCCTTAACTAAATTCTTTTAGGTGCCTTGTAATAGATAAAGCCCTATCTTTATAACTAGGTCACGCGGTTAACTCTACTTAACTACTATAGCAGACTATGGAATATAATGCTGGTGGAAAAGCAAATCTAGAGACTACCTACTAGCTAGGTACCAATCTCTATAAAATAAGGCCCTAAAACTAGTTTTAGGAGCGTTTAGAGGATCTTCTACGCAAGCTATGGAAATCGAGGCCTCTATCCCTCCTCCTATAATTAGATTTAGAAATCTTTGCAATAGCTATGCATTAAGAATCCTAAAATTTAAAGAAAACTACGTAATTAAGAAGGCCTATATAAAAGAGATTAATAAGGATAGGGAGGAACTAGTAACTAGTTCTAGTTCTAGCCCTAGCCCTAGAAACTCTACTATAAGACACTTTCTATAGCTAAAAACTTAACTACTATCTCTAGCTTCTAGAGTCCAGCAACTAATTCAAAATTGGAAAATAGAGAGAATCTCTCTAAATTAGCAAAAACCGTAGTCTCCCCCTATTTCTGCATTCTTTTCTATCTCTAGGGGTAGTAAAGAAGAAGCTATATAAGAATATTTAAGATTAGTAGAAAATCTATAAGAATCCCTAGAATGGGACCTAGTAGATATATACTATATATATATTTTTTATATATATCCATTGTATTATACTACGTACAATACTGCGCATGCAGCCTTGGGCTATAGCGCTATAGTTCTATATACATAAATCCTTTCTAGGCAGCTTAATATGTACTAGTAGCTATGT
>Ga0307515_10018217_pt1 | contig 12736 bp, 7 predicted proteins | sample 17_EM_MG_FD_194513 | JGI IMG/M metagenome (GOLD analysis project Ga0307515, IMG submission 194513) | Populus trichocarpa ectomycorrhiza microbial communities from riparian zone in the Pacific Northwest, United States - 17_EM | ecosystem: Host-associated > Plants > Roots > Unclassified | place... | reverse complement strand
AACATTTTGAACCGCAACCGCTATCACAATCTCAAACATTCTCTTATGTGTACAGTATAGAAATATATATATATATATATATATATATATATATATATATATATATATAAAAGAAACAAAACTAAAAATATTAAAATAGTTTTAAAGTAAATTATATAAGAAAATATATTTATTTTGAAATAATAACTAAACACACTACTAGAAAAACATTTACTATCCCCAGCTCCCAATTCTTACCTCGGGTTAGTTATTAACTAAACACTCTACTAAGAAAAAATTATTTATATTAGTTCAATAATTTAAATTTTTTATTCTGGATATGTAATTGCATTTTAAATTTTAATTTTATAAAAACTAAAATAACATACTTTTCATTAATAAAAATCAATTTAACCATACATATATTTTTGTAAAATCTAATTTTTTTTTTTTTTAAGTAGCAGGTGCAAAAGCTACCGCTGTAATGGCATTCTCATCTTATTACTCGAATAAATAAATGGTGATTATGGTGGAATGCATAATCAAGCAGCTTTCTTGAAAAAAGGTCATTTTTTTGTTTACTCGTCTCGGTTACATTGACCCATGAAAAAGATCTTTCTTTTATAGCAATGGAATGGGCCACCCTTTACCCCGTAGCTCAGAAAGAGGCTCGCTAACATGGTAAGAACATGAGGCCGACCTTTCTCACTGGTGACCGTCCAAGTTGTGGTAGGGGAGGAGAAGAACTGATGATATTGTCACTGTCGGTGGTTTCTAAGCAACCCCCACCTCTACAAGAACTGTAAAAGTTTCACAAGACTTTTGGCTGGAAAAACATTGAAGGGGGGAGAGAGAGAGAGTGATAGATAACGTTACGAGGCAAAAAATAAAGAGAAAAAAAGGAAGAGAAAAGGCCACAGAACCAATGGGGGAAAAAAATAGAGAGAGGGACTCTTGGGGCTAGGGGAAGCAGGCATGTGGATGAGTGGGGGACACACCAAACTCATTAAAACCCATTGAAATAATTGAGTTTGTGACAGAAAAGAGAGAAAAAGAAAGCCAAAGCCCTTATAAAAAAATATTAAAAAGCCTTTTGCATCTCTCATCACTTCTTGCATTTTGTTTTAGTTTACTGTGTTGTTGTTGTTGATGATGATGTTGTTGTTCTGATCAATGTTTGTGTGTGACCTTTGAAGACTTGATAAAGTCACAAGCAAGAGTAAAAGGTAGGAAACCAAAAACTGAAGCTACCCTTTTCTTCTTGGTCACAGCTTTGTCAACTTGGACCCCTCAAGGAACGGAGAAATCTTCTTTCTTTCTTCCTCTCAAAGAGTTAGTACTAGCGAAGAAGAAGATGCCTCGACCAGGACCAAGGCCTTATGAATGTGTTAGAAGAGCGTGGCACAGTGATAGACACCAGCCCATCAGAGGTTCTCTCATTCAAGAAATCTTCAGGTACCCTCCTACCGCTTTCTTTGTTTGTGTATGTTCTTATTTGATGAAGGGTCTGTCTTTTTTCACTGATTTTGGTTATGTATCTTGTTTAGACTCGTCAATGAGGCTCATTGCCCAGCAACTAAAAAGAACAAGGAATGGCAAGAGAAGCTCCCTGTTGTTGTCCTGAAAGCAGAAGAAATCATGTACTCCAAAGCCAATTCCGAGGTCGAAGCTTTCTTCTTTTTTATCCTGTTACTATCAATTGAAATACGAACACCTCCATCTTTATCTATTGGTAACTGGAGACTGGAGACAGAGTTAACGATCAATGAAGTGTGTGTGTGTGTGTGTGTATTAATTTTGAGCTTGAGGTCATGCTATTGGGTGCTGACAATTTAATGAATTAAAGATTCATAATTGACATTTATTTTGCTTTCTCTGTTTCTCAGCAATAGTGCCAAGTTTTTGCTGGCTTAGTAGATTTGATCACTGTCTTTTTGTAGAGCTTATTTTTGGATTCTAATGCTTGCACAGGCTGAATATATGGACCTTAAGACACTCTGGGACAGAGCAAATGATGCCATTAATACCATAATTCGACGCGATGAGAGTTTGGAAACTGGAGAGCTTCTTCAACCTTGCATTGAAGGTACCTGCCCAGTTTTTATTCCTTGTGCTAATTGTAGTCTTTGATTTCTGCATGTCTTGAATAAAGATTTTGTTGCTTCAGAATTTAAAATACTCTTGGCCCAATTTTTCAGTGCTTGAAATCAATTACATTGAGTGCTACTTTGAAATTTAGATTCAGTGTATGTGCCTTTCAGCATACTTGATTCAACCATCATAATTATATCTCACATAGTGCTGTCACTTTAAGTCCCCATTTTATGCGACTCTCCACTTTGTTTGATACGTTGTACGGACAATGTTCTGCATGCAAATGCTATATGAGTAACCCTTCTCACCCTATTTCATTACTGCTCAGCTGCTCTCAATTTGGGCTGCACACCAAGAAGAGCCTCGAGGAGCCAACGAAATTGCAATCTGAGGTTTTACCTTAGTCCTAGCACTCAAGAGTCAAACACCTTGTCACCTGCTGCTGTGCACAACGCCATTCGGGCAAATCACATATCCAACTCACATTGCCTGCGTGATTATTCAAACCTGGTAAAACCCACAATCATGAATTCTGCTCCTTCAGGCTCAGAATCACAAGACCTTGTTGGCCAGGGCAATGACACTTCTAACAGATTTCTTTTTAGGTCTGATAACATTCCTCCATCTAATGTTAACCGATGTTTACCCTTGGAAAATTACCGTATACCAAGCTTGTGCTCTGTTTACCCCCTATACTATGGTAGTTGCCTAGAGCCACAGCGAGGTTGTGGAGCTCTTCCTAAGACTTTTCCTGGCACTATAGAGCCTGTCAAGGTGGTTGCTGTGCAAAACTTCTTCCCCTGTAACGAGGACACCCCTGTTAGAACCAGTCAAGTTGGTCACAAGGACTGTTTGCAACCACAAGAAATTGAGTGCGATTTATCATTGCGGTTAGGCTCTATCTTAGCTCCAGTGCCTAGTGCGAAAACCAAGCAAATAAAGGATGCCAAAGACGGTGGCCATGATTGTTCTCAAGAGGGGGGTAAGTTTGATGATTGGATGCCACAAATGGACAAGGAGTTATCTTTCTTCCCCAAGGTTGATGTGGTTGACCCGCAAGTTTCACATTCAAGCAAATCGAGGGAACATATAATTGTAGATGTGACAATGAAAAAACGCAAGTTGGTTTTCGATCACCATGTCGAGGATCAACAATTTTTATGGCAGCCAAAGCTTCCTTGTAATAAGTTAACTGGCAGAATGAAAAGCGTGGGTCCGTAAGCTGGCTGTTGCTTGGTATGTTGCTTCAAACTCTTGATATGCCTAAGCAAGCATATCTTGCTAAAGCTCTTTTTGGCAATGTAGTGTTTGCTAGTTTTGCTTGACAATGATGAGTTGCTAGCTGCAATAATGTAAGAATGTTAGATGTAAATATTGATCTGAGTTCGAATTAGAACCAACATAAGAAGCATTTGGTTTAAATTTACGAAGAAATGTTTGATGCAACATGGTGTTGCTTTTGGACCACAGACCAGAACTTGCATACCATCATTTCTTTTTACCTGGATGGAGAAAGTTTGATTTTAAGACAGCAACTAGGTGTAAAAGAGAGGAAAATGGAAGTGGTTTTAAAGAGCAGGCTTTATTCTATTTGTATCTCATGTACAGAACCTGGTAGGGTAATCTATGTCACTGCATGTCCAATTAGCTGAAGCTTTATAATTACAAGTCCAAAAGGCAATTCCGAGATGCACTTCGAATGTATTCTTATAAAGCTTAGTATAAATGTGGAAAGGTGGGGGCAAAGACGTGTCTCTTCAACAAACCTTAAACTTAGCCATTAGGAGAAGTAATCCTGATCATTAGATCTGAGGTCAGTGGTCACTGGCCCCCATTCTGATTGGTTTTGGTTAAAAGTGGGCAAGAAATGATTATTGAATCACTGGATATGCATTTTGTTTGTCTTAGTGGGGAACAAGAAGGTCTAATCCTGCCAAATCTTACTATTATATTGTTAGTCAATATGCTTTGAGGCTGTTTTGTGGACCCTTTGTGTATGTGGTCTTTTTAGGAAGAGGACAAAACCTTTTGTTTGTATGAATGGTGATTACTGTTTGTGGGGGCAGTGGGTGCTGATCAGCCATCTGCAGGGTTTAACTCTAATACTAAATGGCTTCAACACATCTAAGGTCATAGTGGAGGATGTGGACCACATTGGTCTTGGTAAATTTGTCAGATAGGTCAAAAAATGTCGATTGATGGAGGCCATTCCTCACTATTTCAGTAAGCTATACTTTCTTCACCTTCATGATTGTGACTGGGGAACTGATGTGTTTATGAGACATAAAGGATGATGGGATTCAAAAGCCACTTAGGGTTTAGAAATTAACTATTATGCTGTAAATGAAATCGTGTCAAACATTTTTTTTCCATACTAATGACAGCACCGAATAAGCTGTTGAATGTGTATTTTGCTCCCAAAGAGGAGTCCTGTGCTCTGTACACTTCTTGCTGTCGCATCTATCTAGTCAAGAGGGAAATGTGTTGAAAAAAAAGGTTAAAAGTGGGGGGAAAAACTACACCGTAAGCATACAATGTGACTGCTCTAGAAGAAGGTGGAAGATGTTGGAGAGGAGGAGGAATTTGAAGCATACAAAGAAGAGCAGTAGTGGAAATCTATCTGTAGTCTCTTCAGGAGAGAAAAGGTGGAAACTGCGCCCCTTTTCTCTTCCTCTTCAAGTTCTCCAACTGGAATGGCAGCAAGGAATCTCTTAATGAATTCTTTACAACACTCTTTTCCCTTGCAAATTATGTCCTCTTTATCCTTGGACCTCTCTTCCCCTGCCATTTCCTCCGTGACAACATCTTCTTTCGCCACCTTCTCATACATCAAGCTCGAGTCATCGAACTTTAAGATGTATGCCTGGCCGCAACCCTCAGAGAGTCTCTCACCTAGCGAATCAATGATATAATAAGCTTCGGCATCTACCTTCAACACGAAGAAATGATCGTTCCAACTCACAATATATATCCTCTGCTCATAATCGTTTGTGTTGCTGGTTATTTCTTGCCATATGTCGTCGAAAGATGTGGCTCCCTTTAAGTTTTCAAATTTTTGAGGACTGAAAATCCCAGTAAAAGATTTCTCGTGTGAGATGGTCAAAGGCCGAAGATCAGCTTTCAAGACAGTTTCAAGATCAAAGTGGTTATCAGGGAAGGAATTCATGTAGGCCTCATTGTCGCAAAGCTTTCGCCATTCCTGTGAACCTTCTGTTATGAGGTTGTCAAACTGAGACAATGTTGGCATGAATTCTCGGTTTGAGTGAAGCCAATCGGCAATGACCGCAACTATTGCCGTGCAGGCACTCTCTCCGGCGGCCTTTTCACTTCGTTGATCAAAGGAAGCAAGAAACACGTTGGCTTCGAGTTTTGCTTGACCATCTCTGCTGACTAGTTCTTTGACTTCCCACTTGTCTTTCTGCAAGAACAACAGTGGAACCAATTATATCTCAAACTTCCCTTTCCCATAACTTTCAAATGCCAATGAGTTTGTCACAGCAAATGACAAAATTAGGGACATGGTGACCATGATGAATTTTTTGTGGTCCACCATGCCATTATGCTCCAAGGCAAGTTCTTTTATCATTTCCAGAGCAACTAAAAAAGCTTGCATATTATTCCTGGACATGAAAAGTTCTTTCAATTGCTTATTTTGGATTGATTGAATTATGAAGATTTAACTTTTGAAACCGACGTGACACTACTATATGGGGGCATGTCTGTGGGTTTGGCCGACACAACACTATCAGAGATTCAACAAGTAATGCAGGAGTATCTTAATATATAAAATAATCGAATGAACAGACAGGATCGATTCACATGCGCGGGTATTTCTCTGTCAGATAATCTATGTACCTGTGTGGAATCGGATTTGTCCACCTTCGCATCAGTTTTTTCAACGAATGGCTCAACTTTCCTCCTGGACAAGCTGAAGCTCAACCTTCTCTTCTTCCATGAGAATAACCCAACCTTGGTAGCTCGGTCTGACTGAGTCTCCAGGGATGAACCGAACTCGATCCCTGAACCCATCTCTTGAGTACTACCGTCGCTCGTGGAAGTCAAAGTTCCGGCCGAATCATCTGAGTCAAACATAGTTGACTCATCCGAGTCACTAGAATTCACTCGGTTTACTCTGTCCATTTCATTCTTAGAAGCTGTACTGCCCTTGAAAAGTCCCTCCTTAGTATCTGAATCACCCGAGTTTTGAACAGTTCCTGCTTGGTCACATGAATTTCTGACCTCAGCGAAGCTTACACCAATCTGTATGAAATGAAATAGTCATTGATTAATTATTTAAGCCAAGAGTAATTCAGATTATATTAAACAAAACGGTCAATAGTAGCTACACATCATGTAAGTTACAAGGAAAATATATACAATGAAAAGGTCAAATACCAAGAGTAATTGTTTATTGTAAATTTCGCTGTTTCATTGAAGACTTGGGCTTTCGATGGTTGAGTTTTGCTCTTTTTTTCCCTTTCCTTATCTGGCGAAACCTCTAAGTTATTTCATCTCAATTGGTTACTCAGAGCTGTGTTTTGGTTTTTTACTATATTTTTACAGCTAAATCTTCCATATCAATAAAGGAAGTGGTGCAAACAGCTCAGATATGCTGTTTCCATTTCACTTAATAACACCATTTCTCTTGTTTCTTTCACAGAATTGAACAGAGGGTATCCTAATCCTATCTATGGCATAGAATTTGGACATTCTAAAAACTCTATTTTGATCGGTTTCTTACACCATCTTGGAACAGCCGATAACTATGAAATTTGTAGCTACAGATGCAAGTGAATCAATGCAGGCATTTGTTACAAGTCAATTACGAAATGTTAGAGAGATTTCCTCTTCTCAGCCAAAACTGATCTTCAGTTACACAAACGTTTTGATTGAGAAGAGGAAATCTCTCTGATCTTCAGTTACACAATGTTTTTTTTTTAGCAGAACAGATCAGCTAGAGAATTTGGTCTGCAGCTGAAAATGAAACTTACCAAAAGAGAAGCTTGGCAGTCAACTCCATCAATATGTAAAGAAATTGGCAGCATTTTTTCAATCTGGGAATTCATCCTTGAAGCCAGTTCTGCTATATTCAGCGTAACATTTCCCAAGACTGCCATTTTAGCCATGGATTTCTCATCCTCACCCTGCAAAAAGACCATCACCATTACCATTTTAGTCCTGGATTCATACAAAAGCAAGGATGAACATGACCAGAACAATAATAATAAAAAAAAGACGTTATGCCAAAACAAGAAACTTACATATAAAACGCTGAAAGAAACATCCCACTGAACAAAAGAATTGTCTTTAGAAGGAATCCAAACACTCTCAAATTCTTCACCATTCCATTCTATATCAGACTCCCCTTCCTTGAGGAATTTCTGGCTGCTATAATTTCTTTGGCACTTGGAAACTCGATAAAATGGAACTAATCCTGACGACTTGGGACCTTTCCATTTCATCTTGACAACAAAAACCATTCTTTCTCTTCCATTACCATCAACCTTTTCTTTACACAACAATCCTTCTAGCTTCAATGGCCTCACCTTGACATGAACCTTCTTGGTTGTCCCAGCTGCCTGAATCCATGACCACTTCATTGTTATCTTCTTGTTTTGATTTCCTCCTCAAAAACTCATCATCCTGACTTGGTTCAGGCCTTGTTTGTTTGTGTGTGCGCGTGGGTGTGTGTGTATATTTATAGGTTAGTCAAAGAGAGAAATGGATTGCTTAATGGAGAATGAAACAGCAAAGACTTGTTCTTTAATTGGCTCCATGACAGCTTATATATATATATATATATATATATTTTTCATTTGTAACTACTACTTTTCTTGATTTTCCTTAGCGTGTGTTTCCGTGTGAGCTAGCCCACCTTCCTGGATTCACACACCCATAGGAAATCACGTTACTCTCGCTTGATGAGTTTCTATTCTAAGCTTGTCATTGTTTTTTTTTTCCTTCAAAAATTGGGAGATTAACACGTTATATATATATACACACTTTTTTTTTCCCATTATATCCATATTAAGATAAAAACTTAGAATATTCTTGATAAAATGACCAAAATAGAGTTTTGATAATCCCAAACCATCATCATGATATGATTCATATTTGAAGCTTTATACACTAAATTGATATCTTGTTATTATTTTTGGTTATCCAAAGAGGACAAACAAATCTTGAATGACATAAAAGAAGATAGTATCCTTGTTTTTAGATTGTTTTTCTTCATGTCCTAAAATAAATAAATAAAATATAAAAAATATATGTAGCGGGAATAACGAAGATAAAAAATATATATATATAAGTTCATAGAGCAATTTTGAAGTTAATTTCTTTTCTTTTAAGAGGGAAGAGGGTGTTTGAGAATACGATAAAAATTGTTTTTCAAAATATTTTTCACTTGAAAATATATTAAAATAATATTATTTTTATTTTTTAAAATTTATTTTTGACATCGACATATTAAAAAGATAAAAAAAACTAAAAAAAATAATTTGAAGCAAAAAAATATACAAATAAGTTTTCACATTTCACATTTATAAAATTGGTAGAAATTCTAGGTTTTAAAATGGATGGTGAATCCACCATCATTGTTTGGGATAATCTTTTGAATAATTTTGGTAAAATAAATGTTATTTTAAAAAATCCATTAAATAATCTGAATTCTTTTTCAAATTCTCTACTCCAAAATGATTTTTGAGCAGCGATCAGCCCTCATCATCAATGACTGGATCATGTCTTTGAGGTAAGGCAAAAGGTAATGGAGTCATGAGGGCATGTGGGGTGGTGACACGTCAGCTCGAAAGCAGATAATATTGACAACGTGGTCTACGCGTCTAAAGATTAGGAGGTGTGATTTTTCTGAACAGAGAGAAGGCGTGGGTTTTGCGCATATGACCTGTTATTTTTGTGTTTGATAAAAAAATTTCCCAATCCATCACGTGCTTCAATTCCTAAATTCCATCTCTCTCCTCTCTCTCTCTCTCTCTCTCTCAAGAAAAAAAAAACCCTTGTAAATGCCTAATATAAACTTATATTTGATAACTTATTTTTTGAGGTTTAAATTTTAGTGTTTGTTTAGTATTATGAAGCAGGGTGTTTGTAAAAAAAAAAGTAAATTTTGTTTAAAAATGATTTTTTAAAATATTTTTTATTTTCAACAACAACTCATAAAAAAAACCACTAAAAAATAATTATTTTTATGCATTTTCAAGTGAAATATATTTTTAAAATATATTTAAAAGCCGAAGTTAATGCACTTCTAAACACCTACTTAATGGCTAGTGTCTGTTTGACATTGTGATAACTTCTGTTTTTCAAAGTGCTTTTTAAATTATTTTCACTTGAAAATCATCAAATTAATATTTTTTTTAAAATGTTTTTGATTGTTTTGGTGTATTGGTGTAAAGTAAATATAAATAAAAAATATCATTTTAATATATTTTCAATTAAAAATTATTTTTTAAAAATATCATATACATCATAATTGATAGTGTTGAATTGTAAAAACAAAAGAAGGTTGGAGTTTCAATTGATGTCCCAGGACATGTTATTTGGTAACTAAGAAGCACAAACATGAACATGTGATAATGGACATGTCAAAAAGAAATTAGGACATGATACATTATCTTGGTAAAAAATAGGGTTTATTTATTTATCTAATTATTTATGTCGATTTTTTTTTATTATTATTTTCAATCTCATCCAAACAAGGCTCTTGTTTTTCATTTTAAAAAAATTAGGTATAATGAAAATGTTTCTTTATTTTACTTAGAGATATCTTTCATGCCTTACTTATTATAGTTATCTAAGCATACAGTATTTGAGCTTGAACTTTACTTGATAGATATTCTGATACAAACTCACAGGACTAAGCCCAAGTCAGATTTGGATGGGTTTGCCTCAATCCAAATGTTATCTTACAACGAACACGGGCCCAAGTCAGGCCACTTGGTGTAAGCGGGTTTAAGCCCAAGTCTGTTCGGGTGTTTTTGGTCCGATTTTAACTTTTTAACTTCTCACTTTATAAACACCAATAAAGTTTTATTTTTTTTTAAGTGGGGTAAATATTTTTTAGAAAGATTTGAGTTTCACCAAAACATGTTAACCAATGTTCCTTGAAATTAATTTTCAATTCACCCATAATTTATTTAAATCATGTTATTATTTCATGTTAAAAAACTTATGTTGGAGATTAAATTCCAACAAAGTTTTAATTCAAAAATTAAGTGGACATTATTTTTAATTTGATCTCAAATATATCAATTAACCATGTTTTAATAAATTTTCCTACAATATAATCACAGGAAAATACCATTAAATTTTAAGGCTAATAATTAAGTAAGTGTTTGATATGATGGATTGAATATGAAAAAAAAATTTGAAGTTATTTTGTTTATTTTTAGACAATAAAAAAATTATTTTTTATTTTATTTAAAGTTTTTCAAGAGAAGAAAATTTTGTCCTACTAAAAAAGGAAAAGAAGTAGGACAAAATTATCCAATTTTTACACGAGTTGTTATTATAAAATGACTATACTGCTTTTTATATACACTATATTTTTAAAATCAAAATTTTCTATACTTCACGGGTTATAGATGAATAAATAATGATTTATCAAATATTATATAATTTAAATATTATACAATTAAACTTTTTTTTCGTTTGAGAATAATAACGTTTATTTATAGCATGTAAAAAAAATAATCTAATGTATTCTGATCTCCTCTTTTCCTCGACACCTTCATTGACAAACAAATTCCTTCCATACATCAAACTCAAAAGTCTTTTTTTTTTAAACCACAAAACTCAAAATCCAAAATTACTCCGATTTATATATTTACTCATTATATTAAAAATAATATAAATTAAAATATATATCATAATTTATATTTCAAACATAGGAAAACATTGGATAAAATAAGTGTATTGTCATTACAATATATTATTTTATTTCATGTAATGTCTATCAATCACGATATAACAAATTATTCAATCCAATCCAATATACACTAAACATAAAATTTGATAATTATTTATTTAGTCTAATTAATACTCTCCATCGTATTAAACGCTACCTAAATGGTGGAATTCTAATTTTGTGCCTGTCTCTCGGCATTAAATAATTATTTCTCTTCTCTTTTATTTTAAAAATGAAATATGAAAAAACACCACTAATTTAATTACCTGTAAAAGACTGTAAGATAAGATGGCCCGTAAAGGGTGTGGGCTGCACTTATATTTATTGGGCCAAGAGTTTATCTGGGAAAGAAAAAAACTTTCCTTCCCTAGCTGCCGCAGCCCTAACCAAAAGCTTCTCTTGATTTTTGCTATTTCTTCATCTAAAATTAAAAATAATTGTTACTATAATATAAATCATATTTTAAAATTTTATCTAAATGTTTAAGCTTTTAAGTTGAGGTAGTTATTTGACATGATATCAGAACAGTCTTGATGACTTCACGAGTTCAAATCTCATCATCCATATTTATTTGATAAAAATTAAGTATAAGGTAATGTGAACATTTACAAGTTTCAAACCCAAATGACTTTCACTTGAGGTGAGGGGGTGTGTTAGAAAATAATATAAATCATATCTTGATACCTTACCTAACATCTTAAGTTATTAAGTTGAAATATTTTCTTGACATAGTTTATTTTTCTATTTTTAATTAATATAAAATTTATTTTTTTATAAAATATCATATTCTTGTAATTATGAGGTGTTTGCACTTTAATCATATATTCATTAAATAAATATCGTGGATTTTTTTTTATATAAAAAAAGCTATCGAGTCGATTTGGGAAAAAAAGAAAGATTGAGGGAGGTTGATTCTGAGATTTTTAGTTCAAGAAATTCCAGGAAAGTAATTCTAATTTAATAAATAAATTCAAGGGGCTGAACACGCACCTTCTGGGAAAATAAAATAGTTAACTTTTGGTTTAAGGATTTATGCTCATCGTCTTTATTGAAGGCAGCATTGTTTTTGCTCCTTCTTAGAAATTAACTTAAAGAGGAGAAAACATGCGAAATCGTGATGCTGATTTTACTTAGGGCCACTGTACCATATATTATTTCTAGATGCATGTTTCTTGCTCTATACTGGTTATTAAATCTGATCTATCAGGTCGATTCGAGATCAATTCGAATCAAGTAAATTAATATAATATGATTTAATTATAACTCGTGTTAACTTGTGACTTGAATAACTTTTTTATTATTTTTCAAAATAATAAAATTTTGATTTTTATTATTAAAAAAAATTGAATCGATAATTTATCGGTGCTCTGAGGTGCTCTGAATTTGACTTGAATCGAGTTTAATATCTATAGTTATTGATATTCCAAATGTGAAAGAGAGACTTATAGACAACAATTTTATATAACTCAGACGACATTAGAAAGTAAATCCCCTTGGGGATCTTTCTTAAAGTTCCTTTTGAGCTTTCTTTGTTCAAACTTGCAAGCTTTTAAAAGGTTTACCAAATACATTTTTTTTTTATGTAAAACTTGGTTACCAATTGTTGCAGAAGATAAGATCCAATGGAGCTAATCAATGAGCTAAAAAACTAAGTAAAATATGCATAAATCAGGCATTTGCCTGGTTGAAAGTCATAGTTATAGTTAATTAAGTGGACTAATTAATGATCTAAACCTA
>Ga0307515_10018216_pt1 | contig 12737 bp, 4 predicted proteins | sample 17_EM_MG_FD_194513 | JGI IMG/M metagenome (GOLD analysis project Ga0307515, IMG submission 194513) | Populus trichocarpa ectomycorrhiza microbial communities from riparian zone in the Pacific Northwest, United States - 17_EM | ecosystem: Host-associated > Plants > Roots > Unclassified | place... | reverse complement strand
CTTCATTACCTTTGTTACACCGACACTAACGCCACCGGATCCTCTTCGCTCTATAACTACTGGTAAGAACTCCCCCAGCTTAAATCTTAGTGTACTAACTATGGGGTTCTTTTAGCTCGTAACTAGGGCTCAGGCCTTAGCCATGAAGGCTATAGGAGTAACCCTTAAGTATATTAAAAGCATTACTTAAATAAAGCGTCGAGCGCTGCAACTTATCTTTAAAAAAGCCCTTAATTGTAGCTAGTACCCTAAAACTAATCCTCTTATCCTTAACGGCTACCTTATTAATGCTCCTCGCTCTAGTAAAAAGCCTAAAATTACTCGCAAGTTTAAACAGCGAATTCTTAAGAAAGTCACCACCAATTAATTTGGTAGAGAGAAGTCCTCTACCTATATTACTACTAAATACGGCTATTTTCTATAAAGCGTCTAGCGGGTTCTTTAACGCTATAGATATTAATAATAATAATAATAATTCATTGCTTAATGTCTGATTTAGATCCCTATTGGGCCCACGCGGACTACTCTTTATGTACATGTGGGGAGAAAACTCTATTTGAGAAACCCCGTAATCCATCTCCCCGCCTTTTGGGACTCGCCTACGAGGCGCCTGCGAGGCGCCTGCGAGTTACCTATAGTGCTCCTACTACCTTACTTTTTAACCTCCTTAGGAACTACTGCTGCCGTAATAAGCCTACGGACGCGCTAGTATTATAAACTTTACTCTACTACTATAGAGTTATTAGGGGGCGCTTGTTGCTCGCCCCCCTATTCTTTATTACTATTTCCCTTATAACCTAAAACTAGTTTAGTATATTTTAGCTAATAAGCCACTAAGTAACCGCCTTAAGGCCTTTTTATGTTAAGAGTAGTATATTATAGTTCTCTGTACTAGCTACTAAAAGTATTACTTTTTAATTAGTGCGTAAGGGGCATAATAGTATTACGTGTTTTAGTATCTGTCTTAGCCAGCTATATTTATATCTTAGGCTACCTACTAAGACACCCACCCGGTAGAGCTAGTCTTTTAGTCCTATTATTCCTGTTCTTAAGAGTATCGCTATTATATTTTCTACCTTTATTAGGCCTGCTTAGAGCCCTAGAGTGTTTACCCCCTATAGCGTTAACTATACTACGGCTTAGGTTCCTCTTGCCTTAGTTAGCCTCTATACCTTTAACTCCTATATACCTCTTTAGCATTAGTCTAACCAGTATTACGTTGCGGTAAATAGTTTTCTAGTATTCTTTTGTGCTCTACTTTAGCTCCTTTCTCTCTTTTACTGTTGTCTTTGCTAGCCTCTTACGTGTCTCCTTTCCTCCTTTATATAGGCCTAGGCCTTAAAGTAGCACTATTCTTCTTCTACTTTTTTTACCTATTTCTCTAATATGTCTTCCCTACTTTAGGGTTATTGGTTTATTCTCCTATAGGGCGCCTTAGGGTCCCTCTATAGTTTGTTTAGGCGTGTCTTAATATACTTTATAATATTAGAGTTGCGTTTATTTTAGGCCCTTTATATTATAGCGGCTTTAATATATAGTTATAGGGGGGGAATATTGGCTTCCTTCTTAAGCAGTGCTATGGCCGTTCGCTTATATCCGCCTATTATACTCTAGAGGTAGGCTATTTAGACCTTTTAGAGTGGTTTAAGGAGCGACTTAGGGGGGCCTTTTTTAGATTCTCTAATGGCCTAAATACTGGACCTATATGTTATGGTTGGCCGGACAACTGCTGTGTATAGTAGGCGTGACCTTTAGAAGTATGGGCCCTATATAGAATTGACGATCCTAGATAATGCGATATACTATACTTAGCCCTTATAGGCCGCTTGCGCTATATATACGCTCCACTAAAGCTTACTGTCTACCTATACTCCTAATACCCTTAGGCCCTAAACTGGTTAACCCCTAAAGCCTTAGATATGGATTATGTGCTAGAGATCTATAGATTGGTTGCGTTTTCTTATAAAATGGATTAGCTGGTATTTCTCTAGTGAAAATTAAACTCTATATTGTCTTGCCTATTCTATATAGGTGTTATAAGCTTTCTCTAGTATTCTATAATTCTCTGCGGCTAATAGCCCGTATATAATTAGGTTTGTGTTATTAATAAAGCCTATCCCCTAGGTCGCCCCTTCCTTAAAGGAGTTAAGTAGGTTGCTTATAAAGAAAAGGAAAAGTATAGGCGAGAGGGGTAATCCTTATGGTATTCCTATTATAACTATAATAGGGGGGCTCTAGTATCCGCTAAAGACTAGTAATATTTCTTTCTAACCTATAAACCCTTAGATAAATTATATAATCCATTTTAGGAAGCCTTTTACCCTAAGAATATATAGGAGACGCTTATAGGGTATATTATTATAGGCGCCACTAATATCTAGGCTAAGTATTAATACTATAAAGTCCCTTCGCATCGCCTATACAGATTTAATGGTGGTAGCGAGTAGCGTAAGTGCTAATAGTGTTAAGCGGTTCCTTCTTGCCCCTATTTGGCTCTGTAGTAGTAGGGCGTGTTCCTTAGCTATATCTGTTATGCGGTCCGCTATTACCTTTTCTAAGATCTTACTAAGGGTGTTTTTTAAGGCAATAGGGCGGTAGCTTCCTGGGATTAAGTAGTTTACTTTACCTTCTTTTTATAGGACAACCGTCGTTATAGATCTTCTAAGTTATGGGTAGTAGCCTATAGCAAAGCATGCTCTAGCTATATCTGTAAGCTAGGGTGCTATAAGTAGTCCATAGGTCTTTAAGGCCTTATTTAGAATCCTATTTAGACCTAGCGCTATATTATTTAAAAGGCGGCTAATAGTTCTGGCTATTTCCTCTATTGTTATATCGTTGTTGACCTATAGGCGAGTTACTAGTGCTTTACCCGTGATGTTACTGAGGTCTGCTAGAGCCGGTTAGGGGAAGAATCTTTCTATAAGGATCTTTGCCTTCTTATTATTATTATTAGTGGCCTATAATTCCCCTAATCTTCGTAGGGGTAGTAGGTATAGGTCTTCTGCTAGTCGCCCTGCCTTTTTCTTTACCTATTTCGCCATAGCCCACAGGCCCTTATTATAGGGGAGGCTTAGGTTAAAAGTATGCTCGTTTATAAATCGTCTCCAGTTATTCCTTACTTCTTTTTTTAGGGTATTCTTTAACTAGTTTCTTATGTCTTTATATCGTCTCTTATCTTTAGGGTTATAGCTACTTAAGTATTTCCTTCTTACTCGTCGTTGGCTAGTTATAAGAACCGCGCATTATGCGGACCATGCGTGTTATATATAGGGGCCCGGTCTTAAGACCAGGCAGTGCTCTTCTAGCCTATTTTTAATCGCTGCTTAGATTCTTTCTAGTCTTTAGTTGATTTCCTTAGGGGTGGCTAATAAGCCTCGCTTGTTTGGTATTGGGTAGATTTCTTTTAGGTCTTGGAGTTGTTGTTTAACTATATTAAGGAAACTATCTGCCTTAAGCATCCTTATTGCGTATCTTTTGTAATTTAGTTACGCCTTAATATCTAAATCTAGCTGTATCTGGATGGGGATATGGTCTAAAGTAAGTGCCTATTTTTCTTTGGGGTTGTACCTTTTAAGTCTTTGGTATAGGCCTTCGTCTATAAATATAAGGTTAATTGTACTTCTAGCGGATCCTCGTTGCCATATAATTGCTCTAGGGGGGGTGGCCAGCTTAAGGCCCTAGGTGTCTATAGCTTTTAGTAGGCACTTTACCTATTGTTTAGTAGCGACGTGGATACCCCCCTACCGCGGGTAGTAGAGGTTTATATCTCCTAATAGGATAGACTCTATGCCTTTGGTTTTGAGTAAGCTTATTACTAATATAATGTTCTCTGTTTATAGGACCCCTTTAACCCTAGGGTTATATACATTAATAATTTATACCGGTCCTTTATATGTCTGGATTATTATAACTATAATATCTGGATTAACTGCCTGCTATAACTATAAGGATAGGCTAATAGTCTTACTAATTATAAAGTATACGCGTGTGGCTGCTTTTAGTTTATATAGGAGCTGGAATCCTTAGGGGCAGTATATTAATTATATGTAGGTATTATAGTACAGCTCTTATATAGTAAGGATATAGTGTTTCTCCGGGTCTAGACTATCTAGTAAGGGCTTTATAAGATGGTGGTTTGTGTTACTATAGTTATACTGTATAATAGATAGGTAGCGGACCCCCAGCAAGGGTCCTTCGCCTCTTTATCGTTCCTTACTTCTTCTATTTCTACTTTTTCTAGGATATTTAAAACTTCTATCTCTTATATCTACACCCTAATTACTACTTATTTTATATAGAGCTTTCTATTCCCGTATCTTATGTTCCTACTAGCGCTTCTATATCTAAATCTATTATTATCTCCGGTTCTTCCCCTATTCTTACTAGTTGGCTATATACCCTTTAAGAGTCGACTGCGAATGTTATATTTGCCGCGTTAAGTCTAATTCTTAATTATCCCGGTTTTGAGCTTGCTATAGCTGTCCATAAGGGTCTTCCTATAGGGCGTCCTCTCCCTTATATCCCCTATGACCCTTATGTCCTTATATAGTCTAGTAATGTCGCGCGGCGTTACTTCTAGCCTATTAAGGCTTGGGATAGCTAGCCTAGCCCCCTAGTATTAAAGGTAGGAAACGCTAGAAAGGTACCTGCGCCCCCCTAGCTTATTGCCTATTGTTTCTATTTATATAACCTAGCGTACAGTTATTCCCATAGCTGTTAAGCCCTTACCTTACGTCTCCTATATTTAATGCAGTCTTCTCTCTCCTATGCCTTATATATGCTTTAGTAGCAGTTTGCGCATTTTGTTTAGTCTTAATTTAAGTAGTGTCTTATATTATAGGGGCCTGCACAGTGGCCGCAGCATACCTATGCTGCTTATGTAGATTAGGTATACCCCTATTATATATAGCGATAGCATTATTCTAGGCGGAGTCTATGGTTATAGAGCCTTGCGTCGTATATAAGGCTATTTATAATAATACCTTTTTAAATGAGGAGTTTTTGCATTCCTAGTATATGTGTGCTGACGATAAGGGAGCTATGCGTTTAACCGGCGTTTCCCTAGCGGGTCTCTAGCGACCCTCATATTCTTTTATTATTCTCGTCGTATACTTAGTTTATATTTTCCTGTTAAAGCCATTAGATTTAGGTAATCTTAAGTCCTAGTATAAGGCGTTCCGTTTGTTTTACTATCTTATATATAGTTACTGTATTATCCGCCTAGCGTCCCTTTTCTACCCTAAGGCTTAGGGAAACCACTAGGACTTCAACTAGGTAATCTTTATAGAGCACTTTTATGCCAATACGTTCTCCTAGCCTGTCCCCTACCCTAATAGCTCGTTCCTTTGCCTATTAGTCCCTTAGGGTAACTCTAATATCTCCGCTCCTAAGGTGTTAGACTATAATAGCGTTGTAGACCTCTTTGTAAATCTTTATAAGGACTTCTATTTCTAATTATCCCCTAAGCCCCTCTACTTTTTCTATATTTGGTTATATTGTAATTATATACCTAGATATTATTTTTAGGGGGGTAGGTTCCCTATGCTATAGATATATAGCTACGGCGGCCTAGATGCGGTTCGCCAGTAAGGAGGGGTTTTATTTATTTTTAATTTTACTTAGCCGTTGGAGGATTTAATTAAGGGTTTGCTAAAGGGGCGCCTAAGGTTCGCTGAACTAGCGAAGCCATTCTACTAGCTATATTAGTTCGTTATAGCTAACGGTTACTCCCCCGCAACTACGGATACTAGACGTGTCTAATAGGCTTTATATTTTATTAGATGCCTTCTCAATAGAGGTCTTTCCGCTTTGTGGTGTAGTATTCGCCCGTTCTTGTTATGGAGGGCTATTGCTAGGCGTGGTTCTGGTGGACGCGCGCGAGTGCGAACCACCGTCGTTTGACGTATGCCTCCCCTGTGATGCATGCATTTCAGGGGGATTCTCTGGGTGTTTTTCAGGGTTCTTTTGGTTGGTTTTAGTCTTTTTGGGCCAGGTGCAGCAAGAGCTCCAAAATCCCTATAACTTAGGCAACCCGCTATAGATACTATAAGACAAAGCCAATAAAAAAGCCTTGCCTCTTACTACAGATAAAAGAGGCTCGCCTTTAATTCGCCTTATAGTACGAGCATTAGATAATTAAGGATTAGAAGGCTATAATCTAGAGCGATAAAACGGGCGTTGTTTTAGGCTATAAAAGAGGCAGCTATAAGCTCTAGCGTTTAGCCAAAGAGAAGGTAAATAAGAAGGTAATTTAACCTCGCTTTCCTAAAGCTATAGAGTTTATATTTTAGGGCGCCTTTTTATATAATTAGAAGGCTCCCTGCCATATATAGAGGCCAGAAACTATAGTAAAGGAGGCTTTAAAGTATAAGCTTAAAGTAATTAACGAAGTAATTAAACCAGAGCTTCGCCAGGCTTAGGAACTTAACACTAGTATATAATGACTTGGGCTTCGTAATAAGCTAGGTAGAAAGCCTTAATTCCACATAATAGAGGAGAACGGCGCCTTTTAAAAAAAATGGCGAGAAAGGCGGTATTAACTAATACCGCTACCTTACTACAATTCTCCTACTAATTATAACGGAACCTTATAGCAGGAACTACGGTAGGCTCGTTATTAGGCTAGGTATATAGGTAATGCAAATAGAGAGATCGACAAAGCAATAATAACTAGTAGAGTAGTTGCCTAATAGATTAACTTTAATTATATTCTAAGAATTACTACTAGGAAGGAACTATCTAGGTAGGGATTAAGGGTCCTTAAATACACAACCGTACTCCTATAAAATCCTTCTTATATATAATATACGCGTGCTCTACCTACTCTATTACGGATTATATAGATCCTACAGATTATATAGATTACCTTACGTGACCTTAGTTACTATTCCTCGTTATATAGTTCTACCGGCTCCATTTTAGACTATGCTTAAATTAACTAACTAGCTTCTTCTAACTCCTCTCTTAGTAGTTATAATATTATACTTAAAGCGTCCATAACACTATCTCCCTCCTCTTTATCTTCGTCCTTAAAGATTTAAAATATCTCTAAGTTATTTACTAGAGGTGTAATATATATCTAATCAATTTAGTTAATATTATTGCTTATTATACCTAAAGCAATTTCTTCTTCCTCAACTACTCGTCGTGCTCGCACTATGGCTGCAATATTATCTCTTAATAAGATTATACTATCTTTATATTCTCGTTGTTTAAAAGAGGGGTTAGTTTATATTATATTAGCAAACCCATCTTCGCAATAACCGTTCTCTTGCTTAAAGTATACTAAAGCGAATATTTATTCGTCCTATAACGTTTACTCTATCTCTAATGCTAAATATACGCAACCTATTACTCTTAATAGTCGTCTAGTTCCCTAATTAATTTGTCTTAGGGTTTTGTATTTAATCTACTGCTACACGGCTAAATAATAAACTATTTATTACTCTAGCGGAACTATACCGTTCTTATAACGTAGAACGGGAGGCTGCTAATACTTAGTAACGGGCTTTTAAGTCTTATCTTGCGGCGTCCGCTTAATTAATTCATCTTAAGAAAGTTCGTAAGAAGGTTTATTTTAAGGAGTGGAAACTTATAGAATAAGGTTTATAGGAACTTGGCGATAAAAGAATGGATTTTCTTTTAATAGAGAAGGAAATAGATCTAAGTAGTTCGGCAACTACTCTTCCTAGGTCCCCCTTAGGTAACTTATTTTTTTATAATCCTTTTTTTTTAATACTATCTAACCTAATTTCTTCTAATACTTCTATACCTTTCCTATAGCGTTCTTTAAATTCTCTAGTAGCTTCTAGGTAGTCTTAGTATAGCATATTTACTTAACCTTATACTATATTTTATTATTAACGTCCTTATAACTAATAATCTTTAAAACTTACTATTTGTCTTCTTCCTATCCTCTATACGTGTCTACTTTATAAACTAGTAGCTTAATATTCCCGTATACTAGCTCTAGCATTGCGATATACTATATAGGGTAGATCTTTATTTTAGCTAGTAGGTTTAACTTAAATATAACTGGTGAAATCTCCTAAATAATCTTAAAAGATCCTAGTCTAACGTGGTCTAACTTCTTACTTAATTATTAACTTTTAAAATTTTTGTATAGTAGCTATACTTTATCTCCCTCCTTAAGATCTAGTCCCTTAGATCTCTTAGCATTATAGTACTTTTTTATTCTTTTTTATACCTTTTTTACTAATTCTATAAGGTCTATATAAAGATTTATTAACGTCTTTATTCTTTCTTTAGCTATACTACTTATTTTTTTCGCTTACTATAGTAACAGTAATATCCTCAGCTTATATCCATAATTTGCCTTAAATAGTAATATACCTATTTCTTCTTAAGGTGTTATATTATATATAAACTATATAACTAATAATAGCGATACCTAATTATTCTATACGTGATTAATATAATATCTTAGATACTGTTCTAGCGTCTAATTTAATTTTTCCATTTAACCGTCTATCTATAAATAATATACGGTAAAAGTTGCTACTTAAACTCCTTACTCTGCTAAGAATACTTCCTAGAATACTACTACGAATCTTAGATCTCTATCCAATATAATTTTACTTAGTGCTCTATATCTTATAAACACTTCTTTAATATAGATTCTAGCAATATCTTCCGCTAATATTTCTTCTATATATGCTATAAAGTATCCCCACTTTATAAGCTTATCTATTATTACTAAAATCGCATTATAATCTTATCTGGTGATAGGATCTTTTAATTTTAGTAACTTTATAATAAAGTCCTATAATATAACCTCCTATAGTCTCTCTAGTATTTTAATAGGTTATAGCCCTCTATATAGCTTATACCTTATTAGTTTATTTCTTTAGCAATCTAGATATTCTTTTATAACTTTTTATACTAAGCCTTAGATTCTATTAATAATATACTCCTCCTAGAGTCTTAATACTAAGCCTATAGCTCTATTATATCCTTAAGTTAATCCCTTATAAAAGTCCTTTATAAATTACTCTGCTATACTTTTTAGGATATACTTTACTTCTTAATTCTTATATATATCCGTTTATAGATCTTCTAGTTATACCTCTAGAATTCTTTGTACCTAAAAGCTTTCTAGTAACTTATAAACTTTTTCTAACTTGTTATTTTCCTAAGTTGCTATAATTTTTAGATAATTGTACCTAATTAATCTATTTATGTCTTTTTACAGTAAAGCCCCTAATAGCTTTTTGTTATTTTATAGTTTAGCCTTATAACTTAAAGCATCTACTTACGTATTGTCTATACCCTTAGTATACTAAATCTTAAAATAATATTCTATAAGCATCTCCGCCCATCTAACCTGTCTTTAGTTAAGTTCCTTTATTATTAGGAATCCTATTAGGTTCTTATAATCTATCTTAACTATAAATAGTTCTTCTATACCTTATAAGAATGCTCTCTATTTCTTTAATACTGTAACTATTCCTAATAACTCCTTATTATAAATGTTATAGTTTAACTCTAGTAGTATTATCTTCCAACTATAGTATGCCACTAGGTGCTATCTATCTTAATATCATTATATAAAGTATGCCCCTAGTATATAATCTAATATATCTATCTCTACGATCGTTTCTAGACTCAGTTAATAGATCTTAAGAACTAGTTCCTAGGTAAATAGCTCTTTAACTTTCTTAAAAAGTTCTTTTTGTTTCTCTTCCTATATCTATAGTTCCTCTTTCTTTATTAATTATATAAATGGCTTAATATCTGTCTGAACGAGTTCGAACAGGAATTTGTGGTCGCAGTCACGTGAGCTAAGCGAGCTCAGGAAACCCCTTAAATTCTGCCACTTTATGTATAATTAGAAGAACAAGTCACCACCATCCCAAAGAGCATACAATACTATACGTATTTCGTGCCCCGGGATACGACTCACTCGTGCTATTAAGTTAGTACGAACACTGATCAGTGAGCGCGCACAGATCAGCAATTACTCGATACCTCCCCCCCGAGCGATCACGACAGCGACCACCCGTTCAGACTCCTAGTACGACCTGCTGGAAGGTCGGAAGTCGGGGATTACGGACTATCACCAACTCTGTATACTTATTTAAGTCTTAGTACGGTTTACCGGAAGTATAATAGACGCGAATACAGACCTGTACGGAACCCCCTACCCTTCTATAAACCGTTACGGACTCGTTAATTACCTTTACGGACCATTACGGAGACCTCCTACCCCTCTGCGAACTACTACGGACCTATTAAGACCCCTTACGGACACCTTTACCCTTCTACAAACCGTTACGGACCCGTTAATCGCCTTTACGGACCGTTATAAGACCTCCACCCGCTATAAGTTCCCCTTAACCCGCCACAGCTTATATAAATATACAACGCTATATAGTATGGCAGATATAAGCAAGCAAATTAATAAAAGTTAAAAGAAGTGGAGTTAGGGAGTTAACCTTACGTCTATAAACGGCGTTAACAACTACATTAATTTTAAAATCTTTAAATACGGACACTATAAGCTTCTAAATAACGACCTATGGGAGTAATATAAGGAAGACTTTGCGGACTTTACGGAAGCTGTTTTTAAGGCTTGCAGCCTTATAACTATCCGTAATCTATAAACCCTCCTCCGTAACCAAGGTGTATAGGTTAAAAAGGATAAACGAGTTACTATTATACGGTCTCTATATAATACACTACGTAAGAAAGACCAAACGGAATAGACTAAAGAGGAAATTCTAGACCATATTAAAACTACCAGTAGACTCTTTGCTTCTTCTAAACTTAATAGGATCTTTAGTCTTATGGGACCTTTAATATATACAAATCCACCACTGCCTGGAGAAGTAGGACTTTTGCTATATATAACGTCACATTCCCAACCTGCCTAGCAGTAGTACAACCCTTAGCAGCTTGGCCAACAGCAGTATACCCTATAGCAGAACGGTTCTACGGAACGTTCTAGGGGGGTAGTTATGCCAAGGGAAGAGCTGGACGAGACGTCTAAGGAAGGGATTATTGAAACGTCAAATAAGGACGAGACATAAGTGGACTCCGGAAATCGACAGGTGGACTCTAGTGGAAATTAAGATTAAGCGACTGATCAAGAAGAGCTTAACCCCCAAGACGATAACGCAATAGGCCTATAAGCCCCAAAGGACGATCCTCTACCTAGCCTTCCTACCCCAGGTCAGTCACTAGAGCCTCAATTAAATACTACAACTGCTCCGTCCGCACAACCTTCGTCTGCGCAAGCTCCGCCTATACAAGCTCCGCCCGTATAACCTCCGTCTATACAACCTCCGCCCGTATAAGCCCCGCCTGCGCAAGCTCCGCCCGCACAACCTCTGTCCGCACAAGCTCCGCCTGCGCAAGCTCCGCCTATACAAGCTACGTCCGCGCAAGCTCCGTCAGCGCAAGCTCCGTTAGCCTTACCCTCTTTGTTAACCAGAGCTAAGGAGCTATAGCAGTTAAGCTTTTACGAACCTCCGTAACCTGCCCAGCAACCGTACAACCCCCAGCAATCACTACCTACGGCAACCACCTCTACCCTCCCCCTAGTAACTGTCCCTACCCTACCTAGTCTTCCTCCCGCCTAGTATCTTCACCCTAGTACTAATAAAGCCTTCGTTACGGACCTACAATACCCACAAACCAACTTAGATGCCTACTTTACGGACCGCCGCCACCGCCAACAGTACCGAAATCCACCGCCTATACCGCCGTTTCGGCCACCTATTAGCCAAAAAAAAAGCTATATAGAGTCCTTAAATACTAAGGGAGGTGATATAAGTAAGTCGGTTAATTAGGGTATGTTCATTTACGGCCCATTGGAAAGCCGTACGGTTTATTCTACAGACCGTAAGCAGGACTTACGGCCGGCTTAAAGCACCGTTTAGAAGATAACTAAAAAGGTACTTCGGGAGGGATTTCCTACGCATTTCCTTTATGTTTTATAGTTTTATTTTTACGCATTTCTTTTATATTTTATGGTTTTATTAAAGCAAATTACGGAGGCTATATACAAGCGGTTCTATTTTTCAAGTACCGCCAGCAGGGTTGTTTTGGATAATGCGAATAAGCGAGCATAAAATATCCTTTATCTAATAGAAAATGCATAAAATATCGCAATCGATAAGGATAAAAGTGCCCGTGCGGAGCTTTTCTACCCCAACTAGTAAGACTCCTGGCAGAATTCGGCAGAATTTAGTAGACTTAGCAGAATTTGGCAGATATTGCAGATATTACAGATATTATAGATATTGCGGATATTACGGATATTGCAGATATTGCGGATATTGCGAATACTGCGGATATTGCGTATATTACGGATATTGTAGATACTGCGGATATTATAGTACCTTTCCCCCCTAACTATATAGCTAAATACTTAGAGAAAAATTAACTATTTCTCTTATAGTTCTTCTCTAATGCCAATTCTTTAAACACTCTGTTTTCTTAAGAGTTTTAGGATCTATCTATATTTTCTCCTATAATACTATATAACGTCCTCCTAAAAAGACTCTTTCTAGCTTATCGCTTATTGTCGGGAATGAGGCAAGCGGTCGTCACGTGACGCCGCGGCACTAGCGTGGCGAGGAGTCTTAAGCTCCTCGCCCTTCCTCATTCCAATCAAAAAGCATCAACCATCGTATCAACCAGCACAGACTGTTTGACTACGATCCTGGCCTATTCGAATAGGTATCCCTGGTGATACCAACACTGATCAGTGGTTA
>Ga0307515_10018215_pt1 | contig 12737 bp, 6 predicted proteins | sample 17_EM_MG_FD_194513 | JGI IMG/M metagenome (GOLD analysis project Ga0307515, IMG submission 194513) | Populus trichocarpa ectomycorrhiza microbial communities from riparian zone in the Pacific Northwest, United States - 17_EM | ecosystem: Host-associated > Plants > Roots > Unclassified | place... | reverse complement strand
CTTGGATGAGGCCCACACTTACTTACCTTTATTGTCTTCTTTATTAAAAAAAATACTTTAAAATACTTGGGGAAAATATTGTTATTTATGTTACTGTTTATCAAGGAATAAATAACTCTGAATTGCTTTAATAATTTTTTTTTTGTCCATCTTGTTTTTTTATTACACTCTTATAAACCCATCTTAATAGCCAATTAAAACATATTTATTAAGAAATAGCAAGATTCAAAGATAGGAGACTAAGATAATAGACATGGTAAAAATAGAGTTTTTCTAAACTTGAAACTAAACATACTTACTTTAGTCCTTTAATTTTTCAAATTATAAACTTTCAATTTCTAAACATTCATGACATTCAATTTTGATCCCAAATTTATTTTTCTTATTTTTTTGGTTCCTAGTTTGAGAAAGGAGAGAGAAAGTTGTCGGATTTCGATGGTAAAGAGTGAACATCTTAGTTGATACCAATTTTGGCCATAAAAATTGGTGGTTTGGGTGTCAATCGGTTCTTTTGATGGGAAAAGTTTATACAATGTGTTTATTTTTCTTTAAATTTGTCTGAAATGATAGATTTGAACCCGAAAAGAATTTTGATTTCAAATATGTTTTATGAGGTGTTTAGGGTGGTATTTCTTTTCAGGTCAAAATACAATTGAAAATGAGTTTCTTTTTATCTGAAACAGAGTCATTGGAATCTAGAAAGTGTAGGTGACACATCATCTGCCTCGCATTGCCTGCTAAATTTTTTTCAAAGTATTAAAGGTGGATGACCTTTCATCCACTCCTTAAGAAAAAAAAATTAAAAAAAATAAGATCTAGTCAAGTGGGCTACTCCAGGCCTACATGCCTAAGCCTTCCTAGCTCGAAAGATAGGATCTTTTTATTTATTTATTTTTATCATTTTTATCCATTACAATTGTATTTTTTTCTTGTTTATTTTTTTTAATTTCATCACTTAATATTTTTTATTGTTATTAATTAGGCAATGTAATTTGTTTCGGTGTGATTTTTTTTCCAATCAATTTAATATTTTATTGGTTTTTAATTTTATAAGTGTAGATAAAAAATTATATAAAAAAAATGTTCAAACCAATTGAGTCCATAACTCGGACAATAAGTTTGACTAATTAACTTTGGTTAGGTAGGGATTGAACTTGTTTTTTTTTATTGCATAAATAGTTCTTAATTTATTTAATTAGATGCATGCATGAATTTTTTGAATCCCTCTTGGGATTTTTTATTTACAAAATCATGTTGTAAAAGTTTGCATAAACATTGTTTTTAAGAGAAAAAAATATTTCGCCCGGTAGCAAAGCACGAGTCAAATAGCTAATATATATATATATATATATATATATATATATATATATATATCTCACAAGATTTATTGAAACACTAATATCAATTGAGTTACATCTCATTGTCATATTTTTCTCATGTTAATGCTCAATTTTTTTCTTATGTTGATTCTCAGTTCAATATATTAAATTTCTATCATGTAAGGGCAAACCACAAAAACTTTAAAATCTTATATATTCTCTAATTAGTTTTGGGATGCCTGCTTGTGTAATTAATGGAAAGTATGCATGCATGGAAGTAACTTGTGAATGACGGTGAAAGTGAATGAATATGCTGCGGCATGCAGATGATAGCGACAAGGAACACTCGTGAACGCAGTAACAGGCTTGAGAATATGTGCTGGCGGATTTGGCATCTCGCCCGTAAAAAGAAACAGGTCTGCTGCCTATATCTATGCTTTAATTTATCCCCTTTTCTTCTTTTTCTTTTCCCTTTTTGTCTCTTTTTTTTTTTTTTTCTAATAACTTATAGGTTCTATCTTTCTTTTTCCTTCTTCCCCGTGGTATAAACCCTAACCTGACTCATGTCCCAGCTTTCAAATTAAATAAGTCAAACCAAGTTAACCACATAGCTTATTTAAAACAGTGTACAGTAACTCTCTACACTCCACCATCTACTCTCCAATGACTATTAGGCCAGCCCATGGAAATTTTCAGCGAGCCTATTGCCCCAGTTTCAGGCTTGAAATGGCCTGTGCAAAATCTAGACATAGCTTATTAAAAACAATCGAAATGGGGAATCATCAATAATCGATTTGAATATCCTGCATCGTTTACTGGGTAAATAATATGGGAAGAGAAGGATATACAGAAGTGAATGCAACAAATAATAATAATAATAATAATAGCAGCATGTCCATATATAGTCCAAGGAAAAGCAGTATTACTGTAGTATATATCTGAAAGAAATATTGGTTATAAAAATTGCAATTCATATCTTAGGTTTACATCTATCAGAGTGGATGCTCTGAGGTTGAAGTCTTAAGGTCTCTCCAGAAACATGGAAAGGTGGAAACTATGACTGCTTCCAAGTATTTCCCTGCTAGGAATCTACTAGGGGCGATTCGATAATGGCTCTTTTCTTTCTTTGCATTATATCAAGAAAGGGAATGAAGGATTATATATTCGCAGATAGCATGGGATGATGCACAAAGGCTTGCAAAAAGGCGGTTAGAGCGTGAGCAAGGGCGTAATGATGCTGCTGATGATCTTTCTGAGCTATCTGAGGGTGAGAAGGAAAAGGGCGAGGCCAACCTATCAGAATCTGTCAGGGATATTGCAAGAATTAACTCTGACATGAAACTATGGTCTGATGACGAGAAACCTAGGCAGCTGTACATTGTGCTAATCAGGTATATTTCTACACAGCTTACCATAGTTAATTTCTATACTACTAGCTATACATGTGGAGGACAAAGTGAGAAAAGTCATATCTATAAAAAAAACCATGACAATAATTGAAAGATAAATCAAAGGAAATCAGGATTCACTAACTGATAATAAATATCATTTTTCCTGTAGCATGCACGGGTTGGTCCGTGGAGAAAACATGGAACTGGGAAGAGACTCTGACACTGGTGGTCAGGTAGTTATGTCATACATAGCTAGTTGGCTTTAGAGCTAGAATCAAGAACTTAACTGTGCAAACCTTACCAAAATAATCTTTGTGCTTCACCGCCAATGAATCCAAGTACTTTTTCTGATTACAGGTAAAATATGTTGTTGAACTAGCTCGAGCTCTAGCCAACACAAAAGGAGTCTATCGTGTGGATCTCCTGACTAGACAAATCACCTCCCCGGAGGTGGATTTCAGCTATGGCGAGCCAATCGAGATGCTGTCATGCCCATCAGATGACAGTGGTAGTTGTGGAGCCTATATAATCCGGATCCCTTGTGGTCCTCAAGACAGGTAATCAGATTTATCCTCGTTTGTTAAAGAGTTCACAAGTTTTGCTAAGAAAGAAATATATATATAATTACAAGATAAATGCAACAGGTACATACCAAAAGAATCACTTTGGCCTTGGATACCTGAATTTGTTGACGGGGCATTAAACCACATCGTCAACATGGCAAGAGCGCTAGGAGAACAAGTCAATGGGGGGAAGCCAACTTGGCCTTATGTGATTCACGGCCACTACGCTGATGCTGGCGAAGTGGCAGCACTCTTGTCTGGGGCCTTGAATGTGCCAATGGTTTTAACAGGGCACTCACTGGGGAGGAACAAGTTTGAGCAACTGCTCAAGCAAGGAAGGCATTCTAAGGAGCACATAAATGCAACCTACAAGATAATGAGGAGGATTGAAGCGGAAGAGTTGGGATTAGATGCTGCTGAAATGGTGGTGACTAGCACTAGGCAAGAGATTGAAGAGCAATGGGGTTTGTACGATGGATTTGATATCAAGGTGGAGAGAAAGCTCAGGGTCAGAAGACGCCGTGGAGTGAGCTGCCTGGGAAGATACATGCCAAGGATGGTGGTATTGACCTCTCTTATTCCTTATTATCACCTCTTGTGTCCCAAAACAGAACAACAATTTTCAAACTTCTTGACTTCCTGATGAAATCCCTACTTCTAGAAAGTAACAAGACAGGAAGTTATGCTAGAATACGAGAACATCTAGTTCCTTTCACTAATTCACTTCACCATGAAATCACAGGATAATCTCCTAGCAAACCCTTCCATGGTACTGTCAAGAAGACTCCAAGTCTCCGATTGATAGTAATCTTCTGCCATTGATAAAAATACAAATGCCTGCATAAATCAGTAATTTGGGAAGTCCCCTCCGGCCATGTTAATACCAAAATGAAGTAACTAAGAATACTTGTTCAGATGGCTCTCGCATATGATGAAGATAACTAAGGATAGCAAGTGCCTTTCACTTTTACAGTCCATTGATATTAAGTTCAAGCTCATATTCTAATCACTATCTGGTATCAGGTTATACCTCCAGGGATGGACTTCAGCTATGTCACAGCAGACGATTCATTGGAAGGTGATCTCAAGTCATTAATTGACTCTGATAGAAATCAAAACAAAAGGAGCCTGCCTCCAATATGGTCTGAGGTCAATCGTTCTCTCTTCATCATACGTGAATATTCTTGTGACATACTTTTTAAGTGTTAACTTAGAATATCTAGATATCACCCAAATCATTTCCTTTGATTTCTGCAGCAATTTCTTTAAAAAAAAAAAAAAGAAGAAAAAGTTGAAGTCACTGCATAAATCTTTATGGCCAACACTGATAGCCTTTCAACTGATTGCTAAAGGAAACTATCTGTAGAATCAACCAACAGCTACATTTTCTTCCAAAAGTCTAATTGAATTTGCAATGCAGATAATGCGTTTTTTCACCAATCCTCATAAGCCCACTATACTGGCATTGTCCCGACCTGACCCCAAGAAAAACGTCACCACGTTGCTCCAGGCTTTCGGGGAGTGCCAGCCCCTCAGAGAGCTAGCCAACCTGGTAAACTATGTACTTCATCTCAGTTCTCTATCAGCAAGTTTAAATACAACCATAACACTAAGCTAATTTGTTTTAAACTCCATACTTTTGCAGACGCTAATACTTGGTAATAGGGATGACATTGGAGAAATGTCTGATAGCAGCTCAAGTGTTCTTACAAATGTACTCAAGCTCATCGACAAGTATGATTTGTATGGTCAAGTTGCTTATCCCAAGCATCACAAGCAATCTGAAGTTCCCGACATTTATCGTCTGGCAGCAAAAACAAAGGTACAACACTTCATTTCCTAATCGATCTTAAGAAGAACTAGAGAATCTATCCCAATTCTTCTACCAAAGTTCTGATTAGCAAAGGGCCTGTTTCTCTCCCAAAAAAAAGAAGAATAAAAAAGGAATCAGCCTAGGTAGACTTGACACAGGGCAGCAACTCATGGTAGACAGGGTGTCTAATGCTATGTCTTCTCGATTTTCCTTTTTACTGTCTTTCCTGTCTGAGAACGAGAACCTGTCACCATGTAGATTGGACCACTCCTTATATCTACATAATCCATATACCATTAGCATTACCCTACCATACTGCCTGATAGGTGTCCACACCGTAACACAGTTGCTTTCTCCTTGCAACATTTGAACTGCTATAACAGTAATAATTCTGTGGTGGCTTTGTCTTGAAGGGAGTTTTCATCAATCCAGCTCTTGTGGAACCATTTGGTCTCACGCTCATAGAGGTAACTTTCATGTCTTAATAGCTCAAATTGGCTTAATCCATCTGATTAAACCTGGTCATTGTAATATTACCAGAAAGAGCATAAGGAGATTTTCACCTTGTTTAATAAATAACAATCCTCAGATTCCAATTTACCCTTTTAACTTGCAGGCAGCTGCATATGGTTTACCTGTTGTTGCTACCAAAAATGGTGGACCAGTGGATATTTCGAAGGTAATGGTATTCCATGTTTCTCACACTAAAACTTTGAACCTGTTCCTTTTTCTTTCCTTTTTTCAGAAACTAACATTCAGACTTCTACAAAGTATGTATCATTCACAGTTCACCAATATCCAACTCTAAAACTTGAAACATATAGCTTCCATAGGCAGATGATATCAGAAGTCTGAAGTAATATTTAACGGTCTGTCAACCTTTCATCTTTACAAAAGCATCCCCACAGGATTCTGATGAAACCACTTCTGGTGGTCTAACCAAAAGCAGTAAATTTTCAACAAACATCCAACTTTCTTTTGGTCATCAACTCAACTTACCAACAAAGATCTTCTGTGTTCATTTTTTATTTTTTTTTCCAGATGCAAGCCACTTAAAGAACACCACTAATATGCATCTTCCTCACTAAGCATTTGAAGACCTAGATTGCACAAGTCTATTCCAGTTTGGTTAATTCATGCTGAACTGTTTTGGTTTTTGAAATTTAGCATGCTACCACTTACAAATTGTGTAGCAGAAACTAACCATCTGAAGACTCTTTGTGTAGGTGCTTCACAATGGCCTGCTAGTTGACCCTCATGATCAAAAGGCCATTGCAGACGCCCTTCTAAAGCTTGTTGCAGACAAGAACCTCTGGACTGAATGCCGAAAAAATGGCCTTAAAAACATCCACAGCTTTTCATGGCCAGAACACTGCCGCAACTACCTATCCCACATTGAACAGTGCAGGAACCGCCACCCAACAACCCGTCTTGAGATCACACCACTTCCTGAAGAACCAATGAGTGAATCTCTAAAGGACATGGAAGACCTATCCTTGAGATTCTCAATAGAGGGAGATTACAAGCTCAATGGAGAGCTAGATGCAACAAACAAACAGAAGAAACTTATTGAAGCCATTACCCAAATGGCTCCTTCCAATGGCAAAGCGAGTGTCACTTACACTCCTGGCAGAAGGCAGATGCTATTTGTGATAGCCACTGATTGCTATAGCTTTAATGGACAGTCCACAGAGACCTTCCAAGAAATTATCAAGAATGTAATGAAAGCTGGAGGCCAAAGTCTAGGCATGGATAGGATAGGCTTTGTACTGGCCACTAGCTCAAGTTTACAAGAAATTATGGAAGCACTCAGATGTTGCGAAGTAAAGATAGAAGATTTTGATGCAATAATATGTAATAGTGGAGGCAATATGTATTACCCATGGAGAGATATGGTGGTTGATGTGGACTATGAAGCTCATGTGGATTACAGGTGGCCTGGTGAGAATGTGAGGTCCATGGTAATGAGGCTAGCAAGAGCAGAAGATGGGGCTGAAGATGACATCAAGGAGTACATCAAGGCATCTAGTTCTAGGTGCTTCTCCTACAGCATCAAACCAGGAGTCAAGGTGAGATACTTCTGATGATATAAAAAACTGCCTACACATTCTACCCAACAATTACTAATAAGAATTCCAATGAATAAATTGCAGACACGAAAGGTATATGAACTTCGCCAGAGGCTCCGAATGAGAGGGTTACGATGCAACATTGTCTATACACATGCAGCATCAAGGTTAAATGTGACCCCAATATTTGCATCAAGAACACAAGCCCTAAGGTTGGACCCATGATTTTACAAAATAGTATACATGTGAAAGAAATCATGATAGCTTATCAGTAAGATACGAAAATCATAAAGCTTACACAGAATGATTTCATGTTTAATGCAGGTACCTTTCAGTTAGGTGGGGTATTGATCTTTCTAAAATGGTTGTGTTTGTGGGTGGAAGAGGGGATACAGATTATGAAGACCTACTGGCTGGCCTCCACAAGACCATTATTATAAGAGGCTTAGTGGAATACGGCAGTGAGAAACTTCTTCATAGTGCAGAGAGTTTTAAAAGAGAAGACGTAGTTCCCCAAGAAAGCTCTAACATCAGTTTCGTGGAAGAAAAATATGAAGCTGCTGATATCTCAGCAGCTCTAGTGGCTATGGGGATTAAGTGATATTTAACCTTGCTCTATTTCTCTTTCCTTATCCTAACAGTGATTTGCATATAATTATAGGCAACAATCTCTTCCTAGATTACAGTTGCACAATAAACTCATAGGAAATCAGTATCGGTTCATATGACAAGACCTTTATTCTGATTTCTGAATATCATATAAAGAGGATTCATATGCTATTTAAAGGAAAATGTATGTGTTCTCATATCTACATTTGATAAGCACTTTTGCACAAGCATTCTCTTAACCAGTAATATCTACAGCATCAGATGATATCCTCTTGTTCAAAAAAGATACCAGTGAGATTACTCTAGCTCGCTATGTACTACCAGCTACATCCACATTAGTGCATTTTTACAGACAGACTATCAGTTTTACAGTACTAGGTTCTTGTTAAAGTGCGCACTGTTACCAGCACAAGAGCCAGTCCATGACCGGTATCCTTAGCCTTCCTGCTTATCCATGGTTCATGTCCTTGATCACATCATGCACAAAGCTCCATTGCCACCTTGTATTCCACTCCACATGCACATTTAACCATATGTGAAATATCCTGTAAGAGGAACCCATGAACATGAACGGTTAAGTTAGGTCAAGATCGGTTTTTCTGGATTGAAAACTGGAAAACCTGGATTGAAAATAACAAATGATTTCCTGGCATGGAAACAGCACTACAATTCTCATTTTTACAATCAGGATGAATATAAAAAAGGGTTCTTAAGCTGGTCAAAGTAAATCATAATACAAATCCAAAAAATCCCAAAAACATTAAAAAGATTCAAATCAAGCGACAAGAAAATAATAAAGAACAAATAAAGAAACCACAAATTTTGCTTTAAGGTCCTTCAAAGTACACGGGTTGCTTGAAAACTAACAGAAGATAGTAAGAACAGAAGCACTAGACAGTAAAAGAATAGACCTAATTTTTCCTCACATGAAACAGAATGGAAAGGCAAAACTAGGCGGATATTGGTCGAATAGTTTATGAGCATGTCCAAAACCAAAGAAAATATGAATTCCATTTCCATTTTGAACAAAGTGTACCATGAAATTTCTCAAGGAAATGTAAAAACACAATCCGAGACTAATAACAGACACGGTAAAAGAGCCTCTCAAGAAGTTGCAGTCTTGCAGAGGAGTTGGATAGCCTAAGACACTCACTTTGACACCTCTGAAGGCAAATATCATTCCAGTTAGGCACCTGGTGTTGATTGACACAAACAGTTCTCCCACAAATCTTGCTTTGCAAGGGGAGATGGCTGATGGGGATGTGCGGTTACTGTATCCAATTTGTTGTATCAAGAGGGGAGAACAAGAGGGGGAGATGGCAGAGGAGGTAATCTATTGATCTCTCAAGTTTCAAGAGGAGAGAGAACGAGAGAGACTGAGAGAGAGGTGGCACTGGCAAGGGGACTGGGGGGAGAGTGTGGCTGGCTGGTGGCGGCTGCTGTCAATGCAATGGGAAAGGAGGAAAATGTTTTAAGGTTAGGTTAGGTTTCAATTTATACCCCTTTTTTTAAGTTGGTTTACATTTGGTCTGGTCCAGTTTACACAGTTTCAACCGGTCTGAATGGTTTTTATGGTTTTTAAATCGTTTTTTTTCTCTCGGTTCAGTGTTCTTGGTTAATTTTTTTTCAGTTTTTACAGTTTTATCGGTTGATCGGTTTTTTTGAACATCCCTACTACCACCCATGATCATGACACCTCGGTACCTAAAAACACCAAACACATGTCTACTGAGATTTTAAGATGACTGCAGCATCAATAAAGTCATGTCAAACTAAGCATCTTTTCTTTCAATTATTTATTTATTATAGATTTTCAGAAAACAGGAATTCTATGCATGGAACATTGTCGTACATGCATTCTAACATTACCCATCATTTGAGGCCCCTTCCCAATGAAAACCCAGCTTTGGCCACTTCTTTCACAACCATTTCATCAAGTAAGTATGAGACCCTGATTTCAGCAAAATGCAGTGAAAAGCTGTTGACAACATTTACCTTAAGTTGCTTAATTTGCTTTTGCAGAGATTGTAAATACTCGATTTCTCCAGCTCTATCTGATAAAAGAGCTTTGTATTCTTCTTCCAAGGTCTTAATGTCCATTTCCAAGAACTCTGTCTATAGTCACAAAGATATTTGTTGAGAGGTCAAGCATAAGAATTACATGCAAGAAAATGTTCATAAATTATATTACACATAGGAGAACATGTATGCATAGTAGTAAAAGCCACTCATCATTTTGTTAGGTTCATTAGGCTTGGAAGCTCGATAATAACTGTATGGAATACCAATATTGGACTTTCCAAACAACATTTTTTTCTGGATAGTGGGGACAAGGATAAAGGTGGTGCCCAGACAACAGATATAGGGTTGGAAATTGTCAAAAACTTTAAAATTTGGCATTGAATTTGATGCCTCCAGACAAAATCATCTGAATCCAAATAGGCACACAAACATGTATTTATGCACACATATATGTACTGACTAAACATCTAACCTTAAAATCTTTGGCACTGCATTTCAACTGCTCAATAGACTGCTTCATCTGGAAAAAGGCAGCCATGACTCGTGAAAATTCACTACATTGAAGGAAAGATACAAGCAAAATATGTATTATAGTTTTTAGGATTTGTTAGCTCTCCTCTAGAAATTTCTTCCTAAATCTCTTTCTTTTTTTTCTCTGAAAGATGATTGGTGGAGTTAATGCCAAGCTAGAGTAACTATTATACATATATGGCTAGGTCGACTGTTGCAAGTCATAATCTTTGTTCACATCAGATGGAAAAAAATAATGAACTTGAAAAAAAATCCTTTTTGCAAGATGGAATATCAGAAACATAAAATAAGGTTTATAATGATGATAGCTCATTTCTAAGAGAAAAATCTCATTTACAGAAGCAGCATAAAGTTGAACATGGTTTTTAGGTATCGACAACAAAACACCATTGAACTTTAATTTAAAGGACCATAATCAGAATAGTAACAACTTTCTAATTCTCAGGCAACTCTAAAATCAGCCAAATGGGAAGCTAGCTTTCCACTTAAAAATGTCGAAATATAGAATTAAAATGAAGAAAAATATTAGCTTTAGGCTAAGCAATTAAAAGTTGACAAGCACTTTAGACAGATTCTAATTATAAAAAAAAAAATGGAGATCGCACTTGAAGAGAATTAACAAAAAAATATTCTAGAAACAAGAAAATTACTAGCTAAGTGAAGTTAAAAAATAGCACAAACACCATCCAGTAAATGGATGTATTTTGTAAAGCATAAATCAGTGTGCAAGAAATTTACTCAAACAAGCAACCTTGTTGTTCTCTGTAACAAGTTTGGATTTCATTTGTGCAATTTCAACAAGCTTGGATTTGGCAGAGCCCAGCTTGGCAATTAGGTTCTTTTCTGCATCATTCCCCTGCTATTCCAAGGATTCACTCAGAAATTGCAACTCCTCGTACATTTTTATTGATGGATGAAGGTTTTTTACCAGATTATCCATGATCAAGTGATTATCAATAGCACACTTCCCTACAAGAAAGGTAGAACGTGAGATGAAAGTGATTGATACTCCACTTCTAGGATGAGATGTTACATAACCAAGGCTAGGACGAGAGGTTACGAGGATACACAGACATTCCCTTTTCACTTGTTCCTTTTCTTTCTTTAAGCCTTGCATGTGATAGACTTTTCCCTTCAATTTATCTCTTCTTTGTTCTATCCACACATCACAATTTACACCAAAACAGGAAGACTCTGACTTCAAATCCCAAGACATTTCCAATATAATTTTAGGGTTTCCAAATCATGTGCGGGGACTCTACATGAGGGAGAGTTTTTAAAAGCGGTGCCACAAGCAAACCACTCTCTAAGAGATCTAAAAGCTTAACTTTCACCTTTGTTTAAATCTTTTGTTGTTAGATAAATCCCAATATCTTGCATTTACCACTTGCAACCTACAAACTTATCATGTTCTTAGAATGTTATGGTTCACTCTTAGTTAACTTTGTGACATAAAGAGATCAAAATATCAATGGGCTACGAGTTAATATTGAAATAATTAAGAACTACAATATTTAAGAATTTCAGCTGCCACTTATCTCTAGCAACACGTAGAAGTAATAAAGAACCATACCTTTAGTTTTTGCCGTTTGCTTGTCAAATTCTTCCTTCACCTGTAAACTTACTAATTAGTGCTTGTGTGATGATACACTTATCAGTAAATATTCAAAACTTTCAAAGATCAAATGTGGAAAAGACAGTGAAGAAGATCATCTGAAGAAGATAAGAAACAACCAAAGCCAAGATAGCTTGGCAAAAGACAGCCCCCTAAGTGCTCCAGTTTGAGCATCAATCCCAACGGTAGTTGTGCGATTGGGAAGTAGAAGGCTCGTTTTTCATTTTTTTTTTTTTTGGTAAGAAAGTAATTTAATTATGATACTAGTTTGGGCCACATAGAAGGCGCTTCTTCCCATAACATTATGAAGCAAAACAACTTGTAATCCAACTCAAATTAGTAATGGTGCAATATGGATCTTACTATTTAAAATTTGAAGTGACATTATATGAATTCCAAAAGTAATATATACATAATTAAGTTCTAGCCAAGCTAGAGAGCAATTATTTGTATTTGTATTTAATCATGCAAAATAAATAAACTCGAGAACTTTTCTTAGGGACTTGGCCTTCCAGCAATTTTCAACATATTTCTTCAAAAACAAATTATCTTTTACAAAAAAATAATGATGATGATGATGATACCTACTGATATTCTTCTATAGAAAAAAAAAATTTCTACCACCTCCTCCACCAATGTTTTGGCTCCGATGAATGTGTTATTTGATATTTTCAGACTATGAATCTTTTCTTTTCTTTTCTTTTTCTTTTTTCTTTTTTTTTCTGGTTATTGGAAATAGCATTCTTGTTAATTGAATAGCTATAAAACCAAGCAAACACATAGACTACTTTAAGTAAACTTGAAT
>Ga0307515_10018214_pt1 | contig 12738 bp, 2 predicted proteins | sample 17_EM_MG_FD_194513 | JGI IMG/M metagenome (GOLD analysis project Ga0307515, IMG submission 194513) | Populus trichocarpa ectomycorrhiza microbial communities from riparian zone in the Pacific Northwest, United States - 17_EM | ecosystem: Host-associated > Plants > Roots > Unclassified | place... | reverse complement strand
TACGTGTCTGCTTCGTAAACTAGTAGCTTAATATTCCTATATGCTAGCTCTAGTATTATAATATACTATATAGGGTAGATTTTTATCTTAGCTAGTAGGTTTAACTTAAACGTAACTAGTAAAATCCTTTATTTAATTTTAAAAGGTCCTAGTCTAACATAGTCTAACTTTTTACTTAGTTATTAACTCTTAAAATTTTTATATAGTAGCTATACTTTATCCCCCTCCTTAAGATCTGGTCCCTTAGATCTTTTAGCGTTATAGTACTTTTTTATTTTTTTAATACCTTTTTTATTAATTTTATAAGGTCTATATAAAGATTTATTAATATCTTTATTCTTTCTTTAGCTATACTACTCGTTTTTTTTACTTGTTATAATAATAATAATATTCTTAGCTTATATCTATAATTTGCCTTAAATAGTAATATGCCTATTTCTTTTTATAGTGTTATATTATATATAAACTATATAACTAGTAATAATAATACCTAATTATTTTGTATATAATTAATATAATGTCTTAAGTACTATTTTAGTATCTAATTTAATCTTTCTATTTGTCTGTCCGTTTGCAGATAATATATAGTAAAAGTTGCTGCTTTAACTCCTTATTTCGCTAAGAATACCTCTTAAAATACTACTATAAATCTTAAATCTCTGTTTAATATAATCTTACTTAATACTCCATGTCTTATAAATACTTCTTTAATATAAATTCTAGCGATATCTTCTATTAAGATTTCTTCTATATATGCTATAAAGTAGCCCTATTTAGTTAACTTATCTACTATTACTAAGATTATATTATACTCTTATCCGGTAATAGAATTTCTTAACTTTAGTAACTTAATAATAAAGTCCTATAATATAACCTCCTATAGTCTCTCTAGTATTTTAATAGGTTATAGCCCTCTATATGGCTTATACCTTATTAGTTTATTTCTTTAGTAATCTAGATACTCCTTTATTACTTTTTTAGCTATACCCTAGATTCTATTAATAATATATTCTTCCTAAAGTCTTAATACTAAGCCTATTACTCTATTATATCCTTAAATTATTCCCTTATAGAAGTCTTCTATAAAATACTCTACTATACTTTTTAGGATATACTTTACTTCTTAATTCTTATATATATCCATCTATAGATTTTCTAGCTATACTTTTAGAATTCTTTATACCTAAAAGCTTTTTAGTATCTTATAGACTCTTTCTAGTTCTCTATCCTCTTAAGTTACTACTAGCTTTAGGTAATTATATCTAATTAATCCGTTACTATCTCTATATAGTATTGCCCCTAATAGTTTCTTATCGTTCTATAGTTTAGCCTTTTTACTAAGTACATCTACCCTTATATTCTTAGTCCATTTATTATACTAAATTTTAAAATAGTATTCTATAAGCATCTCTACCTATCTAACCTATTTATAATTAAGCTCTTTTATTATTAGGAACCCTGTTAGGTTCTTATAATCCGTTTTAACTATAAATAGTTTTTCTACGCCTTATAAGAATGCTCTCTATTTCTTAAGTACTATAACTATACCTAATAACTCCTTATTATAAATGTTATAGTTTAACTCTAATAGTATTATTTTCTAACTATAGTATGCTACTAGATGCTATATATTCTTATACTTCTATAGTAAATATACTCCTAATATAAAGTCTAATATATCCATTTCTATAACTATATCTAGTCCTAGTTAATAAATTTTAAGAATTGGCTCCTAGGTAAACAACTCTTTAAGTTCTTTAAATAGCTTTCTTTACTTATCTCCCTATACCTATACTTTCTTTTTCTTTATAAGCCTAGTAAATGGTTTAATATTCTTTAACCACTATATTATAAACCTTCTATAGTAGTTACAGAATCCTAAAAATAACCTTAACTGTATTATATTTTCTAGTTTTTACTAACTCACTATAGCTTCGATCTTCTTTAGGTCTATACTAATATAACTTAGTTTAATAATAAATTTAATAAAATTGGTCTTCCTTATAAAGAACTCGTATTTTTTAATTATTACTAGCATCTATTCTTTTTATAGTCTCTTTAAGACCCATTTAACGTATTCTCCGTATTCTTTCTTAGTTACTAAGTAGATAATATTATTATTAAGGTATTCTCCTAATATACTATTAATTTACTTCTAAAACGTTACTAGTATATTTATTAACCCAAATTATATAACTAATAGTTTATATAGTCCTTCCTTTAACCTAAAGGCTGTCTTTTATTTATTACCTTTCTTAATTATAATCTAATAGTACGCCTATCTTAGATCTATCTTTATAAAGATTTACGCATTACCTATCTAATCCTAAATTTCGCTAATTAAGGATAAAGGATATCTATCCTTCTAAGTAATGCTATTTAACTATCTATAGTTAATGCATAGCCTAAGTTTTCCGTTCTTCTTTAGTATAAATAATACTGGATATCCTACTAATAACTACGATAGTTTAATATATCCCTTTTATAAGTTCTCCTAAATAAACTCTTTAAGTGCTCTTAACTCCTCTTAAGTAAGCTTATAGGTTAGAAAGAACCTTAGACTTATTTCTAGTTCTAACTTTATTTTATAGTTCTATACTATATAATTTACTAACTTTTTACTTTCTACGCTCTATAGTTTCTTACTATATTTATAGTATCTCTTTAGTATATAACTTAAGCCTCGCTTAGTCTCTTTATACGTTGCTTTAACTTAGTACTATACTAACTTAGTTAATTATTATATCTTATATTATTAAGTATCTCTAATATTAACCTAACCTATAATCTAATTAATCCTTAGATTATATTCCTATAACTAAGGTATACCTAATACTGCTTTATCCTATCCTAATAGTAGGATATTAAAAGACATCTTAATTTGTCTTCCTTATAGTTATTTAAATAAGTCCTATTTTAAGGTTAATAATCCCTCCTTTATAGGTTATTAGATCTCCTAAAATTATAACTAATAGGTAAAGTTGTTCCTTCTATCTATTATAAGGTAAGGATATAAATAGGGAGTCTAATAATAGAACAATGGGTATATTTTATAGACAGAGACGAATCCTTAAGGGAAAAGGAGGAGTCTGTGTGCGAGGTAGGAAGGGGTTTCCCTAGGTATATGCTCTGCGCGTATCTCATAGGCAAGTCACCCCTAGGTTGCCCTAGGGTCGCCCATACCTTACAGCTATATAACTATCTACTTAGGTTTCACCTAATAATGCCCCCCCCTTTAAAAAGGGTTGTCCCTAATCCTTTATATACTTAAGCCTTAATAAAACCCCATAAAAAACCTTAGTAAGGAAAAAATTTAGAGGGGAAAGAGCGTCTTAATTTTGCGTATAGAGAGACGGGTAGTATATATATGCGGCGCGAAAATGTTAAGGAACTTTAACCGGCGGTTAAAGTTATCTAATTGGTTAGATTTGCCTTGCTAAGACTCCCCCGCATTTAACTAAGCCAGTAGCGATTTTATATGCCTAGTATAGAAAATCCTAATTGGTCCATTTAACAGGTAGAGCTAGTAGAGCTTAATACCGTCGCCTAAATTCGGTAGACCAGAAATATTCCGAAGCTCGCTTATATAGGTAGGTCGCTAATACCTTGCGGGTAGGTTGTAGGTTATTCGCATATAGCCAGATTTGTAGACGGTAAGGCTGTATACCTATTAAATCCGCCGTTAACCCTGCTTTGGCCTTACGCTATACCGGCGTAGCGCTGTGTATACTTCGTGGGTAGGTTATAGGTTATTTATATACAGCCAGATTAGGACGGTAAGGCTATATACCTATTAGACCCGCCACTGACCTATGCTTTAGCCTTATGCGTTATCTACGTAGTATATATATAGAATAGTGTATAAGTTATCGGTATAGGTTACCACCGGCGGGTTACTAATAGGTCGTGGACCCCGGTTAAATAAACCCCGGTTATAAACGGGCCTATTCTCTAATATATAAACAATCTGCTTAGCTAGTATAGAGTGACGGACTAGGTTTAGGAAGGGTGCTTTTTAAATTAAGGCTGTAGTTCTTACAGCAATCGTTACTTATTCTTTAATCCCTTAGGACGTCCTCTACTCCGCTTTAATATAGGTTATATTTTAATAGCGGCGCTTGCTTTTCGCCTACGCTTTAACTATAAGGCTAGGGTGTTCCGCTTACGGTACTTATCTAATAGTTATTAACAATTCTTAAGTTCTGTCTTGTATTTCCATTTATTATACTTATTTAGCTATCCTAGCCATTTAATAAGGTACTACGGTTGTCCAGTATAATTCTAGTAGGCGACAATTGCTTTTACTTTCTAGCTACCTTCCTCGAGCTCTTCTACTGCCGGGGGTTAAAACCTAGGGCGTAACCTATAAGGCTCTAGTAGGGAGATATAGAAGACTAGGTAAAGCTATACTATAGTAGGTAGGAGCTCTAGCTTATATACTTACTGCCCTATACGCTTTAGGATTTAAAACGGTCCTATAAATTTATAGTTAAGCTTTTTATAGGGGCGTTTTATATGGATATTCTTGGAGGAGAGCAGGACTCGTTTACTAATGGCGAAGTGCTTAGCTAGGTAGTAATGATTATAGTATTTTACCTAAAGATTTTAGGCGTGTATTATTGACGCCGCCGCTACCTTATATATAAGGCGTAGGCGTTATAAATACGTCTCTGCGAGTTGGATATTTGTTAACTTAGACCCCTCCCTACCTTACTAGGCGTCTTAGACGCTATCTAGGACTCTATCTAGGACGTTTAGTAGCTAGCTATAGGCGAGCTTAATAGGGGAACGCTTTGTTATAGTATGGACTTTAGAGTTATAGGTAAAGGCTGCTTCTTTAAGTAGGGAGGCCTAATTAGACTGTTCCTAGTTTGTAAATATACGTAGGTATATTTTAAGCTCCTAGTTCTAACGCTCTATCTAACTATCTATTTACGGGTGGAATATAGTACTAAGTTTATGTTAAACGCGGAGATAGTAGCATATAGTGCTCTAGTACTCGCTTATAAATACACTACCCCTATTAGAGACGATATTATCTAGAGGCCCTATTTATATAAAGACTCTAGATAAGAGTTTTACGAGTTATGTAGTATTAATTGTTTTACGTACTAGATAGTAGCGTACTAGCTTCGTAAAACGGTCTATAAGGATAAGGACGGAGTTATATTCTACGCTATTAGGAGTTTTAGACTCTAAGAAATCCGTAATAAAGTTAAGTAAATAATGCCGCTAGGCTTAGGTGGGGACCTAGAGAGGCTATAGCTTACTATAAGGTTTATAGTGGCGCAATTTGGAGCGTTAGTAGGTATTGTAATTATCTAGGTATTTGCGAAGGTCCTAGGTAAGGCCGTTCTAAGCATACTTCTACGCGATTATCTTAAAAGTACGGTTAAAACCATAGTAGCCGCTTATAGGATCGTCATGATTCCGCTTAAGGATCTCCTGTTATAGTAGTATATAATTTAGTACCTAGACCTTATTATTTTACCTTAGGAGTTCTTAATTATTAAGGTTGTAGTCCTTATTATTAGTAGGAACTTATTTCTAGGTTAACTAATTATATATAAAGCGTATAAAGGCGTCCCTTTTTTATACTCTATAAATAAAATTAACTAGTAACTTAGGGGGGTATTCCGTAAACGCCGTTTCGGCTAAGGCAGCTACTACTACCTCTTACTATAGCACGAGACTTTGCGTAAAGTCGGTGCTAGCGAAGTAACGTATAATGTATAGGTAACTCGCTGGGTTATTATAGGGGACCGTAGCTTAGGCCAAGGGGTCTTCCCTAAGGTTAAGCGCTATTAGGCCAGTTAAAGTAGTTTTAAAGAGAATGGTAGGACGCTCTAGTTCGCTAGCGCCAAGTTCGCAAGGGTTACTTATATACTGCACGTATACTACTTACTAGTTTAGTATAGTAGTACTAGGGCTACCTACAAGGCTTATAACCCGCAACTTTTACTATAATATAGGCAGTATAGTATTAAGAATTATCCTCTTACTGCTATCTTTAAAGCCTTTAGCATAATACGGGCGCCGGGATAGTATATTAGTAGGATTTATCTTACCTAGCTTATATTTAATCTTAAAATTAAACTTAGCTAGTTCCTTAGTATACTGGGCCTAGCGAGCAGATAAGCTTTTAGTAGTTATAAAGTACCTAAGATTGTTATAATCGTAGAGCACGCGCATCATATACGCGGCGTATTTAAGGTAATAGCGCTACGTCTTAAAGCATTGCACTATAGCGAGTAGTTCTTTATTATACGTATTATACCATACTTCTAGGCTAGTAAGTTTTTAATTATAATAAGCGATTAGGTACTAGTAGAGTTAATCTCCCTACCTTAAAGGCTATAAAAGTATACTACTATAGGCATAGTCGGAAGCGTTAGTAATTACCATTAAGGGTAAATTAGGGTCAAAGTAGCGAAGTAAAGAAGCCTATATAAACGCAGCGCGTAGCTTATAAAACGCTTACTATGCATTATCGGGCTAGGACTAGGGTTAATACCATTTAGTAGGCCCTTTCGACTTGCGCTTCTTCTTCTTCTCCCTATCTAATATTGGGTCGTGATATGCCTATATAAGATGTATATATAGGGGGTATACGGTATCCAAGTAGTTCCAAATAAATCGCCTATAAAAGTTAGTAAAGTTAAGGAAGACCTAGATGTCCTTATAGGACTTAGGCTTAGGCTATTCCTTAATAGCTTTTACGCGGTTAGGGTCTATTACAATACCCTTAAGGGTAATAATAGAGCCTAGGAACTTAATGTTCTTAGTATAAAAGATATATTTTAATAGTTTGGTATATAGGCCCTAAGCGCGGAGCTATTGCAGTACCTACTTAACGTACTTAACGTGCTTATCCTTATTATTTAAGTAGATAAGAATATTATCTAGGTAGACTATATAGATAGTATCTACTAGGGTTTCTAAAGCTTTATAAATATAGCTCTAAAAAGTTATAGGGGCGTTAGTAAGACTAAAGGGCATTACTAGGTACTTAAAGTAACCGTAGCGTATCTTAAATACGGTCTTTTATTCGTCTCCCTTTTTAATACAAATCCTATAGTACGCATTACGAAGATCTAGCTTTATAAATATTTTCGCATAGCTAAGCCTATTAAAGAGCTCGCCGACTAGCAGTAGGGGGTACCGATTTTTAATCGTGATCTTATTTAGGCGTCTATAGTCGACATATAGCCGTATTATACCGTCTGCTTTAGTATAAAGAGGATAGGCGCTCTAGTAGGCGACTTGCTGGGCCTAATTTAGCCCTTTTTAAGAGCACTGTCTAGGTACTCTCGTAAGATCTGCAACTCTTTTTATAAGAGGTTGTAGAGGGGCATTTACAGTGGCGTCTTACCTTCTTTTAAGTCGATTGCGTAGTCGTACTTAGAGTTCTACGGTAGTATGCTTGCTAGCTTATTAAAAAAGATATTAATTTCCTCCTTATATACGTCTGGTAGGCTAGGGGCCACGGAGGTTAAAGCAACTATTATATAGTAGTATGCTTCCAGGAGCTAGTAAAGAAAAGGGTGCGGCCGATATATGTTTTATAGGTATACTTATATAGAGAGTGTATATAGCTCTACTATAGTATACTTAATAGTTTCGGGGTTTTAATTACCTCCCCCTTATATATAGGTAATCTGCGTTAGCACTAGAGGGTCTCTCTAGGTACTTGCTGCCAGTAACGGTAGGTCCTTTACTATATTTATAACTAGTATCTCTATATCCGGAGGGTTTGTATAGGTACTTGCTACTAGTAACAACAGGTCCTCTATTATATTTATAACCAGCATAAAAAAGGAGTCTTTTAGCTATAGCGAATAGACTATTTCGCCAGCCTTAATATCTACTAGGAGGGTATTAAGGGTAACTATTTAAAGGCGTTTAGGGTCCGAAGTACCCTAGATAAACTATTTAGAACGGAAGCTAATTAGTAGATCTGCTTTCGCGAGCCAATCCCATTTAAAAACTATATTATAACTATTAAATAAGCCGCCCTAAAAGGTCTGCGGGCTAATAGTGCGAGAGGTACCCTAGAAGTCGCTAGTGGTAACCATTAGATTATAAGCATCCTAAATTATTATCTGGTTGCTATTAAGGAAATATATAATAGGTTTATATAAACATAGCGCGTAGCGTATAAGTAGGTTAAACCTATAAATAATATCTTAATTAATAAGATTAATTTAGTACCTATTATTGTATAAAGCACGTAGGCGGACTTCGCCTTAGGGCGTATCTATCGCAACATATACTATAATACGTTTCTTCTCTCCCTTTATATTAGGCCCTAGTTGCAGTTAAGAGAGATACGCTACTAGGGCTTTAGGTTTTCTAAAGGCCGAGCTAACTTCTCTTTATTGGCCTGCTTCTAGTATTCCTTACAGTGGCTACCTACGGTCCTTTAACTCGCCTATATAGCACCAGCGTCTAGGGGGTCCCCTAAGCCATCCGGCTTTTAGGTAGTCTCCCTAGGAGTTTACTTAGAAAAGCGTCGCCCTTTTTAGGTTCTGTTCCCTAAGCCTAAGTCTATAGAGCCTATGCTGCGACCACGCTTTATACGCGATAATTTGCTACTACTACTTACGCGATCTTCCGCAAGCTTTATAGTATTAAGCAATTACTTTATATAGCGGATTTTATTAAAGAGGTCTTTAGCGGTTCTTACCCGTTAAGCGAAGTTCTAGCAAAAGAGCTCTGCTTATAGGTAGGCTAGGAGATATAAGAACTAAAAGTCTACCTATTATTTAGGATTAATAAAAGGGGTATATAAGAAGAGGTCCTCTAAGCTACGTATATAGGCTAGGAAGACGTTAAACCTCTAGTTCTCCTTTATAAGAGCCGTATAGTATATTATAGCGTTATTAAAGCGTCTTACTATAGGGTTCCTAATCTGGTCTTAGACTATAGTCTTAAATTCGTCCTATAGTAAAGGACCCTTATCCTTAGTACCTAACCGGTAATAAACTAGTTAGGTAATTGTTTTCTCTTTTATAAGACCTTTAATAGCCTAGCGCGTGTATCGCTTATAGTTATAGTCGGCGTTATTAACCTTAAATCGGTTCTTAACTGCGGCAATCTACCAGTTAAAATGCTGTTAAGTAATACCGCTAATATTAGGTAGTAACTTCTTAACCAGGGCGTTAAGATTTATTCGGCGTATGCGTTCGCTATATAACTTATACTCTTTATTAGAGAGGCGACGGGAGGGCTTTATTAAATCGATAATACTCTATAAGTTGGCTATTTTCTTAGCCAGCTTATCTAGCTCCTTTATATTAGCAGTATTAGATAGGACACTAGTAACCTTACTAAGCTCCTATTAAGCCTAAGTATATAAGTTAAACTAGTCTTTAGCGTTTATAGATATCTAATCGTTTTTAGATTTAGAAAATGGCTTAAATACTACTAGTGTGCTTTTAGCGGTTTTGTCTACACTAGATCCTAAGGCGTTTTATAGTTATATCGCTAGTGTATTACCGTCGGGTATAGGCGTCGGTTTTCTTTTTAAAGGTATTATAGAAAAATTAAACCGGCTATTCTTCTAAGGGGATTGGTAAGGATTTAAATATAAGGTAAGAATATAGATAGGGAGTCCAATAATAGAATAATGGGTATATTATATAGACAGAGACGAATCTTTAAGGGAAAAGGAGGAGTCTATATGTAAGGTAGGAAGGGTTTTCCCTAGGTATGTGCTCTGCACGTACCTTATAGGCAAGTCACCCCTAGGTTGCCCTAGGGTCGCCTATACCTTACGGCTATATAACTATCTACTTAGGTTTTACCTAACATCTATAAGGTAATTCTATTTTTTTAACTGCTACTAGTAAAATATAGTTCCTTATTACTCCACTATATATTAGTGCTTTAAACTATTAATCTTACCAATTAACTTATAGATTTAGATATTGTCCTTAAATCCCTTTAAGGGTCTAAAGATCTACTACTAGCTCCCTTTAGTTTTATAGGCCTCTACTTTTCCTAACTATTAGCTATTTAATCCTATTATACTTAGCTTACTCTTTAGCTAATACCTAGTTTGCTTTTTATCCTCTATATACTATAAATATATATTCTCTAGGCATTTCTACTACTATTATCCGTCTAAGCATTCTTCTATAAGGAATCTTTTTAATTAAAGTATTAAGTCTCCTAACTCTTAAACTTCTACTAGATACTATTTATATATATACTTAGCATTCCTATACTATCGCTTATCTAGCGCCTAATATATTCTTATAGGGTATTTCCAATTCTTCTCTTTTGGATTCTTATGTATTTTATATATATTATCTATATATACAATCTATAATAGCGTATAATATACTAGGTGCTTTAGGTTAACTCTTAACCTATCTTTATCTTTAAGTTTAAACCTTTACTATATTAATCTAAATATTATAACTTTATTTGCGGGTACTAAGATATATCTTTTACTTCTTTAGTCCTCTAATTATTCCTCTAGGTCCTTTAATATTATAATTAAGGCTCCCTTAATATAATTTATTGCTTTTTCTATAATAGAGTAGTCTTAGATAACTCGTTTGTCTAATTATATATAAAAGTCTTTTTACTTATTATTATATCGCTGCCTATATTACTTTTAGTATAGCTGCTAGAGTATATACAGCTTATCTATAAGAAAGTATCTTCTTATTACTACGTTATAATAGCCCTTTATATATTATTCTTTAAACTTAGTTAGGATTTTTAGATCCTCTTTATCTTCTAATTTAGTAAGCTACTTAGCTCTTAGCATGCCTACCCTAGGCCTATTAGTAATTCTTTATATAGGTGCTCTATCCCTTATATATTAGCATTTTATTAGGGTGCTAAGATCCTAGAGGCCTCCTAATAGGATTTTGACTGTCCTAATTGTCTTAATTGTCCTAATAGGTTCCTAACAGGACCCTCCCATCCTAATGCGTTCCTGATAGGACTGATAGGACCCTATTATTCTAATATGTTCCTAAACAGGACCCTCCTATCCTAATACGTTCCTAAACAGGACCCTACTATCTTAATGTGTTTCTAAACAGGACCCTATTATCCTAATGCGTTCCTAAATAGGACCCTATTATCCTAATACGTTCCTAAATAGGACCCTACACACAGTGCTATTGGGTCCCCGCTATATTACCAATAGCCTATACGCGCCTTGCTAAGTATACCCCTATATAGCCACCTTATTTCTTTACCCTTCCTTATATCCTCCCTACCTAGGGAGGCACCAGAACGGCGGCTAGCAGACGACCGTTGCCAGAACCAGATAACCGTCCTAGAGCTAGACGACCATTACCAGAACCAGACAACCGTTACTAGAACCAGACGACCGTCGCTAGAACCAGACGACCGTCGCCAGAACCAAACGACCGTCGCCAGAACCAGACGACCGTTGCTAAAACCAGATGACCGTCCTAAAGCCAGACAACCGTTACCAGAACCAGACGACCGTCCTAAAACCAGACGACCGTTACCAGAACTAGACGACGACCTTTCAAACAACCAGCCAGCGAATACCACAAACGATTCAATTAATCAATCGATCGAATTAAACCAGAGCTTCGATATCGGCCCATCACCGAATCGAATCAAGGCCTCCTAGGGAGGCACCCTAGACGACTACCGTTCGAATGTACAGTTGGCGAACGGCCATAGAGAACAATCTGAATCAATTAGAGCCTTTGATCGGGCCGACCCCTCCCCCGAATTGAATTAGATACTAACATAGGCAGGTAGGTAGGCAGACAGGTAGGCAGGTAGGTAGGTAGGAGAGGACCGTCGCCAGAACTAGACGACCGTCGCCAGATCCAGACAATAATCATTTGAACGACCAGCCAGCAAACACCACGATCGATTCAATCGATTGATCAAATCGAACCAGAGCCTCGATATCAGCTCGTTACCGAATCAAATCGAATCAAGGCCTCCTAGGGAGGCACCCCAGACGACCACCGTTCAAACATACAGCCAGCGAACGCCCATAGATAACGATTCGAATCAATACAATCAATCGCAATCGAATTAATACGATCAATCGATCAATCGAATCAAGCAGTGTCAGAATTAAGCGAGAGGTGCTGACTAAGCTCTGGACACATTGCGAGGACGTTATCTCGGTCCCAGACGATCAACCAATCATAAGCTGCTTACATAACAGGTTAATTATCTTATGTTGTTGTCGTCTGGTACACGGTTCGGAAATTTGTTAGTCCCTCGCGCCGATTTATATGTAATTCTTATATAAACTCGCGCGCCATACTAAATCCTTTAGCTATTAATCAACAACGAACCAACGCCTTAATAAATAATCGGCCAATGTTATGTTCTAGAACTTTATAGGGCAATTCTAATGCTACCAAAATTATTGCGAACGGCCTGGTGGTTATTACTATATTTCGCCTTAAATAAGCGAATCTCCCCTTTAAAGCTCTGCTTAAAACTCTACTACTATTAATTAATAACAAACTAACGCCTTTATAGATAATCGGCCAACGTTATATTCTAGAGCTTTATAAGGCGATTCTAACGCTACCAAAATTATTATAAATGGCGTTATGGTTACTGCTACATTTGCCTTAAATATTACCACTAAAATAGTAAATATTTAGCCAGAGCTATTAACCATTACCAATCCTTAACATTTAACCTCCTATATTAATATTTATAGTAGATAAATACCTAAATAGCTAATGTATTGTATCTAGACTAACTCTG